>Ga0116227_10014924_pt1 | contig 11658 bp, 3 predicted proteins | sample S1TSphgellanicum_FD_89693 | JGI IMG/M metagenome (GOLD analysis project Ga0116227, IMG submission 89693) | Host-associated microbial communities from peat moss isolated from Minnesota, USA - S1T2_Fb - Sphagnum magellanicum MG | ecosystem: Host-associated > Plants > Peat moss > Unclassified... | reverse complement strand
CAGCTGGCGAGATTTCGGGACTCCCACTCGGGAGTCCCGAGAAAAATAGCCATTTGGATGTAGCCTCCGTGGAGAGCTGCAGAGTATACTATAAGGGGGAAGGTGATGGCTTCCCCCAAGTCCGGGCCATGGTGAATCTTGTGTGTCCATGTTGCCCGTGGCTCGGCCTAGCACCAAAGGTGCTCCAACTATGCACTAACCACCTTGTGTGGGTTGTGTGCAGGCCTGTGTGAGTGAGTGAAGCTTGTCAACTCTTCCTAGTCCCATTCCGGAGCTCCAACACGCCCCTCTACCCCTCAAAGTGTTGTGAGCTAGGGAGCGTGCTCCGACTCCTCCCTCTTCCGATGCTTGCTACTTGGGCTCACATTTGAATCCTCTAAGGAGTTGGGAATGCGTCAACACAGCATTAGCCAGGCTTTCTTAAAATAAATTTAAAGTAGGTTTGGGGTTTATGCTGAGTGCCTTATTGATCAAGGATCAGAATTCAAGGGAGAATTCCAAGACCTACTTGACCATGTTCTCATTAACCATCGTCGGATTTCAAAAGATCATCCCTAAGCTGATGGCCTTGCAAAAAGGATGGTTCAAACATGCAAGAAAGGACTTCGAAAGATTTGCCTCACTAAAAACAAAAAGGATTGGGACTTGGCCTTCCCTTACATTGCCATGGGTTACAGGGTGTCCAAACACACCTTTTTATTTCATTTTTCTCCTTACTTTTTACTTTTTGGGAAACATCCCATTCCACCCTCTTCCACTGCTGCTCAAATGGACCAGGTTGTGGACTTAGACTCCCCAGCCATTTGGGCTAGGGTCATTACAAAAAGGGTTGTTCTATTCAGGAGGGTTATGCCCATGGCCATGGAGAACCTGTCCATTGCATAACATCAAGACACCTTATAGTATGCACACACACGAGGTGGCAGTTACAAACCTAAGGTGAAACAATTTGATGCTGGTGATTTTGTGTATCTCCAACGGCAACCTAATGATACTCTAGACACTTCTTTCGGTCGCACTATCTTGAGGATTAAGGCAATCATGCCTTCAGGTGTGTTGGAATCAAGGAGCTAACGGACACACAATTCGGGATCATTTCAAAAATTGTTCGCCTTACCATTTGCTGAACTTATATCCTACCATCATCACATCAACTTGGATTCCTCCATTTGATTATCCATGTCAAGTATGTCAGAGGATAGGTGATGCTGATCAGATGCTGTTTTGCGATAACTGTAATGGTGGATACCATCTCTTCTGCCTCAAGCCGAAGCTCACTCAAGTTCCCGCCGACAATTTGTACTGTTCATCATGTTCTCCTACAACATCTTGATTCCTACTCAAACCATGCCACGCTTTTTCCGGCTCAGGTCTTAGGGGGGATACATGAAAATTTCATCTCAGCCTCTTCTTGTACATTGCTTATTTTTTTGGTTGATTAATTTATACCTTTGATTGGCTTTAGTCTTTTTATTTAGTAGAGTTTATTAGGATTTACACCCTTATGACACCGTACATCACGACAGCTATCATGCCCATATATGGCCTCATACATGATGGCCAATTACGGGCATGCCCATATGCACTTTTAAAGTTAATGTACGGTCTTAAATGATTGTACGTTATTAGGTACTTAGGGTTTCAATTTGTTGGCAACTGTATAAAAGGTCAAGCCCTTCCTTTTTCTTTAGTTTTTCTAGAATTCCTTTGTCAAGAAATTTTTTTCCATAATCAGATAGGATTTCTAAATGTTCACGGCGGCCATTGCACGACCACTGTCTACATACATTACATCTTCTTTCTTTGCAATTCAACTTTTTTTTTGCATTCAATACATGAGAATTTCATCTCAGCCTCCTCTTATACATTGCATATATTTTTGGTTGATTAGTTTATACCTTTGATCGGGTTTAGTTTTTTTGTTTAGTAAAGGTTACTACGGATTTACACCCTTACGACACCGTATGTCACGACATTACACATCACAACACAATGTCTTTTCATCATATTGATTCTTTTCTTTGGTTTTTCACAACGAAAACCTTGACACTTAGGTTAATGATGTTTGAATTCGTACTTGAACCAACAATTGTTTTTCATAATTGAGTTTTTTTTGGAAAGTTGTGGTTTTTAGAACTTGGAAGAATTGTTTTTTAAAAGTTGTATCCTTCAAAGTCTTCAAGATGATCCCACTTGGGCCAAGGGCAAAAGGTTCAATAGTCTACTTGAAAATACATTAGAGACATTCATAGTATTCAAAGTTTGGCAAAATAAGAAGGTGAGGTTTTTTATTAATAGTAAAAGATATATATTACTATTTAAATAGGGAATGAAATTATATTGAAATTACCACCAAATTCAATGATAATCTAAGTTTCTCTCCTTTTTTTCCATGAATGCCTTCATTGTTGTTATATGTCATGCTATTATAACTAGTTTAAAATCATGTTCATAAAATATTAGGTTCCAACAATTTATACCTAGATTCAATAAAAAAAATTCACTTTACATGTAATGATATTTAAGGTAGAAGTAGGGGAGTGGGGATGAATGGAATGCCCAAAAGCAAGATTATTTTGCAAACATATCTATTTTGCTAAATAAAACATTCAGGAAAACCATAGCTATTCCAACAATCATGTTTAAATTTAATGACCTTGGCGTATTTTATTTTTTAATAATAAGAATTGTAACATATTGAACCTGCATGCCCTAAATTTCATTATAATGTAATAAGTATGTCAATTTGAAGATTATAAACCCAATATCACAAATTGTTTTTCTCATTCATAACATAGTAAAGATGGGCAAATCATATTAATTTGGGAGTTTAACATGGAGTTGAAAGTTGGAACATTGTTGATCAAAACTATAAGAAATTGATTAGTATTTTTTTTTTGAAAATGACATATGGAAGTTTTAGGACTAGCATAGATGACATCCCTTAACCTACCCCAACATAGATTGTTAAACATATATACTAAGTCATTTCAATTAATTTTTAAAATAATATATTTAGTTTAGTTTTTAAAAAATTCATCCAATGGATGAAAGTCATCCACCATCATCCATGTTTCATCTAATGCATAAAATTCATCCGTCATTGTCCATTTCTTATCCATAGCATGTATTTAAGAAGGTGTTTAAGAAGGTTCTTGGATAGTGGGCCATATGGAAGTTTGCATAGAAAATTATTTTGAGGATTATAAATTCATTACATTGGACTTCATGATGATAATTATATCTATTTTCCTATAAGTTCCATTATTATATGTGCCTTAATTCAATATAAACAACAACAATTGCCCAAAACTTTAAATAATAGGATCTATAATACGAATGTTTTCTGGATAACTAAACTAGAAAACAATAAAGACAATAGTATGCAAGCATGTATGTATTAATACCATAGAATATGTTGATCATAACTAATCTATATTAAATTCATTTACACCCAATGTGATAATTTAATCTATATTAAGGATTCATCAATATTTCATTTTTTATTAAAAACCAAAAATATAATTCTCATTTGGTGATATCACAACATGTGTTGTATATATTTGTTCATCATTTGTTTAAGATTTATAAGGGTAGATCTTCAAGCTCATTTTTCCTATAAGAACTTTAATCCCTTTCAAAATTCATGAGAATTGATTTGTAATGTCATAAAAGTCATGCTTAAAAGCTCAAGAAAATCATCCATAGGAATCAAGACATTGATAGAATAAAATTCATCTAGTGAAAAATATTGTGTACAACTTGGCCTAGTTGGACACACAAAATTTCCCCACATTTTTAAAAGTGAAACAAATTAGTTGGAATGCCCCATAATTTTCACAAGTGTGAGATGGTGAAAACATTTAAAAGTTGAATGGGATGAAACTTAAAATTAAATCACTTATGTGTGCATAAATTAAGATGTTTCAAGTCAACCTTTACATTTTAATGTTAAATTTAAACCTTTACATCTTAATGATTATAACTTGACCTTTATCAAGTTATGAATACTTTACAATGATTAAAAATGTTTAAATGTACTGTATTCATAACACTCTTTTGTGTCAAGTCAAAACTTAGGCAAACAATTGCATAGATTTCAACATAGATACGTGTGACCCATGTTTTTTTTTGGGGGGTAATCACAAAGAGTTGAGTATTATAAATTCATAGATAATATTATTTAGCTAACAATAATTTCCTAGGAAAAAAAGGCAAGGAAATAAAATAGGGTGAAAAAAACATGTTTTACACATCGAATGAGGTGAACTAATATGTTTAGATGTAATGAAAATGAAAGTGGCAACTTAGGGTTTTAGGATTTCTAAGTAGTGGTGATCTTGCCACTTCAAGCCAGTTACTTTAGGCAATAATGGTTTTTTAAAAAACGCCTTATTTCTTTAAAAGGTCGTTTAAAAAAAAAACACTCACTTTTAAACTATTTTTCACCAAAAAAAATAGTGGGCAATGGATTTTCGCCCATTTAAAAAGAGAAGAACATTAAAGATGGAAAAAATATATCAATTCTAAATGGAAAGGTGATTGGAAGTGAAAAAAATTGTCCACTCATTAAAAGAAAGTAAAATTACCAAAAAAAAAAGGCAAAAAAATAATTTGTCAACCCAATGACCCATTCTAAAGGATAATGAGGTTGAAGAAAATATACATGTATAATTATTACATATTCATTCCAAAAGATAAAAAGATTGGATGGGGGACAAAAAACCCCATTCCAAAAACAAAAGGGGCTAAAAGAAAAAAATAGTTATTTGTTCACCTTTTCCAAAGACAAAGGAGCTTGCCAAGCATGTCATAAGTAGGTAAATGTGTAAATAGGTTTATAAGGGGAAAAGAGGTAAAAACTTGTAAGTAAATTTGTAAAGGGATATAGTAGGTTTGTAAATAGGTATGAAATTTGAACAAATAAATAGATGGACCAACACAAAAACACAAAATCTTCTATTACATAGATTACATGTTGACCTTACATTATTTGTTATCAAAAGATCACAACTAACTTGTATTATAGAATTGAAAATTCTATAATTTTATTGTTTTCATAATATTCTTTTGGAAATTCAAAAGCTATTAATTGTAAAGAGAAACAACAAATTTTAAATTGGCAAAGTTCCCCAAAAAGATGACATTTATAAGTGGTCAAAAAGGTAGGGGGGGTATTTGGTATTTAATTTTCATATTTCCATAAAACAAATGTTATTTTTGTATATTACATTCCCATAGGTAATGAAAAACATAGAAAGATGTTTCAAAACATTTTTTTTCATATCTTGAATATAGCCAAATTTGGCTAGATCTTCTTCTAGATGATCACCACTTTGGCTACATCATAGTTATTATATAATTCATTTTTAAAAAATTGAAGAAAAATGTCTTTAAAGAGTAATTAAACTCAAAATTATAACATTTAAAAACTTATTTACATAGTCATCACCCAAGGTCTACAACAACATTTTGACTTGGCTTAATATTCTATGGATATATAAAATATTTAATTTAACATGATTTTTTTATAATTGCCAAAGTTGTGACATGCACAAGTGTTCATAGATAAAGTTCAATTTCGAATCACCACAACGAAATTCATGGTAGTTTCATCATCATGGCAACCCATGGCCTTTTATTCACAAAATTAAAAAAACAATTGTGCATCCTTGTTTTACAATGTGAGTTTAGTGAAATTACCATTTGCCAACAAGTAACATCAAACATTTATAGATGATTGTCACATTTACAAGCCAAATTTAATGTTGGATCTTGACTGAACCACTAGGCACATCACTACCATCCATAAGGAGGTCACATGTTTGTAAACATCCTCATTTGGTCACCATTCTCATTTATTCTTGTTGGAAATCTTGTTGTTGTCACAAAACCTTTTTTATTATGTTATTGAACTCCTTTCTTTACATGTAAGTTCACTAAGCTACTTCTTTCATAGTATAATTTATTATTACACACAACTTGTCCAATAATAGGTGGTCCATGTTTCAAAACATTAAAGTGTGTCAATCTTGAGACTTGAGGTGATTGTTTTTGGCAAATATTAGATTGGTTATGGTTTGACAAGTGGTGTTGAGGAGGATTCATGCAACATGGTGTGAAGTGTTGTTTAGTTTCATAAATTTGAAGGTCTTTAGATTTATTGAATTTTCAATTTAAGGTGAAAGCATATTGTATTGTAAGGACCTTTTTTCATATCCCTTCCAAATTTTTTTGGGTTTGCTATTATAATATAAACCTTTCAAAATGTGGTGCATTTAATTTTGGGTTAAAGTTTTGGTGTTTGGGCCTTAGGAGTTGATTTTCATAAGTTTAATGTTATTTAATATTATTTGAATAACTAAATAAATTTAATCATTTAAATTCAAGGAACCATGAGTATATTTATGGTACACACAATATAACAAAGCTCATTTCAAATTTGAAATTGCATTAAATATTTGGTTTAATTAATCATTCAAATAAATTTTTGAAATAAATTTTATGCATTGGTTCAACTCACATGCTTGTCACTTTCAATTTCAAAATGATTATATGTTAAAATTTCAATTTATCACATACTTATGATTAGCACCCTAAAAAAACCCCATTTGTGAAATGAACAACAAATTGGAAATCATTTCAGACAATATGTTGCTTGTTGCAACAATATGTTGCATAATTCAAATTGTTGTACTTATTGTATTGATTGGTGAAAGTTATTGACAAAATGACATTTGGTTGATAGTTTTCATAAGATCCACATGATTAGGGTAATAAGTTAATTTTAAAAAATGGTTGTTCGATTGGTTTGATATGATGTTTGTTATGTTTTCAAAGTTGTAAGTGTAGGTTTTTCTTTTGTGTTCAAACATGAGCTTGGATTATACCCTTGTAATTAGTTTTTTTTCATTTTAAAATTCATATTCCATCTTAAAGTTTTTTGGTGCTTAGTGTGTTGAAATTTTTTTTCGCATACATGAGGTCCAAAATAGAGAGAAATATCATACCTACAACTAATAATGTGTAGATTTTGGACAAGTAATTGAAATTGTTTCCAAAAAATGGGTCTAGTTGCCCCAATTTGAATATTTTAGGATTCTGGCTATGGAAGGTTTTACATATGTTTTGAATTTTATTGTCATAACCCAATGGAGTGGATTGCTCCACCTCCCTAAGTAGATGCACACTTCAATTCAACGAGGTAAGGTCAAGATTTTTTTTTAAAAAAAATCTAACTCTTGAGATTTACGAAAGACTGAATGTCAATTGCAAGTATGGTATGGAGATGATAAATTTGCAAATGTCATTTTTTTGCTTCTTATGAAGAAGCATGAGCAAGTGGAAATATGAGAAGAATGAAAGATAAAAATGAATATGTGTTCTTAAAATCCAATTTTCATTTCATTTCTGCAAAGACACATAAGCATGTACCACTCAGCATAACTTGACAAAAACATGACATTGCAAAAGTAATTCACAATTTGATCCATTCCACAAGAAACATTTTGGAGTTGTGGTGATGAGTGATGACCATTATTGGGATCAATTTCAAACCCTTTTTTAAGAGTGAAAAAAAGATCGCATTTAGTGGATGACACTCAAGTTGTTGTATGTTTTCATTTTTATATTATTAGTCAATGATGGACTTGTAAAAAAGCATGGATATATAACATCAAATTCAATTAAAATGTTTCACTGGGCAACAAGAGTTGGGTGGCTGCATTGGTCATAAATTTATATGGTCAATTTTTTTTACTCTTGTTTCTCTTTTGTTTGCAACATTATATCAATGTGAAAGCTTCTGGAAACACTTATGTGGAAGGAAGGAAGTATTTTGCAACATCTTCTACTGCATGTTTTGAAATGGTTAGGTATGGGTGTTTCTTTCATTTAATGGATTGTGGATCTTTTCAAATTTGTTGCTGTGGGCCTTTGGAGAGAATTATTTTTTAAATTCAAATTTGGGTTCATTACAAATTTTAAAAATCATCAATTTACTTCATATGTCGAAATATCTTTTTTTTTTGGAATTTTTTTGAAGAAGAATTAATTTAATGTTTTCTAAAACATTACAAATCATAAAGCTGGATGAATGGTAAGTGGCCAAGAAACAGTTTTCCATTTGGTTTCAGTTCCCCTAGCTAACCATGGTGCTTAGCTCAGTTACTTTTGTTTTCCCACCTACCTACAAACAACCCGTAAGCAAGTTGTTAATAGGTAGGTAGTAAAAACAGCCTTTAGCTATGTATAAACCATTTATTTACCTAGAAGTTGCCTATTTTCCTACCTATCTACCTATATATGAGACCTATTTCTTAGAGAATTGGTTATCAAGATGAAACCCAAATATTAACTCAGTTGAGGTTCATCCACAACTGAGTAATAACAGACATCCAATGGATGAAAAATGGAAAACCCTAAATACCCGGATATGAATTGTTGAATTGGAGATAATTGGTAACCTAGGAACCTATCACACATTTTGTAGTGTATTTGGAGGTCATAACCTTGTAGAATGGTCCCCAAAGAGATGGGCATTTTGAAACGGGAAATGCTCACTCCTACAAGAGAGGGCATTTTCACCCACCTCCCTTTTTTTCATTTTGTACCATGCTACTTTTGCAGATATCATGGGGAAAATTGAAACAAAATTCTGCTAGGATTTTACATTGGGTAATGGCCTTGGAACACCCTCGGGTGCTTTACTTTGAGAACAGCCCACTCCAAGGACATTATCAATGTTGGCAGGTTCAAGTTATTTGCAAGTTAGGGTTTAGGTTTTAGGTTAGGTTTTGAGGTATCTAGACTGAAGGTTCAAATATTTGAGAAAACTGGATTGAATCTGGACCCTTGAAATCATCTCTTTGGCATATTTGAATATAAACCAAGGTTATTGCCCTTGTAAACTAGGTTTAAATTCTTTGAAGGTATGGAAGGTTTAGGGTTTAGGGATTATACCAAGGATTTAAAAAAAAAAGTGCATCCCCCTTTCTCATAGAAACAAGCCATCTCCCTTCCAAGGGGTTAAAATCTAATGGGTTTGATGTCTTGATTCATTGGTAGTAGGGATTTCATTTTTTCAACTGGACACCTCCCCAATTTTCTCCTACATTAATATTTCACTCCTGATGAGTATGGGTACATATTTATATAAATTATGAAAATTTAAGAGTATGAGTACATATTTATATAAATTATTAAATTTTAAGAGTATGAGTACATATTTATTTAAATTATTAAATTTTAAATGGAGCCCAATTGGTTCTTAACCTGTATCAAGCTCCAAATTCTTGGTAAGTCTTCAGAATCAAAGGTTTAATAAATTTTGAAAACCATTCTCTTAATTACCTACCTAAATGGTAAATATTTCATACTTACCTTGTCATTATACCTTATTGCTACTATATATTTGAGGTTTGCCCGTATGCAAGGGAGGGTAAACTGATTTGAAGGTGGTAAATAGCTGGGTAAAAGGCTCATGATGTACCCATGTTATGCCTTTATATGTTCCTATGTCTCTTCACCCCCACTTCATATGTTTTTTGAAACTTCATTTTTACCATTAAACAAGTGATATATTAAAATTGACACTTTTACTCACCTACTAGAGTTTTCCTTAAAGTCATCCTGTCTTCACCCTCTCTTTGGGCCTCTTTTCACCCCCTATCCCCTCTTTGAGTGAGATCCGCAATGTATGGAAGTTTTATTAAATCTGGGTATGAAATCCTGAAAATCAGCATTTAATGCACAAGGGTGGCTCCAGATGGTAGCAATGTTTACTTTTTTTGGTGAACTGGTACAAAGTTTCACCCCTTGGCTAGGCCGGCCACCAACCCCGACATGAGTCTATTACAATCTACATGTCCAATTGGCCTTTAACATGAGGTTTAGGGTTTAGGGTTCACCGAGCCGCATCCAATCTCAAAGGCAGTTTCACCAGATTTCTTTACTATCAAAAGGCATTTTTTTTCTGCTATTTTCTACCAGTGTTTTTATTTTTGGAGATTTTTTTTACCATTGGGTAAAAGAAAATAAAAATAAAAAACCTTAGTGGCTGGCCATAAAAATTTTGAGGTGCAAGATCTGAAAAAATTGTCATAATGCAAATGACACAAATGACACAAATGAGTGGAGTAGTTGTCTTGTCAATTAACAATTCCAATCAAGTGCCACTCACATTGAATCAATTCCCTTCATTGGATGTCAAAAATATGATTTGCGATAAGTTTCCATCATCACTTTGCTCCCCCGATGTGCCTCCCATTGTTAAAAGTAATGAAAGCTTAAGAGCAAGGTTCATAATTATTATCAATTTGGGATTTTAAAAGTTTAGTATTGTAAGAGGAAGAGATTTTCTTTTTGAGCATTGGTAGATTTAGTTTTGAGTGCTCAAATTGGGCAAGTTGCACTAGCCGTAGGTGCAATGCAGGAGTGTTGCCAAGGGCAAAACTATCTTGTTTTTGAAAGTCAACCTCCAACATTTACAAGTGGTTTTAAAGATCTTCTCATTCATATCTTGATTGCATCATTTTGTGATGTTGCATTTAAAATCAAATCTTTGTTATTTGTGATTTTTTCAATATCTAGAGTGGTGCAATTGTCAAGTATCAACATATTTTTGCTTTTGTAAGTATGCATGAACTTGAAATTCTTTTTAATTGCAATTGACAATTAGGAATATGTTTATGGATTCTTGAATGTTGATGCATCGAAGACTAGAACATCACTAGTTGCAATAATATGAAATTATGTAGTGTAATGTGACATCACACTCATTGTGTAGGTTTCTCATCAATTTCAAAAAAAAATAAAATTTAAACATCTCAATTTTTTTTTGAATATGATCTTATTTGTGTAAGAATTTTGAATGTTGTGAGTGTTCTATGTATTCTTTGAAACCATACATTGTTTATCATCTAGATTGTTGGTGCAAATTTTGTGAATTTTTTTTATTTGCACAACTTTATTAATGATAGGATATAAGAAATGGTTAACATTTTAACATTCCCAATTGTTCAAAAACAATGCACATTCTTGGTGTTTTCTTTCACTCTTTTTCTCATTTCCCATGTTCTTGTGTATGTTTCATAGATGATGGAAAATTGGGAGCCAATACCTTTTTTTAGCGGTACTCTATTTTTTTGTTTATGAAAGCTTTCATTATTTTGACTGAATGTGTGAGTTGTTTTTTTTTACTGTTGTAGGATTCTATTAGGATTCTATTAGGGTAGAGAGGTCAATCATGGGACATTTAAAGTAGGGTTTCTCACCATTTTTGCAGGAGGGCCCCATTGTTTATGGTGTCCAAAGAGTAGTTGGAGCCTTCCTCTTTGTGCATCTATCGCATTAAAAATAAAAAAATATGGATTATGGGTGAGAAAGTTAGGACCCCGAAGTAGGGGGATCATTTTTTATAGAAAATTCTTGATCAAACAACTCATAGCCTATTTTCAAACCCCTCCAAAAATCCTTAAATAATATTATGTTGCTTTCAGAGTTAGAACATGATTTGTAGAAACTTAAGACGATGATTTCAAAGCAATTTAAATCACTCAATTTGAACAAAAAATGAGAAAGTTATGCAGTGATTAAATAGCCTCGTCAAAATGAAAAAAAACACATTTTGCAATTCGAATTTTTTTTTTTTTTTTAGTG
>Ga0116227_10014922_pt1 | contig 11661 bp, 8 predicted proteins | sample S1TSphgellanicum_FD_89693 | JGI IMG/M metagenome (GOLD analysis project Ga0116227, IMG submission 89693) | Host-associated microbial communities from peat moss isolated from Minnesota, USA - S1T2_Fb - Sphagnum magellanicum MG | ecosystem: Host-associated > Plants > Peat moss > Unclassified... | reverse complement strand
GGACAGTATGTTACCAGAGGCATCATTACCATTGAAACTTGTTGCATTTTCACATTGTTTTCGAACAGAAGCTGGTGCTGCAGGTGCTGCAACCAGGTTAGTCCTTGCTTGCTTCACAATTCAATAGAGAGTGTCCTTTGGCATTCTTTAAGCAAATGCATTGCTTATTGTACAACACGTCTTCATGTCATGAATTTGTTGCAGTGGGGTCAATGTGGGGATGATAGGGGTTTGTACCGAGTGCATCAGTTTAGCAAACTGGAGATGTTTGTGATAAGCCGACCTGAGGATAGTGATATCCTACATGAGGAGCTTATTTCAATTGAAGAGGAGCTCTACTCCTCCCTGGGTTTACATTATAAGTAAGACCATTCTCCATCAGAGTCTCTAGTCCAACCCTCTACTTCCTTGAACATTTCTCTTTCATTTGTGAGATGCTTTTCTAAATGCAGGGTAAATGCTTTTGGGTGAATATCTCATGCTGCTGGATGCTTCTTCTAGAACATTGAAGATGGTCATATACTCTCTTATAGCAGTGAATGCTTGGTGTTGAGTTGTTGCAGAACACTGGACATGTCCTCCGAGGATCTTGGTGCTCCAGCATATCGGAAGTTTGATATTGAAGCTTGGATGCCTGGTCTATGTCGCTATGGGGAGGTATATAGTTCCAGACCCAAACTCTCCTTGCATTGTGGTTTTTGACATGCCTATGCATTGTCTCTCTTCTTTCCATGTCTGGGTTGTTGCTGTGTTGAAACTGGATGTGAGTTGCAACTAAATAAGCCCACAATTGCTGTGTCTCAATTTAGAGTTTGTGAGTGGCAATAGCAGACTTCAAGTTGCCAAACTGTGATGCAGATATCAAGTGCATCAAACTGTACAGATTATCAAAGCCGGCGTCTCAACATCCGGTATCGCCCAGCCACACCTGCTGTTGCTGCAGCCCAGCAACCACCTAAGTCCAAAAAGGGGAAGACAACTTTGCCTCCCCTACAGTTTGTACACACTCTGAATGCAACAGCATGTGCAGTGCCACGCATGATAATAGCAATTCTGGAGAACAATCAACAAGAAGATGGTTCTGTTGTCATTCCTGATGTGCTCAGGCCTTTCATGGGAGGCTTGAGGCTCATAAAGCCAAAGTCAAGATAATCCACTTTGTGATTCTTGTTGATATTTATTCCTAATGCATTATGGGGATTGATTTTACCCTTCTCACAGCTTTCCTTCCCAAAGAGCATGCAGAGTCATTAGTATTGATAAGCACACTTGTGTTTGGAGTAAGAAGTCCTTGATTTTCAGTCTTTTCAAGGATGATATTTTTTTGGTTGCCATACTCAAAGCACGAAGTACCAGGATGGTAATTTGCAGCTACAATTGGGGGCCTTGCTGCTGTCCTTGGCAATAACAAGCTTTAGAATACAATGAAAAATTCTGTCAATTTTGTGCGTCCAGATTGTATGCTCTGCTGGGGGTTAGAATTGTGCGAATCAAAGGTGATTCATATCATGTTCCAAACAAGGGACTAAATGTAGAAATTAATTGCTTGAAGTTATAGTGATGGTCTTGAACTTCTGAGAATGTATAGCTTAGGAATGGATACTTCTGAGCTGATTCAGTTTCTGTGCATACAAAGGTTCATAGGTAGCTGTTATGTGGGGTTTACAGGTGTTGTAGGTGCCAGAATTGGCAGTGGTGGCTAATTCAATTGTTTTGTATGTATGCCATGGCTGATTCTCTCATTTCATACCTACCTCTACTGTTATTTCATACCTACCTGCGATCCATTATGGCGGGGGAACATGCCCCCTAGGGCACAATCTGCCTTGTAAGGATGTGTTCTCTGGTTCCAAAATTGTGTACGAATGCTATGAACATTGACACTGAATTAAGTTGTGTTATTTCTGGGTGTGATGTAAATCAAAGGAATGTGTATTGGTATGAAGCAATGGACCACAAAGGAGAAAACACCTTCACAGGAACTGAGAAAGTGTCCAATTTATCTTCGAAAACACTAGCAGCTCTGCCTCATTCTTTACTCAGCAGAAAGTGTCCAATTTATCATTGAAAACTCTGGCAGGTCTGCGTCGTTCTTTGCTCATATGTTCGATTAAGTAGAGCTTAAAAACTTGTGCTGGTTTTTGTAGTGTACCTGGAGAGTGCCCTACCTGGCATAAAATGCTGGTGGAAAGCTGGTGGGCTTTATGAAAATGTAATTTTCTGCCTTAAAATGCATTCTGTATTTGAAAAGCTTGTAACTGATTTTCTTTCGATATTCAGCAGGTACCCACTGGGTATCATGGAAATTAAAAAAGGAGAAAAGTGCATGTGGTTTTTATGCTTTGTAAAGGTCTGGGGCAAGGCTTTATGAGAATAATGGCCTCGAGAGTATTTACGCTTGGCAAGAAAAGTAACAATATTTTACAATTCGACATTTCACTTTTTTGAATATGCAAGGCATCGAGATGGGGCAACATGATAGATTTTTTTCCAAGATCACTACACGATGAAGACAACAACAAGAGTTAAAAGAATAACCTTGTAATGTAATAAAGTGAGGTCTTTGTCTCCCCAATGCATGCCAACATAAGTATTAGCAATAATGCTATTGCAAACAACATCAAGTGACATCATTGCTAGGTCACTTGAACATTTATAGTATGCACCAAATAAAACAAGAAAACATGATGATTAGAATTAATAATGATTTCCAACAACTATTCCAAATCTTTGCACTTTGTGAAGGTTGAGTTGTTGCATCAAATTCTATTTTCTTATGGAAGTTGTTCTTGAGTGAAAGTTGTGTTAGAATTCATATCTCAGAACATTTGTGGTCTTAGGTAAACAAAACTATATGTGGATATGACTAAGTTTTGCAATGTTCATAGATGATTATTCATAAGTCTATTTCCTTGAGAGAAAGTGGGATGTGTTTGATATGTTGCAAGCTTATGAAGCTCTTGTTGAAAATCAAATGCATGATAACAAAAATGGCATGGTGATTATGTTTTTAGTAATTTTATCCAGTTTTATAAATACACAATGGGATGGAAACACAATAAATTAGTCAATGAAATTACTTTGTTAGGGTTCGATGTAAAGTAACAACAAAACCTATCATAAAATTGTCTGACATTGAATGGCTTAATTAACTGGATGATCAAAGATAAAACATTTTTTCATTAATGTACATTGATTTGAATATTGGCCAATCACCTTTGTTCATGATGATTGCTCATCATTTCATAAGTTTTAAAAATCTTGCTTCTTGAATTGAATGCAAATTTCATAGTTGGTTTATGACAATAGGAACCATGATTTAATCCTATCTTGTTTTCTATGTCTTTAGGTGAAATGAATGTTTTGAGATGCTAGACAATGAAGGATGGATATTTCTTTCCTTCAACAAATAAGTGAAAAAATGATTGATAAAAAATAATTGAACAAATTTTGAACGTTTTGTTAAAGAATAAACCAATAAAAAATTATAAGATTTTAAAACATTTTCAAAATGATAGTGTCTCGTTTAGAGTAGCAAAGTTTTACTAAAAACATCAAGTAATGTGTTTTTTTTGTATTCAAGTCTCCCATATTTCTTTCCAAAATTTTGAAATGTAACCTAATTATTTAAAAATTTCACATAACTATCCTTATTGATGCAACTTTTTTATGAAAAGAATTAAAAATTCTAGCATTAATTTCACAAAACTTGATGTTTATAATATTAAAATTTTGTGCCATCATGTTGAACCTACTTTATTCTATTTATGGTTAAAATATGAAGCAATTTTATTCTTGTTAATTCTTTTTTGATAAAATATTGTAGTGGGACATGGTTTTTGAACCATGTTCCAAGATACTTAATTTTATTTTTTAATCATCAAAATTTATGATTAAAAAAACCATATGATAATAAGGTACATTCATATATGCTGAAATAATAAAAATCCCATAAGTTGTAAGTTATACAAGTCCATAATAATCAATTAAAGTTGAAATTTAAGATGATTTTGTCATAACATAATCTTTTGTGTATCCCAATTGTGAATGCACCCAAATGCAAATAGTTCTGAAATTTAATCTTTGTAGTGCAACCTTTTGCAAATTATATGTGAAGTATATCTAACAAAAAAAAGTAGAATATCTATTCGATGATGCCTTTCAAGAATACAATGATTGTTATATCTCAATCTATTATATACTTATTTCATTGAACATTTTGTGTTAAAGTGTATCCACACAAAAGTTTATGTTTCACTTTTTGATATACATTTGATTTACTTTCAAATAGCAAAATTTTCACAAAACTATTTTCTATCTTGTAAACTTAAATCTTGAAAAGGAAGTATCACTTTAATGATATCAGATTTTGATACAAGTTCAATTGGTTGCTTGTGGTTTTCCAAAATCAAAGGAATTGATTATGTAGAAACATTTTCACTTGTTATTGAAACTGCATCTCTAAAATAACAATGATTGCATTTGTAGCATTGTACAATGTCATTCATGTTCACCAAATGGACATGGAAGCAAATGTTTTTTGATGTAACCTTAAGTGAGAGATGTGTCTCTTACAAATTGGGTCCACAAAGTGTGTGATAAAAAAAGAATGTGGTTTTTTTTAGACAAAGAGCTAAGGCTCATAACATGTGTGTTTCATCAATTATAATGTAAAATATGTGATGTTTAATGTGGCATATATTACATTAAAATGACAACTTAGCATTAGGTATTGGCTCATCTAATACAAATAAACGGAACTGAATTATCTGGCTCTGTACATTGGGGTTAAGGAACTAGTTTGTGAATCATTTCCAACTTTTCTGTCAAAGATCAAGAAGTTCTCCCTACTAAGTAGAACTCACCAGCAGCCAACAACTCCTTTCTATTCCACAACCCAGATTTCTTCTAACAGGAGAAAGCAAACCACCCATGGAGCTAACTATTAGCAGGTGTGTCATACAGGAATGTTTTGGGTTATGGGCCAGCTGAGCGTAGAAAACTTCTGACCAGGGTTTCTTTTTTCATATTTGTGAGGTAGCCACATTGGCAATCGTCCACAAGAAGAATTACCCAAATTTGGCTACAGGTCATAGAGAAAAGTAAAATTTTTAAAGAATTCTGCTATTTTTTGGGGACCAGCTAGAGCCTATTGTTTAAATATTGTGGTTTCAGAAAAAATTCCCTTAAAATCTGGCAACTTTGGTGCTTTTTTTAAAGAAAAATCCTTTGTAACCAGTTCCATGGAATTAAAAAAAGAAAATTTGGTGCAATTAAAAAGCTGAAATAACACTGGTCCTGATGTCCTAGTTTTCTGAGTGTTTCCTCACTCCAAAAATCCATCTTCTTAATCTTGTGAATTTTCTTGCACCCTAATTGTAGAAATTGATTCTTTCAAAATTATATACTAGAGCTACTATAAGGTTGAGTACTGTAATAGCCTAGTAGGTTTGGCACTTTGACTGAGTATTTAACATATTTTCTCCTAAGATTCCGGTATAACCATTAAGAAATTATTAAGGTGTATCTTTTATAGATTAAGCATGTCATAATAATTTCTCAAAAAGTACTGAATTTTTAATTATTTAGTGCCAAACTGGCTAAATTATTGCCTATGCATGGACATTCCTGATGTGGAATGAGTTGGCCATCATATAGCTTGTAAGCCATCAAGTGCTACAAATCTCTACACCATTTTTGGGATTTAGGTTGGTACAAACTTGCCTAAACATGATATGATAGCCATAATTCAATCGGGCATTTCATGGAAACCTAGAAACATTTTCACCTTTTATGAATGTGGAAAGACTCCATACTTGGATAATCAATCATGAATTGCAACATGAGCTACCTACAGACCGTGACAAGCTTGTTCTCTTTAAGAAGACGCTGCTATTCTAAATATTGGTGCACAATCATCAGAACTGTGGCATGGCAGCCATCTCAGACTGCCATGGATGTCCGACTACAGCACTTGAAAGCAAACTCTATAGACTGAATACATACTTACAGACAACAATGTCAGATGACCAGTCACCACCACCAACAGCTCTGATCTAACTTGAGTTTAAGCAACAGACACAGCACTCGTGTTGTTGCTTGCAGAGTGTGTGACAGCATCTTGACCCATACCCCTGTAATTTGGCCTCTATTTGTGGTTATCACATCCAACATAGAGTGTCGATTGTTTTCTTATGCCCACCCATCATAAGTAAAATTATACAGTAAAATGTAGAGAGACTATTTAAATACCACCACCTGGGCCAATCAAAATTCATCAATTTCCTTTACCGTCCCTTTTAGAGTTATTGTGTTATGTGCGTATGTAGAGATCCATACTCAGTTTTACCATATATAAAGGCTGTACTTCATCCAAAATATTGTCTACAGGCCATTTTACTGCTGTCAGTGGAGATCCTCAACAAGGGTACCAGACTCCATACATCTGTGGTTGCGGTATCCCTTGTATATTCTGTTTAAGTTCCTTATTCCTGAAGTACATAGCGACTTCAGAACACGTCTGCTGAATAATTAATTAATTAATTTTGAAGATTCCATTTTGAAAAACATATATTGTAGAATATTTCAACTATTCATCATTTTCCTTCACAATTTTTTTTTCCTTTTTGAGAATTTTTTTTGGAAAAGTTTGGCATTTCTAAAAAATAATATAATTTGTGCAGAAGATGCCAAGGTACTACAGTACAGAGGGCTGCAGCCAGAGTTTCTGTTTCGAGTTGTCCCTGATGCAGAGAACTCTAAAACAAGCCCCCGGTCTTTGGCCTAGATTGTTAATCTTTCATTTGTAATCCAGAGAGTGACAGAAGGTGTCAGGTGAGCTGGTTTATCCACCAGATTAGTGATGTTCTTAAGAGAGACCAATTGATCTACAGGTAGGTCCTTAGAGTCCTTTCTCTCTCACAATTGCATCCATTGTGATTGCATGGTTGGAATGAGCTAAACTAATTTGGGGGAAAAACTTAAAAAAAGCAAATTCACCAGATTTCTCTATTGGGTTCTAGCCAAAAATGTGAAGGATGCTGAAACTACTTTACTTTCATATCCTATTATTTATAGCCAAATTTGGCTAAACTGTCTTTTGGATGATTGCCACTTCAGCTATGTCAAAAAAATGAAAACAAAAACCCTGGAACACATCATGCTGCAAAGAAGAATTGAACACACCTAAAAAGCTGAAATAGTTCTTATTTTGTGTTCCTTAACCAGTTCATCATCATTTTTGGCCTGGGTTAATACCCCTTCTGAAAAAGTGTGACACCTATTTCCAGAAGAGGATCTCCATTACATTAGCTCCAACTAGTGTCAAAGTATTTGAAATATGTATACCAGTCACCTGACAAGTTCAGACCTAAATAATTTGGAGAACAAAAAATTCAGAACTTTTGAGAAATTATTAAGGTGTACCTAACAAGTTAAATGTACACCTTAATAATTTCTGAATGATTATGCCAAAATCTGCCGAGAAATTGTATTCAACCATTGGCATCAAAGTGCTGAACCTGCTAGGCTACTGTGGTATCCCTCCTGAAAACTCCTCACACAGTAAAATTTGGAAGAAAAAACTACAACAACTAATGCATTTGTATTCTTTTGAGGTTTAGGGTTCCTGGTTCCACACCCAGGGAGCTGCTCTAAAGGGGAAGACCCTTGTTATGTACCCAGACTGCGTGTGCTTCATGCTTCATTCAAAATATGTAAACTTAACTTTGTCCAGACAAATGCACCCTTTTGAATAGGATTTTTGTCAGCTGTTTGTTCTCCCTACTTGCACTAGACCTGCATTCTGGAATTCTTCTAGACAATTTTCAGACCCAGCAGCAGCCCCTGGTTCTCTAATCCACAAAGTTGCACTGTTAGCTCCTGGGGCCTGGAGCTGGACTCCATGAAACTGGGAGGGGGTCCAGTTCTGTGACCAAAGATAAAGCTTCAACGGATATGCAGATATAAGGGTCCTCCTTGTAGTACACATACCAGGTTAATTTCATAGCACCTAGCAACACATGAAACTTATTGGACTTATCGCTAAAGTAGACACATTATGGGTTCCATTCTGGCTTTTACCTCACATAAGGGCTTGCCCATTTTCTTGATTATTTGACATTAAATGTGGAAGTAAAATTTTGACAAGCCTTTCTGTGTGATAAGGCCCTTGTTGGATTGGAGTGTGTTACCAGAATTTGATGCCTGTACTTAGTTGCCACTTAGGGTGGGTGCCGTATTTCAATAACGTCCCCATTCTTACCCTTACCTTACCAAATAAACTATGCCTCCATGAGCTTGGGAAGTTCCTTACTTTATTTCAATGAGAGGCCACAACTTGTAACCACCAAAAAACCTTTGGGGAAGTGTCCAAAGCACCTTTCAGGAAATGCCATATTATAGAGTGGTTGAAAAAACACGTCGCCTGAAACTAGGTGAGGCTCTCCCATGACTGAATCGTAAAAGCAGTCAAGAAAAGCCTTCCAATCCAATTCCAAAAGCCCACCATTGTTGTCCTTTGATATGGGAACAAGACATAGAAAGGAACCCCAGTATTCACTGACAAGTTCCAACAAACAAAGTTTACCATTCGAGTCCTTGCAGTGCCTGTCAGCTCTGCACATGCTCAACTAGAAGGTCCATATACACAATCCATAGGCAAACGACCACAAGGAATCTGATGCATTCTCACCATGACCACAAAACTTGCATACACTCTCACAATGCAATACTTTTTGCTTTGGTCCATAGTGATTTGAATGCTCAACTTTTGACCAGTTAATTTCACCTACTTGATCCATCTGGTGGGTTCTTACTAAATGGACCAGGCTTCCCACGCCACCAATTATTAGATGAGAATATTAATGTTGTGTCGGTCTAGGGGTTGATTTGAACTTGAAAGATGATCTAAATTATGTGATCCCATTAAGTATTATTTGTACTAATTTTTTTGAGTTGATCATGCAATTCTTTTCCAGTTGCTGTACAAACAGATTTCTGTCCCAGTACCTCAAAGAGGTTCTTTGTTGGTGAGCTTGTAAGATTAGTTAGTTGGGCACAATCACCATCTACTTATTATTATACCTTTATTTGGATGGTCTGCTGTAGCCATGTTCCTGCCAGTTGTGGTAGTTCTGCTATGGTTGATTCAAATTCCCATGATGGGTAGTTAGGAATACGGGTGATCTTTTGTGAGGGCGGGGGGGGGGAGGGGGTGAGGGGGGCCCCTTGTCACTAATTTCCATAAGAATAATTCCCGTCCTGGTCATATGTGTCATGACCAATTTCAGAAATTCTTGATGCCTTGAGAGAATTTTAAAGCTCACAAAACTAAGCTCACAATGGGGAGAAATTGGAAAGTGCTTGGAGGAATTTCTTAGTGTATAGGGATGGCACTGTATATGTGTGAATAATCTGGCATATTATGCCCTACCTCTGACACCTACTTAGAGATCTAATCTTTCTAGAATGAAAAGTCCTTAAGAGAATGAGTTTGAATCTTTTGGAAACATTATGAGTTCTATAGGTTTGTTGGATGTGATATGTTTGAAAATCCTCGTTCCCTTTTATCCAAGTGTTTTATGAATGGCAAGGTCCATTAACTTGCTTAAGATTGATATAAATTGTACTCTCACTTTTTTGTGCATTGAGAAAGCAGATATACAATTTGTTATGAGAATAATTTTGACCCATGATTGTTTTACTGCAGTTACTGCACAACATGGAATGTCTGTAGTCTATACCAGTGTTGGCCTGATGTTAATTTTTTTCAATACCTGTCTGAGCAGGTGGAGTCTTTTTGAAATGAAAAATCTATGTCATACAAGATATCAAATAACTGGATTTTGAAAAATTAATGAACCTGCCTAATATTAATTTGTAACTCTAAACATTACCCTCCTTATACAAAATTTCAGGTATTATTTGTTGAAATAGCTGTTTATTAGGGCCTATTCATAAAGGCAGATTTTTTGAATATTCAACCCAAGAACCTCCTAATACCCATCAATTGTGCAATGGGTATCACAACTTTAGTCATTCCTAATGGGACTGCAAGAATGCAACAACATGCCGGCTGTCAGACTCAAGGATAACCATTGCCTGAAGCTCTGGGATCTCAACATTTAATCTTTTGTTAGCTGCCATGCTTTGTTATGTCATGGTGTAACAATCAGTCATAATGCTAGTGAGATAGACAAACTCAAGAACTAAGGTTATGGAAACCATGGATGACACATTTGAAATGAACTTCTCTTGCTCTATCTAGCAGTGAAAATCAATCTTTAATCCATACTTGGCTATTTACCAGACTGTTATGGTTTTGATCGGTAGGCAACTAATGTTTGACATTAATTTGCAAAACATAACAATTATGATTTTATGAGAATTATTTGTCAAGAAACAATAATTTGAACGTACTACAACAATTTGCAATGATTTTGAAAACAACAGTATGTTTTGGACTAAAATGTCTGAGAAGAAGAGTTTGGTATGGAATCAGAATATGATCTCACTTCGAATGAAGACATTTGAGAGAGAAAGTGGTTTCATGACAGAAAGAAAAAGAAAAGTACTTTGGTGAAAGGAAAAGAGTATCTAAAGCCCCATGGAAAATTCAAAGAGAAAACACCCATTTACGGGGAATCAAATGGCTGTATTTACATGATGGCATAATAATTTGTCAATCAAATTTCGCCAAGAGTTATTCATATCCAGGGATAGGGGAAAGAGACAGGAAGAGAAAGAACCAGTGTTGTGTGGTTCTTTGAATTCTGTAAGAAGTCTGCTTCTCGGTTTTCAAAAATTGAGAAATCAATGAAGCTCAGGTTCCAAATTGTTTGAAAAATTTCAGAATCTCAGAACCTCTGTTTTCATGTCTCAGAATCAAAAGAACCCACGGTTCTTGATTTTCAAAAAAATTCAAAGAATTGATGGTTCTCATGAAAGAACAACCAAAGAACCAGCGGTTTAGGGTAGGTTCTTTGATTTTTTAGAACCCCAGCTAAGGGTCAAAATCAGCTGTTTGATTTTCGTGAACGGTCGATCAAGGGTATATATATACTTTACCCGTACCTATGGGTTCCAAGTGGGTTCCATGTTTGACGTGTGAGAGACAATGTTGGGCAGTTATTAGAAATGGGAACAGACCCATGATGGTTATCAGGACCGTTCTAAAGAATCAAATACTTGATTCTGACATATACCCATGGTTCTCAATATATATGGAAAAAAATCAAACAACCTGCCATAGATCACCAGTTCATTGCCAGTAATTCTTTTATGAAAAACCGCTGGTTCCTAAAGGGTTTTGAAATAAGCAAGACCAACGGTTCTTTGATTCTGAAATAATTTAAAAAGCTGAAACTAGCCGCTCTTTATAAATTTAAATAATTGAAAAACATTGGTGAGAAGTACCGCCTACTTCTTTTGATTCGATCATGGTGCCAAAAAATTGGCTTTTTTGTTGAGGCTGCATATATTTGTAAGCTACCTTGTGGCTACTTGGTGAGTAGCATGGGGCTGCACGAGTCCTATTTGCAACCAATCCAATCAATTTGTTGGGGGGGGGGGGGGGGCAAAGAGGGTTAAAAAAGGCCCCCACCAACAAACAAAATGGGGAGTTGGGGCTCTTTTTTTTTTTGTAAAGAGAAAAAAAAACCT
>Ga0116227_10014921_pt1 | contig 11663 bp, 13 predicted proteins | sample S1TSphgellanicum_FD_89693 | JGI IMG/M metagenome (GOLD analysis project Ga0116227, IMG submission 89693) | Host-associated microbial communities from peat moss isolated from Minnesota, USA - S1T2_Fb - Sphagnum magellanicum MG | ecosystem: Host-associated > Plants > Peat moss > Unclassified... | reverse complement strand
GCCGTGTCGCCGCTCTGGATGTAGGGCTGGGCGTTGGCGCTGTTCTGGTCGTAGATCGACTTCTGCAGGGCGTTGCTCTGCGCCGCGGCGTTGGCCTCGGTGTTGGCCGCGCCGCTGACGGCGCTGGCGTTGATGGCCGCGCCGGTGACGGCGCCCGCCGCCCCCACGCCGGCCGCGATGACACCTACGGGCATCGGATCACCTCCATCTGGCCGTGCAGGACCTGGACGACGACGCCGGCGCCGACGTCGATGACCAGGGGCGCCTCGCTCAGGATCGCGATCGGCGGATAGCCGGCGAGGGCGGCCCAGCGGTTGTAGAACCACGCCGCCTTGCGGGGATTGCCGGCCGCGATCATCAGGCACGCCGCGCCGGCGGCCTGGTCGTGGGTGTCGTCCGGCGGATGGTCCGGCAGATGGCTGCCGGCCTCCCGCTTGGCCGCCTCGAGCGCGGCGTGGAACGTCTCGCCGGCGCGCAGCGCGTCGACATCGTCGCCCCACCAGTCGTCGATGGAGAGGCCCATATAGGCGACGTCGACCAGCTCGCCGGCGTCTGTCCGGAAGGACGATTTGCGCTCGAAGCGCGTTGCAAATTTGCAGTGCCGCGCGGCGTACCGGGCGGCGCGATTGTGCCTGGGCACGCGGGTGACGATCTCCCGCGCATCGGTGGCGACCCACATGTACCGGGCCGCCTCGGTCCAGGCCTCCAGGCGGCCGCGCGGATCGCCGCGGCCGGTGAACAGGGTGTGCAACTCGTACGTCCCCGGCTCGTGCCGAACGAACATCCAGCCGCCCGCCTCCGCGCGCATCGCATAGTTGCGCGCATCGGAGATCAGCGGCGCCAAGTCGATCGGGCCCTCGCCGCCGATCCATGGCCGGACGTCGGGCTCGTTCGCCACCCAGGTGAGGAAGCGCGGATCCATCGTCCGGTGGACGAGGCTCACTCCAGCCGCTCCGTCAGGATGTAGTTGAAGCTGCCCACCAGGGCCCCGCCGTTGCTCGCGTCGTTGACGGTGACGCTGCCGCTCTGGCCGGCGCCGCCGCTGCTGGCGACCAGCCAGGCCAGGGCGTCGCCGGCGTGGACGGCGAAGCCGCCGCTGTAGGCGTAGGAGGATCCGTTCAGCAGGTAGCTCAGCATCCCGGGCCCCGCCTTGGTCGCCGTCAGGGTGTGGGCCGCGGGGATGGCGGGGATCGTCAGGGGCGGGTTCGAGCCGGCGTACGACCCGTAGATATTGGCCCAGCTCAGAGTGCCCAGGCCGCCGCCGCCACTGGCGCCGCCTCCGGCGCCGGAGAGCGCCGCCATGACACCTGTCATCGGCTTGACGCTCGCCGATCGCGATCGGTGATCGACAACGGCCCTAGCCGATCACGGGTGAGCGTCATCACGTCATCCCCGCGCCGCTGACGACCCAGGTGTTCGTGGCCTCCATCACCGCCGTGCAGAAGGCGTATTGCGCCAGGGCGATCGTCGCCTGGCTGGCGCTGCCGGCTTTGGCCACCGTCACGCCGGCGCCCGGCGTCAGGGTCAGCACGCCGGCGCCGACGTTGCGCAACGCGATCGCCGTCCCGACGGGATAGGCGACGCTGGAGACCGGCGGGAGGGTGTAGGCCACCGCCGAGCCGGAATTGCAGCGGATCAGCTTGCCGGCGTCGCTGAGCGCCGTCGTATAGGCGGCGTCCTGCTCGTTGACCGGCAAACCGAGGTAGCCGGCCGAGTTGACGCTCAGGGCCGTGGCGGCCAGCGCCAGGTTCGTCGCCGTGTCGCCGGCCTTGTTCACCGGGGTGTAGCCCAGCGCCGCCGCCACCCCGCTCCAGGCGGCCAGCTTGGCGGGGCTGACATAGATCCCCGTCGACATCCCCGCGTTGACCTGCGCCTGCGTCGCCTCGACGACGCTCTCCGTCACCGGGTCGATGTCCTTGATCAGCACGCCCCCGCCGCTCAGCAGCTGGCAGCGATAGACCACCGTGGGGTCAAGGTAGATCGCCGGGAACAGGCCGCCGGCGTCGGCCGCCACGGGGTTCGACAGCGGCACGGAGAGCGCGCTGGAGGTGTAGACGTTGGCCGGCGTCGTGGTCCCGGTCAGGTAGAACTGCAGCAGGGCGCCCGGCATGGGCGCGCCGTTCTGGTCGACCGCGCGATAGACCGGCGCGCCCAGCAGTGTTCCGCTCATGAGGTCACCACAGCTCCGCTATCGACCGCGTACCAGCCGCCCGCCGATCGCCAGACCGGGACACCCGTCCCCGCCCCGCTCGCTTCGCCGGTCTTCCGGCCATCGCGCGCATAGGCCCAGTCGCCCGCGTTAACCCCCGTCGTGGGGAGCGACGCCACGGGACAGATCGCCACGTAGAGCCCCACCCCCACATTGCCGGTGAGGTCCGATCCGCCCTGCAGGCCGCCGCCCACCACCACCTGGGTCGCCGACGGCGCGGCCGCCTGGCCGAGCACATAGGCGGCATTGGTCTTGTCGAATCCCTCGCCGTAAGCGGCCTGGTAGAGCGCATCCAGGAACAGCTGCCAGGCGCTGGAGATCTGGCCGCCGTCCAGGAACGGCACGCCGAACGGCGGCGGCGGGATCCGTGTCGCGCCCATTAAGGCCCTCAGATGTGCAGATGATCAAATGTTCAGATAAAAATGAACAGATGTGTGTGACTAAAACGCCGGCCGGTCGGCGTTGAGCTCGAGGTGGCTGAACACCACATTGACCGGGTCGGCGCAGCGGACCTGCACCAGGCGCCCGGGCGCGCGCATCACCCCCAGCCGCTGCCATAGGGCCCGCGTGTAGGTCGCGCCCGTGGGCCCCAGCGCCGCGGCGAGCCACGGCCCGAAGGTCTGGCCCTGGTCGTCGCTCCAGCGCATCTCGACCAGGGGGTTGCTCCCCTGCCCGCTCGGCAGGCCCTGGCCGACGACGCCGTGCAGGATCAGGTTCAGGCAGCGCGGATTGCCCTCCTCGATCTTGATGAAGGCGCTGGCCTGGCGCACGAACGGCCCGCCGGCGTCGGTCCATGTCCCCGGCTGCATCGACCACAGGTCGTTCGTCGTGTTGTCGCCCACCCAGACGGCGCCGTTTATCGATGCGCTGACCTGGCCGCGGAACGGCGTCTGGCCGTAGCTCCGCCACTCCTGCCACTCGCCGCGCTCGTAGCTGTCGCCATAGGCCTGCGCCTGGGTGCCCACCCGGCTGAGGTCGTAGGCGTAGGTTCCCACCCCCGGCAGGTTCATCACATAGAACTCGTGCCCCTCGAAGGTGGCCACCCAGCCGGTGATGAGCGACGGCTGCCCCACCTGGCGGATCTTGTCCTCGATCGAGGAACTGCTGACCCGCGTGGGCGTATTCCCGGCCCGGTAGACCACGCGGTTGTCGCCGACCCAGAACAGGGCGTTGTCGGCGAAGGCGATGCTGTCGCGGCTGATGCAGCCCCGCTGATACCCCCGCCCGACGTTGGGCTGGAACGGCGCGGTGGCGTCCGTCGACGTCGACCAGAACTCCACCGACTGGGTCCCGAAGATCACCAGCTGATCGGCCAGGATGGCGCAGGCGACGTTGGGGTCGGGCTGGCTCTCGGCGGTGGCGAAGTCCAGGCCGGTCTCGTTGGCCGCGTCGTCGATCTCCGAGTACCAGAACTGGTCGGTCCCCACGGCCATGTAGATGAACCGCCCCGACAGCCAGGCCACGTCGCACACCGGCGGCAGGGTCCCGTTGACGATCGGATTGAAATTGGCGCCGTCGTAGAGGTAGGCCACCCCGCCGGCGACGAGCACCATCTGCGCTTCCGACGCCGCCCAGCGGATGCGGTCGGCGCCCGGGATCGTCCCGCAGCTCGCCCCCGTGGCGACGTTGTACGCCGTGGTCCCCGAGACGATGAACAGCCCCGAACCGTAGGCGTTCGGCGCCCGGAACACCCCGCGGATCGGCCCGGTCCCCAGGTTGTAGCCCGTCACCAAGGCCGGCCGGCTGTAGTGCACCTCCCGGATCCCGACATAGGCCGCATAGGGCCGCTCTTCCCTGAGCGGCGTCTCTTCGCAGATCATGTTGACCGGGATGGTGCTCGGAAACCCGAACGCCCGGCTGAACATGTCCGTGAAGAAGGGGATGCGCAGCCCCGTCTGCGCGGTGATCCCGTCGCTGCGGAACTGCGCGATCTGCTTGGACGGAGCCGACCCCGCGCCGTCAGGCATGGCCTAGCCGCCCGCCGCCGGCGGTTGCGGCGCCGCGCTGGCCAAGCCGATCGGACCCTCCGGCTGCGCCCGGCCGCGGCGGCCGTAGGTGCGGGCCATCACCGCCCGCCCCTCCCCAGCGGCGAAGGCCACCTCCTGGCGCACGTCCGCCCCCAGCTCGGCGGCGATCGCCACGGCCAGCATGTAGGGCATGTAGGCGATGACCGGATCGGGGAATTCGATCGTGGAGGTCAGTGAGGGGAAATCCCCCTCGATCATCCACGTCCCGGTGTCCCCCCGGTGCCAGTATCGGCTGTTCTGCCCCGCCGTCGCCAGCACCGCGTTTGTGGCGACTCCGATCGCCGGCGGCTGCGCGCCGTTGAACAGCCGCCCGTTCGGCTGGATCGTCAGGGGATAGGTGGTCCACGCCAGGCCGGCGTCGACGACGCCGAACCGGGCGCCGCTCTTGGGGTTCAGCGGCGCGACCAGGGTGAAGGCCGCCCCGCCGGGGATCTGATATTCCCCGCCGTTCTCCGCCTGGCCGGACGCGCCGCTCAGGGAGATCGGCCCGAGCCTAGGCCCGATCAGCGTCCCGAACCAGGACCGCTTCAGCGCATTGAACGCCGTCAGCCCCATCGCCGCGTCCGCCGCCGTCGGGGCGGCCTGTGCGGCGAGGGTTCCGTGGATACGGAACGCCCGCTCGATCACCTGCAGAACGTTGAGGCTCATGGGCCGGCCTCAGCAGTGAGTGACTATGCCGGCCGTGACGGTCAGCGTGGTCAGGGACACTGTATTGGCCGCGCAGCTCACCCCCGCCGTCGAGCCGGCCGTGTAGGCGGGGGCTACGACACCCGTCGTCGCGGTCAGCGTCGTTCCCTTCACGGCCGCCGGCGTCGTGGCGCCGAGCTGGCCGTTGAAGGCCGCTGCGTCCAGCGTCCCGCCCGTCCCCGCCGTCGTGCCGGTCCCCACGTAGAGAATCCCGGCGCTCGGGCTGGAGATATTGGCGTTCAGCCCCGGGGCGAACATCGCCGCCCCCACCTTGGCCGTCAGATCCCCGCCCGTCCCATTGCCCAGCTCGATGAAATCGGCCGCGGCGCGGGAGACGCCCGTGTCGCCGTTCCACTGCAGTACGTCCCCCGCCGGCAGACCGATCGACCCCTCGACCGTCAGCGCCGCGCCGGTCAGAGCGGTCGTCCCGCCGATCACCACGCTGTAGGCGGACAGGTCGCCCCAGATCAGTGGCGTCACCGCCGGGCCGATCCAAAGCTTGTTGCTCAGCGTCCCCGACGCCGGCCCCGCCTCGTAGCCGACGCAGATGCTGCCAATGATCGCCGTGACGTTGTTGCAGGCGCTGAAGCCTAGGACGGTGCTGTCGGTCACTGTCGCGGCGTTGTAGCCGACCGCGTCGCCCAGCCCCGCCGAATAGGTCACGGCCGAGGCGTTGAAGAACGCCTGTGTCCCCACCGCCGTGGCGTAGGCGCTGCCATAGGCGGCGGACTGCATGGAGCTCGCGCCGACACAGATCACCGGGCCCGTCGCAGTGTTGACGTTCTGGCAGGCGCTCGCGCCGATGCCGGTGATGAACGAGGCGCTGGAGATGTTCGCCCCGGCGCTGGACCCCACGAAGGTGTCGTTGTTCCCGCTCACCAGGTCCGACAGCGCTGAAATGCCGATCGCCGTGTTGTCGTGGCCGGTGACGTCGTAATGCAGGGTGAAGGCCCCGAACGCCGTCTCGTCGCCGCAGAACGCCGTGGTGACGTTTGTGCAGGCGGCCGACAGGTGGGTCGCGGGGTTCAGGGTCAGGCTGCCGAACGCCGTGTTGCCCTCATATGGCCCGTACTGCGGATAGGGCGGCTGACCCAGGGCCGACTGGGTCAGGTAGACCGCCACGCCGTCGGGCGCCGCGATCTCCACCGGATAGGCGGGAAACGGCGTCACGCCACAGGGCGCGCCGGCGTCCTCAAGGGTGGCGGCGCCGTACCACGCCGCGCAGTCTCCCGCCGTCGGCGTCCCCTGGATCGCCGGCGCGCCGACCAGAGCCGTGATGGCCCCGATCGTCGTCGCCTGCAGGTGTGTCGCCCCCACCGGCAGTACGGGCACCTGGTCGCTGGCCGCCGGCGTTCCCCGCGCCGGCAGGCCGCTGACCTGGGCGTTTTGGGCGAACGCGGGTTCGGGCGAGCCGCAACTTGCCATGGCCCCCAGCAGCGAGAGCGCGAGAGCCACCGACAGCGCCCGGGCGCGGATCACGATAGGGGTCATGCGTCGCCTGCTCTGCGGCCGGCCCGGGCCGGAGGTGTAACGGGTGATCGTCCTGGATCGCGCAGCCAGGCGTTGAGGTCGCGGACCTGGTCGCCGACGTCGCGGACCTGGCCGCTCAGGGCGCCGACCGAGGTCTTGACCACGGCGACGTCGGTGACGAGGGCCGATATCGGCGCGATCTCGCGCTCGACGGCCTCCAGGCGCGCCAGGGCGCCCTGGGGCATCTCGCGGGCCTCCAGGGTGCGGACGCGGTGCGCCACGCCGCTGCACCACCAGCAGACGGCCACCAGGCCGCCCAGCGCCGGGCCCGCGGCCGTGGCCACACCGGTCAGAAACTCGGCGGACACGGCGCGCGTCCTAGGACGGTTCGTCACGTCGCCGCGACGGCCGGCGCGGGATGCGCCAACCCCGCCAGCTTGGCCTTCGCCGCAGCCGCCAGGGCGTTGAGCGCCGCGGCGCCCTTCTCGACGCCGTAGTCGATCGCGGCGTTACCCGCCGCGATGGCGTCGTGCTCGAGCGCCTGACCGGCCACCGGCACATGCCCGACCACGCTGGTCACCAGAGCGTCGAAGCCGGTCGTCAGCGCCGTCTCGAACTGAGTCTCGGCCGTGGCCGTGATCGGCGCGGCGGGCATCTTGGCCGCCACCTGGCCGGCCAGCTTGACCATTTCGGCCTCGCCGGTGGCGACCGCCTTGGCCAGCAGCGCCTTCAGCGGATCGCCGACATATTCCGAAAACCACGACATGGGGATCAGTCCTTCAGGGTGAGGGTGAGGGTTGGTGAGGGTTGGTGCACTTTGGTGAGTCGCGGTGAGTCGCGGTGCGGCGCCGGCGTCAGACCTTCAGGTGGTCGACGGCCTGGTCGGCGAGGGCGTGGACCTCGCGGTCGGCGATGGCCTCCACGGGATGCGCCAGGATGCCGGCATGCTGGCCGATCAGGCGATTGAGGACGGGCGTCGCCCGGGCCAGGGCGGCCGCCTCCGCCGCCGTCAGGGCCGCGTCGTAGGTAGCGCGGTTGCTGGCGCTGGACCGCCTCAGCAGGCCGAGCGCCTGTTTCAGCGCGTCGGCATGCGACGGATGATTGGCCACCCAGCTCCACACCGCCGAGATCACGGCCACCAGGCCGCCGGCGATGGCCTGCCACTGGTCGCCGGTGACCACGCCCTTGACCAGCAGGGGCGAGCCCACGGCCATCAGCACGGAGCGAGCCACGTCCAGGCTGGCCGTCTGGATCGGGCCACCGGACGCAGAAGAGCCGGCGGGCGCCGGCGGAATGTCGCTCATGGTCGCATCCTCATCGTGGGGTCGCCGGCGGCGGCGTCGACGCAGGCCTGGCTGGACCTCAGCACCCGGGCGCACTCGGCGATCGCCTCGGCGCCCGGTCCGCTCGCGTCCAGCCGTTCCGCCAATCGCTCGTGCAGAGGGCGCATGGCCTCGATCAGACCCAGGCCCTTGGGGGTCGCCTCGATCCAGATCAGCCGGCCGTCCGACGTCGACACGGTCCGCGAGACCCAGCCATCGGCCGACAGCTTCAGCAGATTGTACGCCGCGTTCCGGCCGTCGTGGCATTCGCTCGCCACCACGCCGGCGGTCAGGCGCCGTTCCCCGAGGGCCAGCAGGATCACCGCTCGCGCGGCGTCGATGTCGTCGATCCGCAGCCGCCGCAGCTCCAGGGCGACGATCCGCAGGTAGCTGGAGCGAAGCCGCCACGCCGCGCCCGCCACCGCCGAAATCGTCATGCTCAGAACTCCGTCGCCGTGACCGACAGGTTTTCCAGGTTGGCCGCGTCGGCGGCCGTGGCCGTCGAGAAGGCCAGGTCGATCCAATAGGCCGTCCCCGTGGCCAGGCCGGTGACCACCCAGCTCAAGGAGAACGGCAGACCCATGCCCGCGGATACGCCATAGGGCTTGTAGGCGATGGTGGCGCCCAGGACGGCCCCGCACGCGCCGCTACAGCCGCTGCTCTGGATCGCCCCGGCGCTGGGAGCCGTGCCCGTCCCGCCGAAGAGGCCGATATGCTCCTGCGTCGTGGCGGTGCTGGGGTAGACATCCCCGTTGACCGTGATCCGCAGCCGCCCGGTGGCGGCGGGGGTGATGGTCGCGGTCCCGCCTACGCCCGCCATCACCAGGACGGTGGAGGTGGTGGCGGCCGGGTTCGAAGGCGTCACCGCCAGGGGCGTGGCCGGCGTCTTGCACGCCAGCCCCGTCCCCGACACGTACTGCAGATAGCTCCCCGTGGCCGAGCAGCCGGGAACCGCCTGGTCCTGGACGTTGGCGGTCGACCCGGTGGGGTTGGAGCGCAAGGTATTGGCCGGCGCCTGGGCCATCATCGCCAGGGTCACCCCGTTGGCGGCGCTGGCCGTGCCCACGGCGGTGAGGCCGGAGACCGCTGAGCTGGGAATGCTGGTCGACGCCGTCACCGCCGAGGCGCCGTTGGCGTAGAGATAGCCGGTCAGGCCGGACAGGACCGGCGCATTGCTGAAGGTGTGCGTGCCGCTCCACGTCGGGGAGATCGACTGAGACAGGGCCGGCGCGCCGTCGCTGCGCAGGAAGGTGGCGGCGCTGCCGTTGACGGCGGCCAGGCCCACGCTGGCCGTGGGGTTGGCGCCGCTGGCGCCGGATCCGCCGGCGCCGATCGGACCAACGGTGGATCCATTTACCTGCGCATAGAGACCCGTGCTGGTGACCCAGAGGTCGCCGTTGTTCAAATTGGCCGAGACAGGCGTTCCGCCTGGCGCGAGATTGAAATACGCCCCCGCGCTAGTCGAGCCCAGAATGTGCACAGGCGCCAGCAGCTGGATGCCAGTGTTGTAGCCCCAGGTGATGTAGTCCGTCGTGGAGTCGAGCCCCACGGACCCGACAAAGCTTCCGATGGTGCCGCCAAAATAGAATTTCAGGTAGGCGTTATCGGCGGAATAATTTCCGACGAGTATTTCGCTGCTCGGCGCATTGGGAGCCAGGAACGACCCCAGGGATATTCCCGCCGTGGAAGATGAACTGTTGACGACGACTGGCGTCGTGAAGGTGCTCCCGAGGGCGGCGCAGCTCCCACCGGCGTCCGTGATCGATGTCGTCGAGGCCCAGGAGACGCAGTCGTTCGTCGTGATCGATCCGCTGATCGACGGCGGCGTGAAGCCCAGATTGGAGGCCGCCGCACCGGCGGCGAGCAGCCCCGTAGCGACCGTCCCGCTGGAGAGGTTCGAGGCGTTAGCCGAATAGGCCTGCGCGCTGGAAAGCGCCGTGCTCGCGGCCCCCGCGGCGTCGAAGGCGCCGGAGGCCTGGGTCGCCGCCGTTCCCAGCCCCAGGTTCGTCCGCGCCGTCGCCACGCTGGCGACGTCGCTCAGATTGTTCGCCGGCAGCAGCCCCAGGGTCGTGGCCGTGGTGGCCAGGCCGGTGACCAGGCCGGCCGGGATGGACCCGGCGGTCAGAGTCCCGACACCCGTGATCCCGCTATAGGACCCCGACAGCCTCCCGCTCGCGAGCGTCCCGCTGGAGATGTTGGACGCGTTCGTGGTGTCCGTGGTGGCGCTGGCCGCGAACGCCACGCCGCCGGTCTTGGTCACTGTCAGGGCGACCGAGCCGCTGCCCGACGCGGTCCCGTCGCCGGACAGGGCGGTGATGCCGCCGGACCCCGATCCGCAGGCCACGCCGGTCGCGCTCACCGAGCCGCTGGAGGCCACCTGCAGGCACTGATTAGAGGCCACGCTGGGCACCGCCTGCAGCGCGAAGCTGCCCAGCCCCAGGTTCGCCCGCGCCGTGGTCGCAGAGGCGAGGTCGGAGAGGTTGTTGGTCCGCTGGAGGCTGGCCGACTGCGCGGCGGCCGCCGAGCCGGCCGCGTCGAACGCGGATGACGCCTGCGTGGCGGCCGAGCCCAGGCCGGTCACCAGGCTGGCCGGGATCGACCCCGCCGTCAGCGTCCCGACGCCGGTGATCCCCGAGTAGGACCCTGAAAGCACGCCCGCGCCCAGCGTGCCGCTCGTGATGTTGCCGGCATTGGCCGAGTAGGCCTCCGCACTCGTGAGGGCCGAGGCCGCGGCGCCGGCGACGTCGAATGCGCCCGCGTCCGACGTCGCCGCCGAGCCGAGGCCCAGATTGATCCGCGCCGTGGCGGTGCTGGCCAGGTCGGAGAGGTTGTTGGTCGCGAGCAGCGCCCCGCCCGATCCCGATCCCGATCCGCAGGCCGCCCCGGCGTCCTCCAGCTGCGTGGCGCTGTACCATTCGGCGCAGTGCCCGGCCGTCGGCGTCCCATAGACGCCCGCGAAGGCCACGCCGCCTCCGCCGTGCGAGGCGATATAGGCGGCCAGCCCCGCCGGCGTCGTGGTGGCGTTGCCGCCGGACTGCACGATCGGAAACAGCTCGGTCCCGGTCAGGGCGCTGGCGCTCGGCAGGGTCGATATCCGCACCTGCGCCCGGGCGGGAACGGCCGCCAGCGCCACGCCCAGGGCGACCGCCAGGCCGAACGCGACGACATAGCCCAGCGCCACGCCGACGATCACCGCCAGCTGCGCGGCGAACAGGCGGCGATGGTCCGTCATGTGCCCTCGCTCTCCAGGGCCTGGCCGCCCTCCGTCTCGAAATAGACCCACCCCTCGCTCTCGAGGGGTACGGCGCGATCGGCCACCACCGCCGACGGCGAGACGGTCAGCTTGTCGCCGCCGGCGTCGATCAGCAGCAGGTCGCCCGCGCCGTCGATCGCGAGGTCGACGTCGGCGCCGTAGATCGACGCCGATTGGCCGGTGAAGGTCATGATGCCCGGGGTGACGATCAGCACGTCGCCGCCGGGATCGATCTGCAGCAGGTCGCCACCCGGATCGATCGCCAGGTCGACCTCCTGGCCATAGGCGGACGCGCTGAGCCCGATCACCGTGATCGTCTGCGCCGCCGTCAGGCCCGTGGTCACGTCACATGTACTCGCCGACGCGCCGCGTGTGCCGGCGGCCGGACTGCAGGAAGATCGCCGAGCGGCCCATGCCGATGCGCTTGAGCAGCGCCGGGCTCGGGCCTGAGTCGGACATCACGTCGATCAGCCGCTCGGCGATCAGGGCGGTGATGGCGGACGTCAGGCGGGCGTTGAACGGCAGCTCGACGTCGATGGTCAGCCCCAGAGCCGGCATCCACTGGTTGAGGTCGGCGCGGTAGAAATAGAGGGCCTGGCTCGTCCCCACGATCTCGATCCTGGAGCCGTCATGCGGCGCGCGCCAGGCGATGTTGTCCGCCGCCCCCGTCGATCCCGCCGGCGGCTGCCCCGGAT
>Ga0116227_10014920_pt1 | contig 11665 bp, 10 predicted proteins | sample S1TSphgellanicum_FD_89693 | JGI IMG/M metagenome (GOLD analysis project Ga0116227, IMG submission 89693) | Host-associated microbial communities from peat moss isolated from Minnesota, USA - S1T2_Fb - Sphagnum magellanicum MG | ecosystem: Host-associated > Plants > Peat moss > Unclassified... | reverse complement strand
CGTAGGATGGGTCTCGACCCATCATCTCTCGACCGCACGCACGATGATGGGTTAAAACCCATCCTACGGTGCGGCGCAAAACCGCATTGCACCCCACATCGGCTAAGCCTACTGTTACGCTGAGCGAAGCCGGCTCCAGCCAATCTTCCATGGAGAGACAATCCCGCCCCCTGCGGTATAAAAGTCACGGAGCGTCGGCTTTCTCAGCGCCATGGTTGCGCAATCCGCATCAATACTTGATGATTCACAGAGATAGAGCGCGAACCGGAGAAAGGGGCACATAATGATCACTGCGGTGAAATCATTCAGACAAAGGCTGATGCTCTTCTCGGCATGCAGCCTGGTAGCCAGCGCCGTGCCGGTGGCCGCCGGCATGGCCGATACGACCGCCGCGGCCGCCCCACAGGGCGTGCAAATCGCCCAGGCCGGTGCGCCGGCGCCGAGCTCGGATCAGAAAGCGCCGGAGAGCATCATCGTCAAGGCGCAAAAACGCCTGATCAAGGAGAAGAACTCGCCGTCGGCGGTGACCGAACTCGGCGAATCGGCGATCGCGTCCACCGGCATTTCCGGCAGCCCGCAGACGCTGCTGCGCCAGGCGCCATCGATCTACGTGTATCAGCAGAGCATCGGCGACAGCGCGCCCGAACTCACCATCCGCGGTGCGCGCGGGCTGGAGACGGCGCAGACGCTCGATGACGTGCCGGTGCAGGATCTGCTGGCCCCCGGCTCCTCCTCCATCGCCAACAACATCGGCGGCATCTATACGCTCAGCCAGATCAGCGGCGTGTCGATCTATCCCGGTATCGCCTACCCCAACAAGAACACGTTTGGTACCATCGGCGGCACCATCGCTTACGATACCAAGCGGCCGACGAATGATTTCTATGTCGATGTGCTCGGCAGCGTCGGTTCGTTCCAGACCTACCGCACCGGTTTCGAAGTGAACTCCGGCTCGCTGGACGGGCTGCTCGGCTCCGGCGACAACGCGCCCAAACTGCTGTTGAACTACTATAATTTGCAAACCGCCGGCTTCATCGACTATACCGGCACGCGCGAAAACGAAATGGAATTCGCCTTCGACAAGCCGTACGACGACGGGCAGTCGAAATTCCAGGCCACCGTGCTGTACAACACCGGCGACGGCTATATCCAGAACGAGCCGGTGCCGCTGCCCTACCTGAACAAGAACGGACTGTTCAGCAACTACCCGACATCGCAGGATTTCGGTTTCGAGAATAATGATTATCTGACCATCATTCTCAAAGACTCCACCTATATCAACGACTATCTCAACGTCGGTCTGGCTGGCTTCTTCCTCAAGAACGACAATTCCACCGAAACCTACGGCTCGCTCGCGGTCACGCCGCCTGTCGGCGACTTCAACCCGGCCGCGGTCGGCGGTGCGGCGCCCTTCATCAACACGCCGGCCGGCTTCAACTACGGCGCGTATTATGGGCCGGGGGCGCCGAATTATCTGGCGGGCGTCTATCCGTACAACCCGTTTACCGCCTATCCGGCCGGCACTGCTGCCTGCCCCGCCTATATCGTCGCCGAATACAAGGCTGCCGGCGGTGTCGCACCCTGCGGCCTGAACGCGGAGGTGGGTGTTGGTCAGTCCTACACCTACGGCGTCCAGCCGCGGGTGACGATCCTGCCACCGGATGTGTTCGGCATCGGCAACGTCATCCAGATGGGCGGCCTGCTCGCCAAGGAAACCGCGCCCTCCGGCCGCTCCTACTTCGGCGGCTACCCGACCGTTCCGCAGACTGCCGCCAACCTCGACAACATCTTCGGTGGCGGTTTTGACGGCGGCGATCAGCGCACGATCTACCAGGCGTTCATTCAGGACAAGATCGATTTGCTGGACAACACGCTGCACATTACGCCCGGCGTGACCGCGGAAGGCACCTTCTCCAGCTTCAAGCAGAGCGAGGAATTCAGTTTCAACACCTTCAGCTACATCAACTACAAATCCACGAAGTGGGACCGCGATTATCTGCCGTTCTTCAACATCAGCTATGATCTGGACAAGGTTCTGCCGGCGCTGAAGGGCCTGAACTTCTATGGCAGCACGGGCCAGTCCGCGCTGTTCGCGCCGGTGACCGATTTCTCGCCGAATGCGGCCGGCACCCCGCCAGGCGCCTCTATCGTGCATCTCTACGAAGGTGGCGTGAAATACAACACCCCCAAGATGGCCCTGAGCCTCGACTATTTCTATCAGAAGGTCGATCGCGACTTCGGCTTCTACACCTCGGAATCCGGCCCCTCGATCGGCCAGACGATTTACAACAACGACGGTCAGCGTGAGTTCAAGGGTGTCGAAGGCAACATCCAGTACATCCTTACGCCGAGCATCGAGCTGTTCGCGAACTTCTCGCATGTGCTGGCAAAGTATCTGAAGACCGATTTCGCCTTCGATACGGTGGCCGAAGACCAGTACGGCATCGCCATCAAGGGCGCCCCGGTCACCGGCGTTCCCGACTGGCTGTCCACTTTCGGCGTGGATTTCAACAAGAAGAGCGTGCTGGTGCAGGACGACGCATTCGACGCGCGCTTCAGTGGCACGTACACCGGACATCAGAACACGACCTATGACATCAGCGGCGACACGCCGTTCCCCAACTTTCCTGGGCTGGCACCTAATATTGGCGTTGCCACGCCCACGAGCTGCAACCCGCCCGCTCCGACGAAGCAAAACCCGAACCCACCGCCTGCTCCGCCCGCGTGCACACGCTTCAGCCAGCTCTCTGGTGCGACGGTTTACGACCCGAACGGCGGCATTTCACCCTTCGTCGTCTTCAATCTGGACATGAATTACACGCTACCCACGCCGACCCTGCCGGTGATCAAGCACATCAAGTTCGACCTCAACATCCAGAATCTGTTCGACCAGCACTACTTCCAATATTACTACAAGCAGGTCTCGCCCTCCGCCTGCCCGGCCACCGCGTCGAACCCGGTTGCCAGCCAGTATAACTGCACACCGTCGTTTGCCGACGGCATTCCCGGCGAACCGTTCAGCGTCTTCTTCACCGTCACCGCCCGCTTCTAACCAAGCCGGCGTCCACAAAAGAGGGCCGCGCCAGTCCGGCGCGGCCCTCTTTTCACTCTGCCGCCCGCCCGCAGCCTGGCCCCTCTCGCGCTTGGGCCATGTGCTGGAAAATTGTGCCGCATGATCCTACATGCATCTCGATGTGATGCACGAACCGGTAAGGGATGGGTTTGGCCATGATGTCTGTGCACGATGCCCTGGAAGCCTGGCAAGCCGGCGAAATCACCTCCGGCCGAGCCCGCCAGATGACCGGGGCTGCGGATGTCATGGAGCTGCGGGCCTTCGCTGAGCAGTCGGGTCTTCCCGTCCGGGTGCAACTTCTGCCCAGGGAGGAGGAGCAGGCGGCGTGCGCCACGGCGCTGATTGAGCGCCTGATGGAGAACGAGGTGCGCGAAGCAACACGCAGCCCGGATCGCGCCGTCGTCGCGGAATGACGTCCCGAGCGGGCTTGCCGATCCGCCTCGTGGTGTCGGATAGCGGGCCGCTCATCAGCCTGGCGGCCTGTGGCCGGCTCGACCTCTTGCTCGAGTTCCGACGCCCTGTGCACATCCCCGACGTGGTCAAGGCAGAGTGCCTGCGATTCCCGGAGAAGGTTGGCGCGGCCACTCTGGCGCAGTGGTTCGAGCCGGACACATGCCCGGCATATATTATGCCGACTCCGCTGCTGGTCGCCTGGCAACAGGCGGTCGCCGATGAGGCGTTGAACCCAAACCTGCATATGTCCGTCGGCCTCGGTGATGCTGCGATTGCCTGGCTTCTGCGGCAAATACAAAGCTATCCGCAGGAACAGGAACCAACGCTGGTTCTCACTGAGGATGGGCCGTTCGGAGACGGCGTGATCCGTAACGATTTCCCCGAGGTGCATGTATTATCGACGCGCGCGCTGTTGCGGACCCTGGAGAATTTTGGCCGGATACCGTCGGCCCAAGCGATTCTTGACGACATTGCCCACGCAGGGCGGCAGCTCGCGCGCTATTTGGCTGATCGGCCCGGGCGCCCCTCTCCGGGAACGAAGACCAGTTGGGCCGAGGTGCTCGCTTACCGGCGTCCTGATCCGGGCGATATATCGTGACGGCAACGAGCGCGGTGCTCAGGCAGGTCTCGCCCTCCGGCTGTCAGACGAGCGCTTCCAACCCGGGCGGCAGCCAGTACAAGTGCTCGCTCGAATTCGCTGACGGCATCCCCGGCGAACCGTTCAGCGTCTTCTTCGCCGTCACCGCCCGCTTTTAACCAAGCCGGTGTCCACAAAAGAGGGCCGCGCCAGTCTGGCGCGGCCCTTTTCGTAGGATAGGTCTTGACCTATCACCTCACCAGCGCGCGCGCAATGATGGGTCAAGACCCATCCTACGGTGCTGCGTCCTGACAAGGGCGAGTTCCGCCCTTGTGCATGATCGGACGCGCTGTGAGAACATCTGTCAACGCACTCCAGTCACGGACGCACATGGCCTCGAACAGTTTGGATCAGACGAGCAGGGACCTGCTGACCAAGGCCTGGGGAGCAATCGACAGCGCGCCCGCGGACGCGCGGCTTGTGGCCGGGCGCATGCTGAACGCGGCGCCTTCCGACGCGGAAGCCGCACTTTTGCTGGCCGCCGCGCACCGGCGGCAGGGCGATGCCGGTGCCGCGCGTAGGCGCCTCGGGCCGCTGATGACCGATCGGACCGCATCGCCGGTTGCCTGGTTCGAATGGGGGCAGATCCTGGCGGAGACCGGCGACGATGAGGCGGCGGTGGAGGCTCTGCGCCGTGCCGTGGCGCTGGCGCCAGAGTTTATCGGCGCAGCGCGCGCCTTGGGCGATCAGCTGGTGGCACTCGGGCGCGCCGAGGAGGCGGGGCGGGCCTATGCAACTGCCGCGCGCGCGGCGGCCAACGCCCAGGGGCTCGCCACCGCCGCGGCCGCCCTGGCCGAGGGCCGCGCAGCCGAGGCCGAGACGCTGTTGAAGGCGCATATGCGGCGCTCGCCGGGCGACCTGCGTGCCGCCTGGCTGCTGGCCGAAGCGGCGATGCGGGTCGGGCGCGTGGTGGAGGCGGAGGCGGTGCTCAACCACTGCCTCGAAGCAGCGCCCGGGTTCGCCGAGGCCCGCCATGCGCTGGCGATCTTGCTGTATCTTCAGCACCGCTTTGCGGACGCGGCCGGGCACATGAAGCTGTTGCTCGATCTGCTGCCGCACCAGCCGGGCTTGCGCATCCTGCTGGCGACCTGCCTGCGCGATACCGGCGATCATGAGGCGGCCCTGAAACTCTACGAGCAGATGCTGGCCGCATGCCCGACACGTCACGCCATTCTGCTGGTCTATGGGCATAGTCTTAAGGCGCTCGGGCGCGAGGCCGAGGCCGAGCGCGCCTACCGCGTCTGCCTGAAGCTGGCGCCTGGTTGGGCGCCGAGTCTCTATCTCAGCCTCGCTGATATCAAGACCTTGCCTCTGACCGACGCGGACCTGGACGCCATGCGCCGGCCCAACGCAAATATTTCGGATTTTGGCCGCGCCCAACTCGGCTACGCGATCGGCCACACGCTGGATCAACGCGGCGACTACGCGGGTGCGTTTGCCGCTTTCGCCGAAGCGGCGGCGCTGCGCCGCCGTGCCATCAGCTACGACCCCGACGAGACCAGCGCCTTCGTGCAGGCGGCAAAGGCCGCATTTACGCCGGCGCTCTTCGCGTCCCGCGCCGAGAGCGGGTGCCCGTCCACCGCGCCCATCCTGATCGTCGGTCTGCCGCGCGCCGGCTCTACACTGGTCGAGCAGATACTTGCGAGTCACAGCCAGGTCGAAGGCACATCGGAACTTAAGGAGATCGGCCTGATGGCGGCCGCCCTGCTCGGCGGCCGGCCCCTCGCAGAGCTTCCCGGCATCATCGCCACGCTGGACACGGCCACGCTGGCGGCCCTCGGCGCGCGCTATATGGCCAATACCCGCCAGTTCCGGCGTCTGGGCCGGGAGTTGTTCATCGACAAGATGCCCGGCAATGTCTGGCACATCGGCCTGATCCATCTGATTTTACCGAATGCCCGCATCATCGATGTGCGGCGCGCGCCAATGGCGTCAGGCTTCGCGGCGTTCCGGCAGTTCTTTCAGCTTGACCAAAGTTTTGCCGATTTCAGCTACGATTTACGCGAGATCGGCCGCTATTACCGGGACTATGTGGAGCTGATGGCGCATGTCGATGCGGTGCTGCCCGGCCGTGTGCTCCGGTTGCGTTACGAGGATCTGGTGGCCGACACCGAACAGCAGGTTCGCCGTCTGCTGGCGCATTGCGGGTTGTCGTTCGAGCCCGCCTGCCTGCGCTATTGGGAAACCGCCAGGCCCGTGCAAACTCCCAGCGCGCAGCAAGTGCGCCGCCCGATCACCCACGAGGGACTGAGCCATTGGCGCCACTACGAGCCATGGCTCGGCGATCTACGCGATGCGCTTGGCGATGTGGCGGAGCCGCCATCGACTGCCGTGAGCGAGCGGTCGTAACCCAAAGACGAGCAAGTCTCGCCATCCGCCTGCCGGGCCAACGCTTCCAACCCGGTCCGCAGCCAGCGAGCCGTAGGATGGGTCTTGACCCATCATCCCTCGCCCGCGCGTAGGATGATGGGTCAAGACCCATCCTACGCCGGTTCCTCCGCCAGCTCACCAATGCCCTGCAGCCGAACCGGCGGCTGGTCCGGGAAACGCGCAACAATTTCCAGATCACCGCCCATCGCCTCGACAAATCGCCGCAGCGTGGAAAGATACATGTCGGTTCGCCGTTCCAGCTTGGCAATGGAGGCCTGGCCGACATGCAGGTCAGCGGCCAACTGGTGCTGCGTCATTGCCCGCGCGCGGCGCAACTCGCCAAGCGACATGGCGCGGTCCCACTCATCGGTCAGTGCCGAGGCCTGCGCCTGCGCTTGCGCCGAAAGGCTCGCACGCAAGCGTTCGAAATTCGCTTTAGCCATCGTCTTCCCCCTCCATGTCGGCTGCAATCTCCGCCAGATGCTCGTCATAAAGCCGGTCTGCGAGCGGGATCATCGTGGCGTAAAAATCATCCCGTCCGGTCTTGTCGCCGCCGATCAGCAGGATCGCCGCCCGCCTCGGATCAAAGGCGTAAAACACCCGGATCGGCCGCCCGCCGGCCTGCACCCGCAATTCGCGCATGTGACCGTGCCTGGAGCCGGCCAGGGCGCTCGAATGCGGGAACGGCAAATTCGGGCCACGCCGCTCCAGCAATCCCACCGAGGCGGTGATGCGGATACGCTCCCGCTCGATGAGCGTGTCCCACCAGGCGCCGAATTCGTCCGTGTACTCGACCCGCCAAGTCACAGCGCTGAGATATGCCCTGTAGGGAATACCGTCAAGCCAGCACTCACACCTCTCGGCTCGCCGCCCGCTCAAGCCAAGGTGAAGTATCCCCGTATGCGTGATCGAAACCCCTCGTGCCGCCGCCGGTTCTGGCTTCGGAGCGGTGGATGAGCCAGCGCCCCAATGCCAGCAAAGAGGATTCCAAAATGGCAAATCAGGGCGGTACGCACGAGCAGCACGTCAAGGCTGGTCAGCAGAGCCACAAGAACACCACGGGCAGCAGCGGCGCGGGCTCGCAGGGCGGCACGCATGAGCAGCACGCGAAAGCCGGCGAGCAGAGCCACAAAAACACCGGCGGTGACTCCCACGGCGCCGGCACCCGCGGCGGCACGCATGAACAGCACGTCAAGGCTGGTCAGCAGAGCCACAAGAACAGCTAGCCCGGCCTAGGATACGGGGATGCCAGTCATCGTGCTGGCATCCCCGCGTGCCGCATGCGCACGCGGAGGATGCACCGCGTCGAGCGAAGCGCACACGTCGAGCAGGGTTTCGCAAACCGTCTCCACCGCTTCGCCGGACATGGTGGGGGACAAGGGGAGCGACAGCACCCGGCGGGCGACATCCTTGGTCACCGGCAGGCGGCCGATTTTGCAGATGCCCGCGAATTGCGGCTGCTCGGCGATATGCGGGCTGAAACAGGTGCCGATGTTGATGCCGCGCGAGGCCAGCCCGTCCACCACCGCGGCGCGCTGCCCGATCAGATGGCGCGGCAGCAGCACCGGCATGAAGGGCAAAGCCTGCGCCTGGCCGAGCGCGCGCTGAAAGCCGAAACCGGCGAGCGCCTGCCGGTAGCGTGTGGCCAGAGCCGTGCGCCGTTCCACCGAATGTGTGAGTCCGGGCAGGCGCGCCAGCGCCAGCACGGCGGTGTCTTCACTGACCCCGCCATGCGCCATGGCACGCAGCGTCTCGATCCGCGCCGTATCGGCGCTATAGATCAGCCCGCCCGCAGCGGCGGAAAATCTGTCGGCCGCCGGCATGTCATAGACGCACAGCAGCCGGCTGCCGGTCCCGAAAACGCAGCCGTCGGCATCCTGCGCGCCGAGCGCCGCGGCGGCATTCACCACCACCTCCACCTCGTAGCGGCGTGACAGGGCGGCATAACGGTCGAGGTCGATGCAAGTGCCGAATGTGGCGCACGGCATGACGACGGCGACCTGCTTGCCGTAGCGGTGCAATGCCCGTTCCACCGCACGGTCGGACAATACCCAGCTATGCGCATCGATGTCGCAGAGCATCGGGGTCAGCCCTGCCGACAGCGCCGCCTGCACGGTGCCGGCGCAGGTGAAGGACGGCATGAGCATGAAACGCCCGGCCGGCCCATGCCCGGCCGCGAGGCTTGCGGCCAGGATCAGCCCGATTCTGGCGTCGCTCACCGCCGCGCAGGCACCGGCGCCGCCAAACACACGCTCGGTGGCTTCAGCCTCCAACTGCTGCACCGGTGTAAGGGAGGGCGGGATGCGACTCTGAAATGCCATGAGGTACCTGGAAATTCGTATCAAATTTGCTACGTTTTCCAAGCTATTCTGGCAAAGACTCAACCGGAAGTCGAGTGAACTATAGGCTGAACAAGAATTCCGACGTCATGTCGGCATCACCTCTTCGTGACTACTAGCATGGGTAGAGATAAAGGGGGGCAGTGCATCCGCGGCCCTTGGGTCGCGCATCACCACTAATCACCACTATGGGTGTGCAAGCAAAAGGGGCGGCCCAATGGGCCGCCCCTTCGCCAGGCGTCAGACGTTCGGACTGGTCGGCTTAGCGGCCGGCGAGACCCTTGCAGGCGGAGGCGGAGCCGATTTCGGTGCCGTAATCGACAGCCGACTTGCCGGATTGCGGGAACACATACTTGACGATCGAGGCCAGATAGGCGTCGGCGCCGCTGTTGGCGATGGCGACGAAGCCGTTGTTCTTCTCAATCGCCAGGTAGCTGGCGGTCTTGTAGTGGTCGTTCAGGAACGCCACGATCGCGGTCGCGTCCGCCGCATTCTTGTAGCACTGCGCGAAGTCGAAGGTGGTGTAGCCGACATACGGGTAGCCGGCGCCGACGGTGATCGGAACCTGCACGAACGCATTGTTGGCTTTGGCTTGCGCGGCGCTGGCCGGCACGCCCGAGGAGCCATTCACGGTGTCATAGGTCAGCACATGGGTCAGCGCGGTCGCGATATCGGTCACGTCCGGCTGCACATACTTCTTCGTGGTCGGGTTATAGATCCCGGCGACGACCAGCGCGCTCTTGACCGTAGCGCCAGAGGCGTTGGTCAGCGTGGCGTTGGAGTTCGGGTCGATGGTGGTGAAGTCCGGCGAGAGGTAGGAGATTTCCGAACCCGTGTAGCTGCCGCCCGAATAGCCGGAGATGAAGTTGGCAATGCCGCTGCTGCCGCTCTCACCGACGAAGTTGGACGGCACGCCGCTCGGGAACTCGTTGGCGAAGGTCAGTTGCGGCGTGAAGGTGATGAGCGAGTTGCTGCTGTTGCAGGCCTTGCTCAGATGCTCGGTGAAAATGAAGGTCGTGCCCGAGCTGTCCGAACGGTACACCACCTGGATGGTGCCGGAAGCGATCTTCTTGCCCTTGTTGTAGGACTCGGCCGCGATCGTGCTCCAGTTGGTGATCTTGCCGGAGAAGATGCCGCAGATGTCGCTATCCTGCAACGAAACCTGGCCGTTCGTGGTCACGCCGGAATTGACGATGGGGAAGGAGACGCCGACGCCCATGGAGGGCAGCTCGATCAGGTTGCCGGCAATTGGCTGCTGCGCCGGAACGGTGACGGTCGCGCCATCGGAAGCGGCGACATAGCTCGTGCCGTTGGTCCAGGCGGTGTATTGCGCCGCGGTCAGCGTGGCGTCGGAAGCGCCGTACAGCGTCTCCAGCACGGTGCCGGTCGGCACGCTCGCCGGATCGGTGCAATAGGTGCCGGTGGTGATGGTCTTGAGCGTCTTGCTCGCGTCGCAGGTCAGGTTATTGAACAGGAACGAGTTCTGGCCGGTGCCCGAACCAGAGGCCCAGTAGAGGCCTTCGTTGGTGTTGGCGGGTGCGAACGCGCTGCCGCTCGGCTGGGCGTTGTTGAAGATCGGCTTGGTGGTGCCTTCGGCCGTGTTGAACGCGCCGAACTCAACGAAATAATCGAACTCGGCCAGCGTGGAGCCGCCGCCGGTGATCGGGGTCGGCGTGGCAGCGAAGGCGCTGGTCGTGGCAAGCAGCGCGGCAGCGGAAACCGCGCCGAGCAGGGTCGAGCGAGTCATGGAGAATTCCCCTTGGAACATGAACCAGCAGCTCTCACGCTGCTGTGAGCGGGGTGTTAACAGATTCCTATGACAGCACCGTGACGCCACCGTGATAGAAAAGTTACGAATTTATGACAGCGATGACTTGTGACAGCGCGGCCATGTTCGCGTTTGTCAAGTCCCTGGGCCGAATGTTTCGATCCGCGCCGGTGAGCCTGGCAGAAAATTTGTGCATGTGCGTAAAATCCATCGACAGAACGCTTCTGTGCGGGCATGAGCAGCGCATCACAGAGGATGCGACCGCCGGCCGTGCGATACAGGGCGTGGATATTCATGCAGGCCATGGTGCTGGCCGCCGCATGCGCGGCGCTGCCGGCGGCGGGTGCTGCTGCATCGGAAAAATTCGACCTGTCCGAAATCCGTGTCGAAGGCAGCACCGTGCTGCCGCAGGATGCGGTGGAGCAGGCGATCTATCCGTTCCTCGGCCCCGGCCGCACCGCGGCCGACGTGGAGCAGGCGCGTGCGGCGCTGGAATCGCTCTACCAGAAGCAGGGTTTTGTCACCGTCAGCGTCACCGTGCCGCCGCAGCGCATCAGCGAGAGCGGCGGCGTGGTATTCATGCGCGTCATCGAGCGCCGGGTGGAGCGCGTGCGCGTCGCCGGCGCCAAATATTTTCTGCCCAACGACGTGCGCGATGGTGCGCCCTCCGTCGCCCCCGGCACTGTCCCTAATATTAAAAGCCTGACGCGCGATCTGGTCGGGCTGAACCAGTTGCCGGACCGCACCGTCACACCCCGCTTCGACCCCGGCCGCGCGCCCGATACGGTGGATGTCACGTTCGATGAAGAAGATAAGTCGCCTTTTTACGGCACGGTGGAATTGAACAACCGCTATAATGCGGACACCACGCCGCTGCGCGTTTCCGCCTCGCTGAGCTACGATAATTTCTTCCAGCGCGGCGATACCGGAACGATAAGCTACCAGGTGGCGCCGGAGAATGTGGCCAACGCCGAAGTGACGTCCGCCTCCTATCTGTTCCATATTCCGGCCAGCCGCCTGTCGCT
>Ga0116227_10014919_pt1 | contig 11666 bp, 4 predicted proteins | sample S1TSphgellanicum_FD_89693 | JGI IMG/M metagenome (GOLD analysis project Ga0116227, IMG submission 89693) | Host-associated microbial communities from peat moss isolated from Minnesota, USA - S1T2_Fb - Sphagnum magellanicum MG | ecosystem: Host-associated > Plants > Peat moss > Unclassified... | reverse complement strand
GGGGGGGGAGTAAGGCCCATGGGTGGGGTGGGTTTCAGAAATAAGGGGCCTAGGAGGAGGGGCTTTACCCTATACTTAAGTAATTTTTAGTTTTTACAGCATGTAAAGACTTGCAATAAAACTAAATTTTGCCAAGTTGGGAATTGGGATTAGGTTTTCTTTGTTATAATTTTTTTTAAATAATTTTTTAAAAAATATTTATAAATTTGTGATATTGCAAATTTGGTGAAATTTTTGAAAATACTAGAAAAATTAGTTGACTTTACACTAGGGAAACAAAAAAAATTCCCTATTTACACTAGAACTTGGGATCCCTTTTGTTTCCCTGGTTACCTTTCCCACGGAATGGACCTCTTCACCTATCTCCCCCCTTCAACACAACAACCCTCATTAAGCCAATGATCGAAGAGGAAGAGGAGGCCCCTTTGGAGGACCCATGCATCCACCGGAACCATCTTGCCCGGGAGAGGCACGCTCCCGATTTAAAATAAATAAATACGATTTAAAGAAACCAGGGGACTTCATAGTGTCCGAAGGTCACGGGTATCCACTAGTACATCTATAATAGAGTTATGAGTAAAGTAAGGAAAGCACAGCACCAGAACCCTGAGTTTGGTCGTACACTGGATGACCACTGAGATGCTTTAAAAACCGGAAAAAAAAAGTACATTCCAAGAATGGGGGGCGCAAGGGTTTGAACTGAGAGAACTATCAATTTTGGTGGTAAACTGAGTTTCATCTTGGCTTTCTTTTTTCCTCAGCGCATCGACTGCTGCTACATATATTTTCACTGCTCTTACCTGTATAAGTACTATAATTAGTCTTAAACCTTGTGCATTACATGCTGAGTTTCATGCTTAGATTTAATAAATTTCCTTACTTTGCGGGTACGACTGAAAGAGCGGATACCACTAAAAGAGGGCCAGAGTGAACCGGCCCCCCCTGATTGCACCAGTTGGCCGTTCTGTCCATAGGATCGGCGTCCTTTTCTCATCCTGCTCCTGACTCTCAGTTAACCAACATAGTGCCATAGTCAACGGTTTTCAGTTGCTGACCTTAGGGTTTTTTTTTCTTGGCCCTTTTTCTCAGCCCTGACCTCCATACTACCCTCTCACCTAGCTACCTTACAAACCTAGCTATCCTATTCACTTACAGCTTGTCCCTACCTACCAACTACAACCAACCCCCTTACCTATTTACTCTTTATCTTTTCAAGGCTAAATCTCGATCTCTTGGCAAAATGTCTATTTTTTTGGCTAAACTTTTATTTATAGGCCAAACACAATTCTTCCTTGGCTAAACCTCTATTTACCAGCAAAACTTTTTTATTTCATAACACAACTTCTATTTCTTAGCAAAAAAAATTTACTCCTTAACTAAGCCTTTATTTCTCGAGAAAACCTTTCTATTCCTTGGTTAAACCTCTACTTATCAACAAAACCGTTCTACTCACTAGCTAAACCTTTAATTATCCACAAAACCTTTTTATTTCATGACTAAACCTTTATTTCTCAACAAAACCTTACTACTTGGTTAAACTTCTATTTCTTGACAAAACATTTTTTACTCCTTAACTAAACCTTTAATTTTCAACAAAACCTTTCTATTCCTTGGCTAAACCTTTGTTTATCGGCAAAACTTTTTCACTCCCTAGCTAAACCTTTACATATCAACAAAACGTTTTTACTCCTTAACTAAACCTTTACTTCTCGGCAAAAATAATTTATTCCCGAGTTAAACCTTTACTTTTCAACAAAACCTTTCTATTCTTTAATTAAACCTTTACTTGTCCACAAATCCTTTCTATTCCCCGATTAAACCTCAACTTATAGGCAAACCTTTTTACTCCTTGGCTAAACCTTTACTTATTGGCAAAACTTTTCTATTCCTTGGCCAAACCATTTACTTCTTGGCAAAACCTTTGTATCCCTAGCTAAATTTTTACCTTTCGGCAAAACCTTGATAAGACTTGGCTAAACCTTTACCTTTCAACAAAACCTTTTTACTCCCTAGTTAAACCTCTAATTTTTAGCAAAATTTTTATATCTTTTTTATTTTAAAAAATTATAATTAAACTTTTACCACTTGGTAGAACCTTTTTATATTCTTGGCTAAACCTCTACCCTTCATTAAAATCTTTTTTTCTTTTTATAAACCTTCTAATGATTGGCAAAACCTATATTTTCTCCTAACTAAACTTTTGTCTATAAACAAAGCCTTTTTGTTTTTTGATTAGACCTATACTTATTAGCAAAAATAAAATAAAATTGGTTAAACTCTACCTTTTAGCAAAACCTCTATATTTTCTTGGTTAAACTTTTATTGTTTGGCAAAACTTTTATCTTTTCCTACTTAAACTTCTACTTCTCGAAAAAACTTTGTTTTCTATGCTAAACTTCTACCTATTGGCAAAACCTTTTTATTCACTAGAAATATCTCCATATCTCCTTGGCTAAACATTTATTCTTAGCAAAGCTTTTATCTATTCTTGGTTAATCCTCTACCTTTTGATAGAACTTTTTTGTTTCTTGGTTAAATGTTTACCTTTTGGAAAAATATTTATATTTTCGTGGTTAATTTTTTTATTACTTAAGTAAATTTTTACATTTCAATAAAAACTTTATACTTCTTCATTAATTATCTTTATGCCTTAGCTAACGTCTATGTTTAGGCAAAAAAATTATACTTTTTGGCTAAACCTCTACTTCTTGGCAAAACATTTATCTTATCATGGTTAAACTTTTGCCTCTTATCAAAACCTTTATTTCTTCTTGACTAAACCTTTTTTTCTTGACAAAACTTTTTTTTTTGACAATGCCATTTTAATTTCTTAGCAAAACATCTATTTATTGGCAAAACTTACCTACCCACACATCATCATACCTACCTATGCACTTGCAAATTGTGAATTACAAAAAATATAATGTAAAATGCGGGTATTGCAAATGACCCACTAACATCTAATTAGTCCTATTCAAACTCATGATGACAATAAACCACTAACCCCAAATGTGCACCCAATTTAATTAAATAATAGGCTTGATAAATTTAGAATTAAAAAAACATCAAACATTTATATAATTTGCACAATTTTTAATACTAATCAAAATCAATCCTAAGTTGGATTTTGGGGGGAATTTTTCACATACAAATACTACAACTCTTTTGAATGTGACATCATCTTTTAACATCAAGGGTACTTTTTTTCTTAATCATTTTCTTTTTATTATTATTATCTTCCTAATTTAGAGAAATTAGCCTCTTTGGATCAATTTTAACACAATCATCAAATTCCACTAAGAATGTTCCATTTTGATATATAGATTTAACATTTTGACCTCCCATAGATTGTTTCAATTCGGGGTCATAATGCGAATTTTAAAAATTAATTATTATTCCATATTTTACAATATTTAATCAATTTGCTAATATTACTATTTTATGAATAATAAATATTGGTGTGACATGAAGATTATGCCATCTTAATATGACCCTGCCATTAAAATAAACATGGTATTTTTTAAACAAACCATAATATATAAAATCACAAGGAAATTATTTATTTTAATATGTTGATAATATGAAATAATATGTGTTGAATAAAGGCTGAATATATTTAAACATGTTAAATAGGCTTTAATATATGTTTCATCTACATTGACTACATGTTAAATATATTATTAATGTAGACATAAAAGACCTATTCTTGGATGAAAAACTAAAGAAAATCAATATGGAAGGATGTACAATTTAGTGGTGGCACCATAGTCACAAAAATAATAAGAAAATTAGAAAATGGTTACTAGTTGTAAAAATTATAAGATATAGTTGCAAATGATGGATAGTCCCATGTAGTCCCAAATTGGATGGTTACATAATACAAGATTTCTCATAGTGATCATTGTTGCATGTGATTGCAACAATTGTATGAAGTATTCACCTTTCCAAGGCAAATGAAGTCATGCATCGCGTCACAATCTTTTATTGCATCACTGATGGACTTGGTAATTCAATGCACCAAATGAAGGATTGGCCATGAGACAATGTTAAAACATGGAATATCCACATAAAGAGGGTTCATGAATAAAAAAAGACAATACAAAACCACTTATATTTATCCCCCATATTAATTTCCCATCATTTAAATGTAATTGATATTAAAATTGTGTCAAATATTAGATTATTTGTGTATTAATGTTTTCATTTTGTATCAATGAACATATATGGTATGAAGGTTAAACCTACATTCACAATTTGTATTTTGATTGCTAAGGTTATATCGCACATATTTTCTATAATTGTTAAACAAAAACATATAACTCAAATGTCATATGAAGATGGTTATTGCATACTTGCATCATGTCAAACTTATCTATCACCTTATATGCTATGAGTATTGTAGGTCGATTGTACAATAATCACCAATTGAATATGTGGGTAATATTTACCCATCTTGTCTTTTACAGCATTTAAGATCTTGTATGCAAATATTGCAAGGGATTAGGGTATAATATAATTAAAGGTTCATGGGCATTAATACGAGTATTGCATATAATCTCATATATTTCATGGGTCATAATTATTTATTAATTTGTCAAATGAAAGTATTGTGAATATCCTAGTCTTTCCAATGGGGGATTTGGCCATTTAATGTAAGTATTGTTGTATTTTTTATCATCATACTGGTGATTTGTTTTAATGGATGTAAGTAATGAACATGGGTTATATTAGGGGTTTCAATTTTAGGTTTGACAATATGGTCATGTTCATAGCAAGGCAATGCATTTATAGCTAAAGGTAATGCACTTTGAAATGTAGGATTTAATTTAGGGTTGAAGGTGTGAGTATTGTTTTTTAGTGTTCAAAACAAATTGTGATTACAATGGGTTTAACAATATGACATATCTAGCCTTCTAATGAAGGTCCTTGCATTTTATCCTCTTGCCATAACATTGAATATTTCAATAAATGTGTTATTGTGTTGAATTAAAAATCACCCATGTTATACTTTAATAATCATTGAATTATACATATATCTCCATGTTGTAATTGAAGATGCAAACATAAATAAAGTTCAATCCAAAATATAGGCTATTATTTGTTTATTAATGTTAAATCCCAAAATATTGTTACAATTTAATACTAAAATGTTATAAATAATGTATATTGAATTTTTTTAATTGATTAATTGATTAATTGAGTATTTTTATAAAATGTAATTCAACATTATAATACAATTAAAATTTAGGATTTAAAAATCATTTTTTAATAATGTTTTTAATGTTAAAATTGTCAAAACAAGGGCATGAAAAGGTGTGGGCTAAGACTCCAACTTGGGAGTCACATTCACATTCATTTGAATGGAAAGGTATGAATCGACACACTTTGAGAGTTGAAATCCCAAAGAACTCCCAAATTTTCAAAGAATGATTTGAAGGGTCAAAATTCATTGGATTGAAGACTTTTTTATACCACTAAAAATTTCTTTAAGACATAAATGTTTAAAATGAGCTTGCATGATTTATTTGAGTACTTACAACACAAGTTATGGTTAAAAGAAGGGTCAGGAGTCAAAGTGTTAATTTGACTCCCGACCATTAAAAGTTAAGAATCACCCTAAATTATGTGTATACAAAAAGTGTGTCACATGTCATTGGAAAGCTTTCAATGAAGGCTACAACTTTGCTTTAAACCTCATTTCAATCTTCAATCTACACAAGAAGTTATGGGCGTCCAAAGTCATAGGAGTCCCAATTTCAAAAAATGCGGGATTCCCAACTTGGAAATCTTAGGAAAAAAACGTCATTTAAATGTAACCCCCATGGTGAATTATAGATAATATTATAAAGCGGAAGGTGGTGGCTTCCCTCAAATCTGGGCTGTGGTGAGTCTTGTGAGTTCGTGTATGCATGTGGTTCATTTGTGCACCAAAATTATTTTGGTTATGCACTAATCAACTTGTTGTTTAATTTGTGCATATTGATATGAATAATTGACATGCTTGTCATTTGTCATAATCCCCATCCCGAAACTCCATCACGCTCCTCCTACCCCAAATGTGTTGCAAACTAGCGTGCCCCAACTCCTTTTTTGTTGTTTTCACTTTGGGACTCACATTTACATCTTTCAAGGAGTTTAAAGGTGAGTCAAAAATATTTCCTAATTTTTTTCTAATATTATTACTAATGTGAATAAAATTCAAATTACAATTCTATGATATTTTAATACATTGAATCAATATTAATACAATGCAAATGTAAAGTTTGTTCAAATACATTTGTGGAAAAAATTCACCATTTTGCAATATGGTCAAAATAACCATTTGGAAAAATTCTAAAAATAAGAAATAAAGAGCTCAAGGTTTTTTTTTTACAAAATTGAATGTAAAATTTATGAATAGTATTATTTACATTTTTAATATAAAATTTCAATATTTCTTATGGTTTAAATATATATTATAATATTATGTAAATATTGAATAAAATACCTAAAATGATGTGAATTTTATTGTGTTATTTATTTGAATGTTAGTTTAATAAAATTCAATAGTACCTTTAATTAGTGCAATTAAAAATAAAGTTTGATTGCTATATAAATCAAAACCTTTAATTTTTTCCATTTTTTCATGTTGCACTAAAAGTGGCGATTGAATTAAAAGAAAATTTAGTCAAATATAAAAATCCCATACCATGTTGGCCAACCATTAATATGAGTTAAATATGGAAATTTTATAAATGTGGGTATTTATTTTGAATAAAATGCAAAAAAATTCTTTGAGGGGCCACTTATGGATGAATATTAGGAGTTTAGGTGTGCCCATATAATTTAATTTGAAGAGCGACACCTATATTGGTCTCTTGATTATGTTTTCATCATCATAGGAATTGTGGCCCCAAGTGGTGTAATGGTTATTCCCAACGTTAGTTTGGCAAGTGAAAATGGAAATGGTGAAATTACTGGAGGTGATGGTGCAAGGGAATTCATTAGTACACATGTTCCATTGCCCACATTCAATTCAATTATGGAATTCTTTCATGAGTTGTGACATAATTACCAAGGGGTTAGGATTGAAAAGCTTTGAAGTTTGCAAGATTTCTGACATAAGCCCCATGAAAGCTTACAAAAGGCCTATGCATGGATGCATAGGTTGATCATGGTTACACGAGGTGTTACAAAAGCCCAAGCAATCCAGTTTTGATATGGGATCCTCAAAAAAAGAACTTAAACATTGAATGTTAGATGTCGTGTTATTATAGCCTACCCAACCCACTTTGGCAAATGTGTTCAAATTATCAAAAATAATTAAGATGAACATGGTAGAGGAATAGATGGTCACCTTGGGGTTGAACAAGGAAAACCAAAAGAATTATCTAACACCATCTAATCAATAATCACAAAGTTAACTAATCAAAGTTGAACCACCCAAGGCTAAAGGGGACCAAACCGGATTTAGGTGGTGGTTCCACATTTTATTTAACAAAGCAAAATGGAAAACACAAGTGTTAAAGGTGCAAGGGACTTCATAGACAGAAGGATTGTCCCAATCCACAACATGTCATGCAACCTCCAACCCTAATCCTAACCAACCATGTTTTCGTTATAATGCCTTTGGACATGATGTTGATCATTGTTTCACACTTCATCCAAAATTATGGCAAGGCTAATCACAAAATACCAATCACATGATGTTAATAAAGGCCAAGTTCTAAGAAAGGCTAAAAGGGGAAAGGTGTGGCCAACAAGGGTCTGCCATTAAACTAACTTAAGCCAACCCAACACCATGGAGGTTAGATTTGCACGATTAGAGGCCCTAGTCACAAGCATGGTGGCCTAGGTGAAATCCAATACATTTAATTCAAGGAAGGCCAAGGATTGGGAAAATGGTTAATCATATGGTTCAAATGTTGATTTGGGATTTTTTTGTAGAACTAATTTTACAAGATCAATGGCACCAAACGAAGTGATGCCACATATGTTTGCAAATCATGGTCATGGGTAACAAATGATGGAAACCATGTTGTAGTTTCAAATCCTAATGTGATAATTTCAACAATTGCACCATTGACAAGGGCTGATGCTAGTGTGTTAGAACCACAAAGTGCTTATGAAAAATTGGATCTTCAACATGGTGAGCTTTAATGCCAAGTGTGGTTCCCATAATCAATTGTGTTGACTAACATTGTTTTCAATCCCATGGGGTGTCAACTTCTAATGAGGAGCAAAGAGGGTGCCTAGTTATATTTCTAGGCCAAAGGGACACACAAGTTTATTGGGGTTAGCCAAAATGATGTGCCAAACACCATTGTTTTCTACTAATATATTGGCCATTTCAAACATTTAACCAACATCAATGTTTCGTTTGGCGACCACATTATGTGAGAGTGGCCCAAAAACACTAGATGTGGTGGTTAGGCCGAAAAACACTTATGTACGTCCTATAGTCCCCCATCCAAATTTTGAAGCCAATCACCCAAAGATGTCCAAGATTCAACCTTAATCTTGGCATGCGGTTGTGGCTAAACTTAATGACCTTCCAACACGACCATCCATTGATCAAACCAATGTTATTCCTGGTGTGGTCATGGTGCATAATGAAGAAAGAATTTTTCAATTAAGGGGGCCATTGGCATGTCGATATCGGCCCCACAAGGTGTTATTTGATTTTGGTGTTCAATCATTGATGTTGGGCAAAGTTGTTGTTGAAGGTTTTAGATTGATTAATATCCATCTTAAACCATGCCCATATCAAATTTTAACATCCATGGGTGGGTTAGAAAAGGCACAAGGGTTAACTAAGAAAGAGATTGTGATATAGATTAATCCCAATAAACCCACAAATTGCACTATAGTGCAGGCTCAAGCAATGGTCACACATGTTATGTCTTATGATGTATTGGTTGGAAGTGTGGTTTTATATCCCTTGGGGGTTACCATTGACTTTTGAGAAAAAATTGCATACTACCATCCATGCTAATAGACAGGAACTAACCATAAGGTTTCATTGCCTATGAGATCCATTGGGGGGCAAGCTAGAAAATACAACAAATCAACTATGTTGGCTAGATTTTCAGGCCTTCCATATGGGTGTGAATTGTTTGAAAGTAACATCCATGACCAGAATGCATTTCCAATTGGTGAATTGGTGAGGTTAGAACCACATGGGATGCCAATCATTCTAGTTTCTCCATTGGATCCCAAATGACCATGGGACACGTTACCTAAACTCCAAGCATTAGCTAGTCATTACATTTATCAAGCTTGGCACATTTTGTTGTCACCAAACCCATATTCATTTTGTGAATGTTGGTAATGGGCCTTTAGGTGTGAACCCATTGCATACCAAGGTTATTCATAGGGATATTCCCAATGATGATATATGCACCTACTTGGGTTGTTTACAAGCATCTGTTTTGAATTAATTGTAGGTTTATAATATGGCATCTTAGTTTGAGGATACCATTATGTGGAAAAGGATCCACAAGCCAAACAAGTTTCCATGCAACATATCATGATGTTATTTCAACAAAAGTATTTTAATTTGTTACCAACATCAACCATATAAGGTTACCAACGTTCCTTATCAAACAACACCACATTATTGGGGGTGCTACATTTGGCTAAAATTAGGCCAATTGACTTGATCATTTTTGGATGGTCATGCCTAAGGTTCATAAGCATGTGTGGGCCAAGGACTTTTAGATCCCAAGTCAGGTTTATTCTAAGAGTTGATTTGTGTTGTGCAATATTTATAACATACACAAATGCACCAATGTGAATACTTGTTGGAGAATGTCCCACCATCAAAAGGGATTCTCGGCCCATTATTTTGGCTAGATGGCAATAGATCAAGGCTTGGATTAGTAAACCAATGCAAATTGATGTTATTGCAATTGGTTCATGAGCCCATTGGTTCCAATGGTTATAAACTAACCTAGCACCACCGAAGGTGATGCAACAAACATATTAGCTCATTCATAAGTCACCCATATGGAAAATGGCTTATTCATGAATGTGAAACTTACACTTGGAGCTTTGAGCTTGGAACTTAAAATTTAATATGATTTTAATCCAACTATATGGATGAATGTGTCTATAGATGAATGATTTCATGTGGATGGATGTCATTTTTGTATGGATGAATTTCATTTATGAATTGGATTAAATAAATAAATCATTGGATGAATTCATCTATGATTGGAAAATAAATAAATTAAAAATTATTTATATCCATCCTCATTTGTTGTCCAAATATTAATATCTCAGACTTATAATGTCATTTAATAATGATGGACAATGAAGTTGTGATAGTAAGGAAAAATATGATGATGGGTCCAAAATGATTTTTTTAATTTTTGTTTAAAAAATCATTTTCATGAACAATGTTAAGCAATTCAAAAAATATTGTCGTGGAATGAATGTCAACCCCACCCCCTCCCTTCCACCCAATTGTTGTAAACAACAATATATATTTACTTCGTGGAAAATTAGGGTTCCTTGAAAGTAAATAAATAATAGTAAAACCCCATTGTCATCTATGATAGTAGGTTGTTTGAAAAAAACTAATTAAGATGCCTAAAACTATATTTTATTTTATTCAAAAACCTATTATTATTAATGACATTACATAGTTTTAAAATATTTAAAACATTCAAAACCCATTATTGTCAACAACATTGGTAAAATTTGAAGAAAGTTATGGCACGCTTGATGAAAAATGAAATAAAACCCTTCGTTGTTGTTAACGACAATTATAAATAGGTTTTAAATAAGTTATGGGACCTTTAAAGGAAAGGGAGAAAAAAATCCACTGTTGTCAATGACACTTAATCAATTTACCCCCCCAAAAAAATAATAATAATAAAATAAAATTTAAAACAACAATGACCATGGGGTGGATGTTAGCATAGTAATGGTATTATAGTTAGACATTTAAAATATAATAGCATTTAAAACCATAACTATGAAATACACCTACAATGGAATTTGCATCATATTATTCAACAATTGTTATATTGTATATAATTACATTGTGTTTCATGAATCTCTAGTTAATTAAAATTATGGGGGAAAATTTTCCATAAAATTTTCATGATAAAATAAAACATTCATCCATAATTCATATGGAAGTTCTATTAATTAAAAATGTATTAAATGCAATTTATTTTTCTTATCCATACATTAGATGAATGAAAAAAGTTGTTCATCCATAATGAAGACGAATGTTTACATTCATCCCCATGTTTTCTTTTAGGTTTACTAGTACAACATTCATTTTGTAATTAAATATTTGGTTTTATTTGCATGTGTGTATAGGAAAAGACATTTTACCATCCCAAGTTCTAACTTTAAGCTCATGTGGTAGCTTGCCTCCACCCATATGCTTGGTGGGTGACATATTTAATACATGACGTCATTCATGTGTAGTTCGTCATGATGACCAACCATCTTTGGCTATGGTCAATAGGGTTGGCCTTCCACAAGTAACCCTAATGACAATCTTAAGTTTTCCACATATTCATGCATTTAAGGATGGGGACCTAGGGATGATTTGGGTCTCCCATTCATATAATACGGAGGAACCCAATGTATATGAGCAATAATGGGCCATGGGGTTTTGGCACATCTGCACCATCGTTGTGCCACATATTTCTAAAATAGCCCATAGG
>Ga0116227_10014916_pt1 | contig 11671 bp, 10 predicted proteins | sample S1TSphgellanicum_FD_89693 | JGI IMG/M metagenome (GOLD analysis project Ga0116227, IMG submission 89693) | Host-associated microbial communities from peat moss isolated from Minnesota, USA - S1T2_Fb - Sphagnum magellanicum MG | ecosystem: Host-associated > Plants > Peat moss > Unclassified... | reverse complement strand
TTTTGTTTTTTTTTTTTTTTTTTTTTTTTTTTTTTTTTTTTTTTTTTTTTGGTGTATCAAAACGAACTTTTGTCAAGGTTCAGTAGACAGCTGATGACCTTTTTGTTTTGGTTAGCGACTCATGGTCATGTTGCAAGTGATGGTTTGGTTTCCAGGATCTTCTTGACCTCTTTTACAAGAAGGTTGAATGTCTTTAAGAGTCATCATTCCGCTTAGATGTCTTCTGTGACTTTTTTTGGGGGGGGGGGTATGGGGTTCTTTTGAGCATCATCATACTTTGTGCTGCTGATCTGTGTGCTTTAAGCTCTGATTTGCTCTTTATTTCCACATCAATTCTTCCTCTGCAACCTGTGGCCTTTCAATTGAATTTGATTATGTGTCCAATCCTTCTATTTGCTATCCCTTCTTCTTCATTCCTAGCTTCCTACTTTGGTTTCCAGTGAGGTTCTGTTAGCAACCAGCATGCGGCTCAGTTCTGTTTTGTGACATGGCCTCTCTTTTAAAGAGTTGAGATAGCGGAGAAGGCATTATGATGAAGACATGCAGCAATTAGGGTTCCAGAAACTAGAGTAAAGTGATGATATTTGAAGTGTGCTTTCATCTCCAGGTAATTTGAGATCAAGTGTATGCATTTTCTATGCCCTGTCTACCCTGCTCGCTCTTGCCTCAACATTGCCCATATTGACATAATTACACTCTGCTCTTCTTCTGCATTGGCTCTTTGTCCATCCGCTCCTCAAGCAACCAAATGTTTGGTCAGGACTGTTGTTATATCTTGACCTACCAAGTGATCTTCTTTCTGTCTTTACTTCTTGGCATTGCTTTCTCCTGGCATCCTGCTGCCTATCTGATATGCAATTGAGCATCCTCATCTTTTGATACTGATGTGCATGCTCGTGAAATTCCTTCAACAAACCAGAATTCGGACAGTTGATATAATTGGCTGTTGGGAGTTTGGGACCACAAGTAGAAATGTTTCTTGGAGTCTGATGGGAAAACTTTGCTGATCCAGAGGTGGAAATGAGGTGAAACGATGCAAGAGAATGTGAGCAGGCTAGGAGACTTGATTATCAAGATCTTGAATAAGGTCAAAGTTGGAGCATGTGACTGAATTGCTGCACACCAATGGAAAGCCCTATCAAGCAGCGTCCCCCACTGGCACCCTCTGCATTTCGAAGGAAACTCACTGTGGAGGTGCAGAAAAAGCTACAGAAGGTGATTTTTGCTTTTCAAGTCTCAAGTCTTCACAGAAATTCTCAGTAGGCATGTCTTTCTGTACATTAGGCAAAATGGAAGAGGCTTCCCCAAAATATCAATATTTGCAGGAAAGTCTCCTCATGACAGTGACAGGAGTAAAGGTGTCATAGCAGGAGTTAAGCTTTTACTGTTAGCAATTGCACCTGCAGATGTGGATGATCCGTGTATAAATTGCATGAAGATTTCTCCCTCATTGATGAAAATGTTTTGAATTTCTTTACTGTTTATGGATTGCAATGCTCAAGTGCATGCTTAGTAGTCTTGAATATGAATATGCCCCATTATTGATTGAGCCCTTGGGCCGAACATTACTACAAAATTGCAACACATTTTTGTACTTTTTTCTGTGATGTGAGGTGAGGATTCAACTTTGCATTTCAGTAGCAGCATTTGTGAGTCACAATCTTCTGTTGTATCTTGCTTTTGCTATAGACTGTATTTCAAAGCATGGCATGCAGGAAATGTGAAGCTTTTCAGAATGTTTAGTCCATTGACAATTATTGCATCAGTCATCAGTCATTGCATAGAATCTTGGGTTTCTATGAAGAGTGTGTTTTCCTAGGAAGCTTGTATATTCACAGTGGAAGGAATGGCAGGCACTTGATATACCAGCACAGAGAGGAGATTTGCTACGTGAGCTCTTCACAGATGTGGCCTTGGAAGTGGACTCCCGAGCCCAAGGTTATGACAAATCCCCTTTTCTGAACTTGGCCCTAAACACTTGACAGGCATTGCTGAATTGTGACTCTGTCATCCCTTGGCTGCTCATGAGTGAAGGACCAAAGATTATCTCATTGCAACTCATAGAATGCCTACAAACCTTGGTTTGACCATGCTTATCTGCTACATTCTTTGTGTGGTTGTGATTGTGGTTCTTTTTAACTGAATTGTCTAAGTTATTGAAAAAACTTTCCTGCATGAATATGGCCTTGTTGGGCCTAGTGTATATTGAGGCTTATACTAAGCAACTGGCATCATGTTGCAACTGCAGAGAGACTTTATGGTTCAAGTGACAACTTAAGTGGTGCTGAAGTTCCAACAACTGCAAACAACATTTGTCCATCTCTCTGTTTCTATGAAATTTTTGCGCAGCATTATGCAGAAGTTCCTGAGGATGGGAAGGCAATTCTTCCATTGTTTTTACAGCTATGGAGCCAGTCTTTTGCATCCCAGATATTTGCTCTGCTCTTCTACCGATGGGTATCTTTCCTCTGTTTGCATCTCTTTAGTTTGTGTCTCAGGGTGAATACATGGATAATGCCATCTTGCTACCCTCTTGAGCAGTCATTAAGAAACTATCAGTAGAGGACAGGTGCTTAGTTGTCATTCTGCCTTCTTGGATCACTGTCACTTGGTTTCTATTTCTGGATCCATGAATGTGCTACACCGGCAGCTTCTGGTTTTGTGAAAAAGGTGGATCCTGTGCCAAGTAAACTATATCTTCTATTGGGGGGGTGGGACCCATGGCAGTTATTTGAGATTCCAAGAGAGGACTCTGAGGGATTTCTACGTTACTCCACTGCATTTGTTGAAGGTGCAAGCAACATTTTCTGGTATGGGAGTATCCCAGTTTTTTGTACTTAAGTCTCCTTAATTTGCTTGCAAGTGCTCCATAGAGACAGCTGATTTCTGCAGCTTAAGGGATCTATACTAATGCCATGTCTGTTGTCTTCTTCCCCTATCCTAGTGTCAATTAATGTGAAGTGTGGCATCTGACTAACTAGAGGACCATGGGGTGGTTGTGATGTGGGAAGGATTGATTTGCAGAGCAATGTACGCCGCTTTTTTTCATTGTTCAATGTAACTTATCTTCTGATTCAACCTGATATTTCATGCACAAGATACCACTCATAATTGACCCAGTTGTTGTGTGGTCATCTCTTTTCTCAATGAAATCATATGTTGAGGAGAAAAGTAATTCAATTATTGCACCCTTTTTGTGCAAATGCTTTGTTTGTATCTGCTCAAGACTCAAATCTTAACTGTGTGCATTATTTTGGTTGCAGTATACACTTGAACAGGTTTTAATGGATCCAGATCGACTAACAAGGGTTCCCAAACAGGTCTTACTTACTTCCTGCAGTGGCCTTTTTCCTCTGTCATTATGGTGATAGCCCTTGTTTTCTTGCGAGATTTGCAACTTTTGAATTACAGGCAACCTGAAATGAATATCATATGTCCTACCTACTGTTTTCTTGACCACAAGTTGTGATGTTACTTGATTTTCCCAAGCTCAGGTGCAATGAGTGGGACTTTTATCAATCAGCCTGTATTGCTTTGCACATGTTGATATTGCAGTTTGAGTTATTTTAAGGTTTTTTAATAAAGCCCTTTTTTGGATAACAGCTTTTATTGTTTTTGTTTCTGGATAGTCTTTGAATGATGCATGTGTTTCTTTTGGAGAGGGAGCAGGCTCGCCAGGACCTCATTTTGTTAATATCTCGCTACTTCCTTTATTATGAATCAGGTACTTACTAATTACACCAAAGCATAAGCAATAAACCTTTTAGGAGTTTAAAGCTTGGGTTCTGTAACCTTTGGAGGAAATTAGATATTTTAGCATGCATTTGTGAGCAAATACTTTGTGAGTAGAGAAAAGCTGCAAGTTGCCAAGGAAAGCTGTCCTCTGATAATTACCTTTGCGTTGTTGTGCAGCCAAAAGGTTGGAGACCTTTTTACAAAAATTTCCTCAAGTCCCGAATGTTTTGCTTGCACCTGCAGATATATTTGTCACAGAGCTCACGGACCAGGTACCTCTCTTGTTCTGTTTGTTGTTCTGCAACTGATATTGGGCTTATGGCTTCATTTAATAGTCTGTATGTCTTGCACTTGTATATTCATCAGTGATCTTGGTTGGAAGAGGCAACTGCACACACCTAATGTTATTAGCACTATGGGTATGACAAAAAACACAGCTACAAAAGGTCAAGGTGGAGCTTGTTCTGCTGCATTATCTCAATAGCATGAAGGCACTCAAAGGTGAGGATTTTGGAATGCTGGATTGTATATACTTTGTTTAGCTCTTTACTTGGAATCAGCATAGGATTTGCATCAGAGCTGCTGAACTTCATCATATCTTGCTCCTCCTGCTCTTGAGATCCTTCTGTTCTGTTAATCCAGGAATGGAATTGAGGGCCACGACAAGCACGCGGTTGAAGACAGCTCTCTATTCCTTCACAGCGCCTGGGGGCCCCATGTATCCTACACGACCTGTTCGCCATGCTGCTTGGGAGACTTTGGATGTGCTTTTCCCAGTGAGTATGATGTTCTTGCTCAAGAAAAATACTGTGAATGAGATAGAAAGCTGATTTGAGGCTGTTGCATTGGAAATCCAAGAGCCTTGTCTACCAGAAATTGCTTCTAATGATAGTATGCTAGCAGACATTTGGAGGCAATTTCACACTGCAGATAGAATTGTGCATAAAGCATTAGTGCATCAATTTGAAGTTACAAAGTTTTGATCGGTTCCAAGGCAGGTCAAGGGCCAAGGGCACTCAGAGTACCATTTTCCTGTTGTTTGCAGATAGGTCGGCATTCAAGGCTTCTCATCAGTCTCTTCTTCAGACTTCTGCATCCTTATTACTGGCCAGTGTCAGCATGGAACTTCATAAGAACGACAATCACTGCCTTCTATGTCAGAATCTACACCATGTTTTTTGATTTTTTGGATTTTGTCCTTCAAATTTTTGAACGTGTCATTGGTATCCGCCATGCAGCACCACGGGATCTTAGGACACATGATTGACTTTCTCTTCATTTTCATGTCACGGATTTTTCAACTCAAATAGAAGTCACATTTGATCCCATCAATTTTGGTAAATTCATGTTGAGACTGAGGTTATAAACAACCCCTTCATCATATCAGCTATTTTGGATTCCTTAAAAACTGCTGAGAGCTAGGAGGACATAATTGGTTCTGTCAGGATAGTGGATAGAATAACAGAATGTAGAAAGTTCCCATAGTGCTGTTTTTACACCAGAGTTATTAATACAGTCAGTGTCATTAGCCCATCCAAACAATATGTGAAACTGGAGTTTTTGTTGGCCCTGCTATACACTGCCTTGTATGGCAGGGGTATTGTGTTGAGAATCATTATAGAGTATAGTGGCTTAAGGGATTTTGGCCCCCAGAAGCTAGGTGAGATGATTCATCCTAATTTGATTTTCAATGCACTCATCTTTAAAGAATTCACATTCATCCCTTTGATGTTGTCTTGTTTTCTCTACAAGCTCATAAGCAACAAGCGACATTTATAAATAACATAGAAGGAAGAAGAGGGAAGCAGGGAAAGGTACTCGAACAGATGCTCGGTGTCTTTGGCTTTTTCTCTGGAGCTGCCAGTGGTTTGTTGTTGTCATTGATAAGAACTGTGTTGTTTTTGCACTGTGGAGGAGGAGGAGGAATAAGAGGATGAAAACTATTTGTTGGTACTTTTCTTTTTCTTGCTTCTCTTATTTTTTCAAAGGATTTGGTATTTTGCTTTGTTTTTTGTTTTGCTTTTGAAAAATGGCTTGTAGAGTTTCAACTTAAGGAGGGTTTATTTTGGGTTTCTGGAAGTGGATGTTTCATGGTGATTTTGGATTTGTTCAACTTGCTGGGCTATTGGAATTAGGTATTGCAATGAAAGGTCGACTAAGCAAATTTTGTGTAGTTGTGGTTTGGTTTTTTTTTCTAGTAGTGGAAGTCAAAAGTTGGGAAGGACCTGTATGTAGAGCCAGGAGTTTTGGTGGAGGACAATTGAGAAAGTTGCAAGTTGTGTGAGGCCTCTTTTGGCTTGAGATTTTGATCAGGGCAACCTAGAAAGTAGGGGCCAGAGTCCCTTGAAGCTACTATAAAGTTTTCAACAAGAATCATATGGAAAACACTAAATGCAAGCTGGGAGGAGAAATTTGAAATGCCAATTGTCAGATGGGAACTTCCAAAACTGTTACTGACAAAGAGCTTAAGAGGTCCAGTTCACAGAAACATTTAATCAATTTTTGGGTTTGATGATTATTACACCTATGACCAAAATGCTTTCACTTTTACAGCTCTAGATCTTGCTTGTTTTTATAACTAGACTTTTATCTTGTTGTTATGTCCAAAAAGTGTTCAAATCTGCTATCAAAGCCCTTACCACAGTAGTTTTAATAAGACAGAACCTTAACATTCGAAAGAAGGGATACAAGGCTGTTGGTTCTTCAACATTACTCTAGTGGTTCATGATATTCTTTGTTATTTATTGTCTTCTAGACAAGGGCACTCATGAATCCATGTGCTGCACATATTAACAAGATAAGCCAGGTTCAACTCTCCAAACAAGGCACATAGTCTCACGAGTTGCCTTACACCCAAATGAACTTGTTATAAATCCATTTTTTTCAAAGACAAGTCTTTCACATTTTGTAGACAAGTGGGAGACAAACAATGCTGCGACAATCTTGAACACTTTTAGTGTGCATTTGATCAGTCTGTGCACCCAGTAAATACAAGCAAGCACAAAAACAAAAACTTGCTACAACTGCAAAATATGGATCCATAAAGGATTGTGTTAGGGGATCTATCGACCCTTATGACTACTAAACACTTAACTATTTACAGTAAGCTCAAAGAAGGTAGGCTCAAAGAAAGCTGCATCAACCTCTACTGCGTCCACATCTGGACATGACCTAATATCATCTGATCTCCAGATGGAAGGGAGTTTTTCCCACTCCCTCTTCAAGAGATGGAATGCAGCGATTTTCTGCCTGCGATTCTGCCATATGAAAATTTGCTGGCTGTTGGCAGTGCACCGGATGTTTCCAGGCTTTGGCAATTCCTGATGCACTCCACGCCTGATGTTTAGCACATCCGCACACATCCTCTCTGGCATCTCCGTCACCCACGAGAACCTCTGTGTGTTGCAGTCAAACATCCATATCTCAACCAACCCCACCTTTGTTTCAGTTATTGCAAAAATCTTACCTCCACATTCAACAACTTGACATTCAACTTCCCTTGCATTTGAAGTTGGATATGGAGACTCAATGACATTGTCACTCCATGTCTCTGTTGCAACATTGAATGAAACCAAAATATTGAATCCTTCTTGGCTTTGGCCCACACAGTAGAGAAACCCATTAGAGTAGGCAGCTCCATTCTTTGCTTTGAGTTTGCAAATTGTTATTGTTATGCTCCCTGGCATAGGTGATGCTGTGGTCCAAGAATTTGATGCAAAATTGTAAACCTCTGTCACTGGTTGTTCACCTCTGATGGCAATGATCTTGAGGTTTTTTGTCTCCTCCTCCACCACCATCTGCAGTTCTGACGCCCCCCAATAATCTGAAGATGGGGGAAGTGGTTTTGATTCTCCAATCACGGGATTAAACATGGTGTAACTTGAATAGCCGTTACCAGACTTCAGACACAAAATGCCTTTCCAACTTCCCCGTGTTCGAAGAGGATCAACTTTCTTCACAATATCTCCTAAAGCTGGCATCCGCTTCCACTTGCTGCTTGTGCTATCATACCCTAACCAGACGTGCTTACCAAAATCATTCTTCATGAAAGCAAGAGGGCAGTAAGTGTGAGAGTTTGCAAAGCCAACTCGAAAATGCTTGTTATCTACTAGGCATTTCCAGCGCCTGCAGACAGCTTTTGCTCGGATTAGGTCAATCAGAGGCACTTTCCAAAAAACCAGCATAAGCAGATCATCTATGAGACGATTAATGGGGGATTCCATCTTTGCTGCTCACAATGCCACTCCAATGAACAAATGTAACAGGCGTCTTAGTTGCAGCAGCAGCAGGATACCTGTACAAGGATCAAAGTAGACACAACAAAAGCAGATGAGTCCCTAAAGGAGATAAATGACTACCATGGCTTTGTCTATTTTGTTCTCCTGCAACTGATGCAAAAACTTTCAGCTTTCATGAAATCTGTCATGCACCAAGACACTTCCCTTATAAAGAACTGCAAAGGAAAAAAAAAGGAAAGAAAACATACAAAACACATTAGTCCATTACAATGGGGTAGTATTACCAGTACAAGCAGTTGCTTTTTTTTTTTCTTGCTGCAGTCTGCAAGGCAAGAACCAGAAAAATAGAAAGTCATTGCCAAACAAAACATATACAGTAATAGACACGCACCTCTCTCCTGCTGTAGTTTATCTCCATTCTCACGATGAAGAAGAAACAGCAAGGTTAACTCTTCCTGAGGAAGCCACAGAAAGAACCAAACAAGAACCAAACAAGGGAAGACAGAAACAAGCAAAAAACACACACCGGTTTAGGAAACCCTAAAACCCTAAGAAAAAAACACCATATAATAATGGCCAAACTTTATTAGCTTAACCCTTCTACATGGATGGATGTAGTTTTGATTTGGTCCCATCATCCATGCTTGGATGAATGTTCACCAAATATTACTGTGTCATATTCTCAGTTGCACTCAGTTCAATTTTTTTTTGGTTTTTCTTGTTTTGGGGGTATCCTCTTCATTTTGTCATCCTTTTTCTAAAAAAATATTTTTATTCATAAAAAAATAAATTGAATTCTAATTAAATAGTCAAAAAAAAAAACATAAGATTGTTGAATTTTGCTATAATTTTTGTTTAATACAATTATGCTAACATCTATCTCTCGATGGGTTATCTATTTCAAGATTTGCATTGGGAATTAATGTTAGAATCAAACTTCTTTTAGCACTTCTGAAAATGCAAAAAAAAAGCCCTTTGGATTTGAATTATGGCACCTAATATAAATTAATTAAGGAATTTAATGCTCACCTAATTGTTTTGACACGGTTTGAACCCCTAATGAACAATTTCATCCCATTTTTGGGAAATTTCATCACTTGCCTGGCTATTACTGCATGAATAACTTTATTAAGTACACTAGGAGTTAGGGCCGGAAAAACTTGGTGCCAACTTTGAGCATTTTTGGCTTGTTGTTTGGCCCCAAGTTACTAATAAATGTTAGAACATTTGATATTAAAATATTAATAAATGTTGGAACATTGGCCCCAAGGCTTGCAAATTATTGTTATTATTATTAAAAACTTGTAAATCTTTATTAAGAAACACATCATAGATCAGGGGAATGTGTAAAGGAATAAAATAAAGGAAAAGGAAGAAATGACAAGATGTCAAGTTGGTTCAAGGTTACTATGAATATCCATGTATGTTCATGCTATGAGAATCTATGTATGTTCATAATTAACCATTTGCGGAAGGTTGGCCATATTTATATATCAAAAATCGACAACTTGCAATAGGTCGGCCGTGGTGATGGGAGGTGTGTTTTGAAAGGGTGGAAGTTGGGAAGTAGTTAAGCCTATAGTTATCTTCCAACTTAAGATGGAAGATGTTTGCATCCTTTATAATGTGATCGAAACTTTTTGATAAAGAAAATGACCAAGGTAGAAAGATGAAGGCTTTTTGTCCCCTTCAAGTTCCAAATGGCATTGGCACAATTGTGTAAAAACACATTGGCATGCTTGTGTAAGCAATCAAATACTTCAATTGAGAAGGGGAGGAATTGATCAATAGGGTGTCGGTTGTGATAGCTTATTTCCTTGGCTTGAACTACATTTGATGCAACAAATCCTTGAGTTGCATAAGATCAAGGAAGTAAGTTTGCTCACATTGAGTCAACAATGATAACATTGGCTAAGGTGCGAATGCCATCTTTGGTAAGCATAATGTTGACTTGTTGACAAGAGGTGTTGAATGTGGTTGAAGGAAGCACATGTAATTGTTTTTGTCCCATGTGGAAACCAACATCTCGTGTAATGGCAACAAAGGTGTTGCGAATTGCATCATGGGTTCCAGTGCATTCGTTGCCATGAACACAACATAAAAGGTGGATACCCATAGGGTTGATGGGATGTGTGCACACATATCGAGGGATGCTTGTAATTGAGAAATGGGGTAATTCAAGTCGAATATGAAATGTTATGCAAAAAATTGGGAAAAAAATCGAAAGGTTGAGAAGATTAATCAATCTATAAGCCAAACGTTTACCCCTAGGCTAAAACATGATAAAATTCGGGCACGATGGGCCTTAGATGTTTCATCGAAAGGCATGTTGGAAAAGGTATGATGGTAGACATTCCAAAATGGAATCTTGAAGTTGAATCATTTGTTGCCTGATGAGTTGTTCAAATGGAAGAAGACACTCATGGGTTTAGGGTGGTAAAAAATCACATGAAGTGTTGTTGGAAAAAAAATGTGTTGTTGTTGACTTGTGTTAAGGCTTCAAGAATGAAAAGACATTGATCAACCATAAACCTAGTAGCTATGACTAAAGCAACAAAAACCCAATTCTTTAAATAGGCTGCTAGGGTGATGGTGGATGTTGATATGAGCTCGATGCCATCGAAAGTTATTGGGAAGGAGGCTTGTTTACAAGCTAAAGGTCTTTCTAGGCTATTAAAGGATCTTGGACTCAAAAGGCATCCAAACATTTTATGGAGGGAGGAATCAAAGGAAATAATGGACTTTATGCAAATGGAAGATGGAGGTGTGCATCGTAAAAGATATGATGGGTGTTGTACAAAATAATGAATTAGAATTCCAAAAGCCACATAAACATCATCCATTATAGGGAGAAGGTTCACATGTTGAACATCCTTTTGTAAGGTTTCTTTGATAAAGGATGATGTGAAAGTTACAGTGCTTAGTGGAAACCCTAGGATTCTAATTCCTTCGGATGGGGTGGTAAATTGGGACGGGTTGTTGAAGTCTGGTGGCAAGTTAGAGGGTGACCATGTAATGCATTTATGAGATTGGATGGAAAAACTATCACATGAAGTTTAGTTTAAAAGTGTTCATAGGCAAATGATACAATTTAAAAACCCAACAAACCAATTTTAAACCTCGACCATAGGTTTAAAAAATCATAGATTAGCATTTACTTTTTATCGAAGTTTAAAAAAATCAAATAACTGTGTTAAAGAACTTACCCTACATATAGTTTTGCCAAAAATGGGAACAAGATGAGAAGTCATGATGAAAATAATACACATGGAAAAAAAACCACTAAACTAACTAATTTTCTTCACCTAAATTGGTCTTCATGGAAGGTTCCACCCCCAGTTTTGGATTTGCCTTCCTTGCACATTGAATGGAAAACTCACTTTCTTCACCTTTGCTATTCACCTCTCCTCTTAATTAGATGAGGCGCCTCCTAAATTTTTTTGTTTTCTTTGGGCAATGAATGAATTTGATAGGCCCATCACTCGGAAAAACTGAAACTATGGAAGTTCCCCAAAATAGAAGGTTTTATTATGAAGTATAGAGTTCCTCCCCTTTGGCCCCACCCATATAGGTGAAAGGAAGACAACATTTGCCAAAACATATGGGACAAAAGTGAGGTGCTATGGAGAACATGTTGTAGAACACATTGGGAACTTAGGGAACATGTTGAAAACTTGATGAAAACCCAATGAGAACTT
>Ga0116227_10014914_pt1 | contig 11672 bp, 8 predicted proteins | sample S1TSphgellanicum_FD_89693 | JGI IMG/M metagenome (GOLD analysis project Ga0116227, IMG submission 89693) | Host-associated microbial communities from peat moss isolated from Minnesota, USA - S1T2_Fb - Sphagnum magellanicum MG | ecosystem: Host-associated > Plants > Peat moss > Unclassified... | reverse complement strand
TAACCTTGTTACATTCATTAATGTGGAAAAGGAAAAGTTCACCTTGGAGGAGATGACACAACTAATGGTGGAGAAGCTCAAATTCATTTCCAATATGCATTCATTTGTGTTGGAAAATGTGGACCAAGAACAAAAGAGGCAACATAGAAACTATGTTGCACAAAAAGGCAAACAAAAGTTTGTAGGATTTGAAGAAAGGAAAACCATGGTAAAGATGAGAAAACCAAAAAAAAGGAGGGCATTACTTGCTAATTGGGGAGGTTTGTATGCCTTTACGAAATACAAGGATGATAATGGATGTAGAGAATTTGATGACGGCAGTGGAGTCTGCATCATAAAAGGGATTGATGGCAAGTAATGGGAATGTGCTAGGCATGATTTGTAAGTGTTCAACTAAGTTCGATCATTTTGAGATCTATGTGGACACATATAAATTAAGGAAGGAGGTGTCACATGTGTAACAAATTTTTAACTTTAGTGTTTGGATGTGAACAGGAAGAAGTCTTAGGGTTTTAAAAAAAACGTTTTCTCCTATTTTCATTTGGGGGTGTTTATGCACGATGGGGATGGAAACAAGGAAAAGGAGTGATGGAAATGTAGTGGTACTATGGCTTTGATGTTTTTGTGTCGTTTTCTTTTATTTGGGATGAATGAACTGGAGTGGATATTATTTGACATTGACTGAATTTGAAGCAAGAGAGCTACCGAGCAATGGGGAATTGGTGGAATTCTCATTTTGGAACTGAAGAAAAAAAAATATCAAGGTAAATAAGTTGGGGGGGGGGAAGGATAAAGAAGGAAGAAGGTTAAATTTTGGGCTTGTAACAAAAGCATTGAGGAATCCATTGCGCAATGTATTTTGATAGACAAGAATTTAGTCTAGGAGGTGGATTTGAAGGTTGATGACAAAGGGGATGATGAAGATCTTAGGGGTTTCAAGAGTAGTCTAAAATCTTCTCAATGTGTGTGTTAGGTTGATTTGTATGAGAACGTTGTTAATCTGCATATCATGAAAGAACACCCTAATTACTGGGAACCCTGAAAAACAATCACATTTTGTTAAATTTTACAAGGAGGATCATGCAAGGGGGCTATGGTTCTTTGTAAAACTTGTGAAGCAGTCAATGGGGAATGGAAGTGTGTTGTTTTCTTTGTGTGTTGTCAATTTGAGGGGTGTTGTTATGGTGTTATGCAATCTATTTGGACTCAGGGGTCTATGTTACAAAGTGTAACTTGGGACTTTGGTTCTTCTAGAAGTTTAATGTTGTTTTGGGGGTTTATGTCATTGAAATTAATCGAGAAGAGAAGGAAGGCCAGTGGGTTGAAGAGAGAGAGATCGGAGAGCTTTGACCCCTTGGAGACCTCAAGCATTTCATTATTGGTGATAGTAGGAATTTAGGTGGCCATAGGCTCAAAGCCAGTGGGCAATTCTAAGATTGGCTCTACCATTTAATATGTGTGTTCCTTGTTTTGATTATTGTGTGTCCAAGTTGTTTGTCACATCGAGACTTTTGCTCTTAGCAGAAAAAACAAGATACACGACTTCCATTCGATGATACCCTAAATAAATTGCATGATGCTTTATTTAGGTGAAGGTCCTACTACCAGGACCTTCTCCTATGCGGAAAAACTCAACAATTTTTTTTAAGGATTTTGTGATGTATTCAGGGTTGCGATCATCCAAAAAAAAAGTTGGCTGCATTTGGCTACATACAAGATACGAAAGTAGAATAACAATCTTGGGATTTGGGCCATTTTTTCCATGAAAAATTCTTTGTATATGCTGGAATCATAGTTTTCAAGTCAAAATTTGGAGAAAACTAGGAAGTGAGAGAACACTATTCAATCCACGCTAACCATAATTAGTTCTCTACACTTTGGATGTTTCTGAGAGGCATGGGGCGTCAAGAACTAGCATAAGATGCAGCTATGGTAGCAGCAGTTACAAGAATCAAAAGTAGGGAGGAGCTTGCAATGGGTTTTGAAGTAATCTTTTGACCGGTTACAAGAAATATGGTGTTCACAAATGGGTAAGCTGGGAAATTTTATTAGGAGATGTCTGATTCATGTTCCCATAATTATGTTTGGTAATGGGATGATGGGCCAAGGGCATTATCAAAACAAGGCGTCACAAACAAGCTGGCCCTGCCAATAAATAAGATGTTATACATCTACCTACTGTGTCCACACTCTGAACACCAGAAAACATCTGTTCCAATTTAGACAGTCTAAACACTTTCCCCAATATGTTCACCTAATGTGAAACCGGTTCTAATAAGGTAAAGCTTCCAAAAGTTGCATCGTATGCCATAGTCCCTGTCCCTGTGGGAGCAGGGCCCAATAAGGGCGCACAAGGCTAGGGTGCCCTCAAGCGAGGGCTTAACCCAACATAAAGACCTGTCAGAATTGCATTGCAGAAACCGAGCAAAACAGAAGGTGGGGATTATGAAAAACGAAATGCCCTCCCCAAAAGGGAGAAAACGAGGCAAATAGGGAGGGCGCATTATGAAAAACGAAATGCTTTCCCTATTCCTTGATGACAAAATATGCTTTATGAGGCTCCAACTTTTGGATTTCTTACTCAAATTTGGGGCCTGTAAGGAACTATTAATGACCGGACTAGTGCACTACCACTAACCTCCATTCAATCTTAACTTTGCACCTTTAGCAAAATGGCTACATTTGGTCTTTCCATGTTATAAATATTTAGGGTTTAGCCAACTATCCTAAATTAAATCAGGAAGGTTGGAGCCAAGGATAACTCTTTTGTAGGTGACCTGTAACTAGCAAGAACCAATCACTTTATATATAAAAAATACTTATCACCCTAGGGCTTAGTGGCTGGAGTTTAGACCCTTACCCTTCTTTATAAATTACAAAAAAGGGTAAGGGTCTAAAAGGTTGATTTTCACGGTGAGAACTCACATGCATTGAAAATCAGTACTTCTCACAAATATGAAAATCACCTACAGTATCACTGCCCTAATCTTGATACTTGAGAAGTTAAAATGGCTACCCTTGAGTCTAGTTCTTAGGCCTAGAGGCCTAAAGACCTACTCGTAAACACTTAAAATATTGCTCTAAGTGAGAACCTACAAACATTCCAAACTGGTAGTCCTCACAAAAATCAGAATTGTCTATGGTATCACCTACCCCAATCTTTGATACCTGACGAAGGTAAAATGTTGTAGGGGAATTTCTCACACGAGTATGTTCTCGTTAGGGAGAGGCACCCGAGGGTGTTTCTAACCTCTGGAGACCACATGAGTACGGGAGCCTCTCCTTACATAAACAACTCTTTTTATTTCCTCACTTCTTTCCTGTTTTGTATTTAGTAGAAAAGAAGTATTATCATGGGAACGTGAGAACATACAAAATTGGGGGAACTCCTTTGGGATACTGCTCTCGGGTTCTTCTGCTAGGGGAGATCCCTCAAAATACACATAGAAATAAAAATGGAGCTGTTATTCTTGAGTCTAGTTCTTAGGAAAACTAGTAGTCCTCACAAAAATAAGAATTGCCTGAGAATTGACAACCTTATTTTTTAATAATCTGAAAATTAGGACAAGTATTATTATTATTATTATTTAATATTTGAAGAACCATTAAGCTAGTTCTCCTAAATGCTTGTAAAAATCAACTCGGATGTTCTTCTGTAAAAAGGTGAGAATTGCCTAGCATTGGTTTATATGATAAGATATGTTATTAGTATGTATTAGTGTTATTAGGGTACGCAATTTGCACGGTTCAAATTGCAAGGTTCATGTTTAGGTTTTTATGATGTAAATTCAAGTTGACACCTTTCCCTTTGTTGGAATTGGCACCAAAACCATATTGTTTAACTAGTTTTTTGGTAAATTGAGAATCAAAATTGGAATTGTGGAAAAACATTTTAAAAACACAAAGTCAAGATCTTTAGGTAAAAAGCTGGAATTTTTCTTTAAAAACTTGATAAGTAGGCTAAAAGAATTGTGGGTAATAGGTGGTTTTCTCTTTTTATGATTTAGGTTTTAAAAATGAATTATATTATTATTTTTGTGCAGATATTTAAAATTGAGTTCTAGATTTAGTTTTGGTTTTGAAGATTAAAGCTAATGACTAAATTAACAATTAATTAAAATCCAACCGTATGATGTGAAATTTCTTAGATTTTTTTACATGTAGCTCATAACAAACATAAAAAGACATTCAAGATTCCAATAAAAAAAGAAACACATCCCCATAAATATAGAAAAAACTAATTTCCATGCAAAGAAAAAGGAAAAACATTACTCAACATTTGTACAACTTAATAATGAAAATCAATATTGGCATGAAGACTTATTGTTATTTGAAGATTATGAAAAGACATTTATAGACAATACATTATGGTTAGGGTCGCAACACAGGGATATTACAATGAAACAAAATTACAACATCATGGATATGAATCTCATCAATATTCACTATATCATGGAAGTAAAAAGTTTGAAAACAATGCCTCTAATATCTCCATATAAATATGAACCATTGGATTTTAGCATCCTTAGACCCTATAAACACACATACACCATGTATTTTGTATGATTTAAAATATGTATTTTGTGAAATTACAACATTGAAGTTAAGTAAATTGTTAAATATTGATCATTTGAACTACATTTATGCAAATGTAATGCAACAACCTAATCAATCATCATGTGGTCTATTTGTTATTGCTTATGTTGTTGACATTGCATTTAATCTTAATGTAGAAATATCAAGGTATGTGGTCTTTAAAATGAGACAACATTTGAGAAATTGCTTGAATGCCAAATACATAACTTCTTTTCCTAGAATATGATATATTGAAAATATCTTCTTTAAAATAATACATTGAAAACACTCTTCTCACCATAAAATGGGAGCCATTTAATTTTCTTGCTTTAGTTTTCTTTTTTTGAAATTGCCCAATATTCTTTGTAGACTTTCACAATAATTTATTTAGAGACTCATTTTTAAAAACCTCACCATAGTCTTAAATCTCAAAAGCATTAACATTGTGTATTGCTTTTATATCCTAAGCAAGAAACCCAATACAAAAAAAGGCTTGGGCAAAAAAAGATTTGGTGTTCTCTTCACAAAAACTATTTGTATTTTGTTAATAACCTCTATAAAAAACATAGGGGTCAAACATTTTTTCATCCTTATATTATTGTTGTTCTTTCCATGTTGTACTCACTAATTATGTGATTAATTTTGCAAGTGAATCAATATTTGAAACTAGCATGCCCAACAATTGGGTGACTAAGACCAACAAACCATCACATTGGGAAGTTACTTGGATAGAAGATAGTGGATGAGATTGAGTCCTTTATTCCCATGCTTTAAATACTTTTTGGCCAAGATTTTTGCAACACCTATATTGGTGGTGTTGCAAAAATCTTGGGGTATACATTTGAGTTTTTAAGTCCAAAATGTCATAAGATGTAAAGCAAGACTCTTGGGGTTTGAACTCAAGAACTTATCAAAAGACAAGTTTGTAAATTTGTCATTCATTCCTCCATAGTCCCCAATCTAATAACATGTTATGAAAAATAATAATTATAATGATGTTCGGAGCCATTTGGTTCAGCGTTTTTCCGTTCTCAATGGCTATTACTTGCATTGAACCAATTAGGCTTTCAAACCCATGAGATAACTCCCAACACCATGGTCAAGTGGTCATGGACCAATTGGGTTGTACGAAATGTAATGTGATTACTTTAATCCCATACAAATAACTTTTTGAATTCCTTTTTTAATATTCTATATACATTCGTCCTTTCAATACAATTGTTTTGGCATGTTATATTTTTAATGTCATTATACATCTCTCTTCCTTCCCCCTCTATCCATATCTTATTTTTAAAAAAATACAATAATAAAAAACATTTGGATAGAATGAATGGGAATGCGTAAATGGTTGCGCTTAGCAATGCAAAGCCCTAGTTTAATAAGTATATATTAAAATTTAATTAGTTGTTGAACTCCATACCTATAAATTCATGTTGTAAAACTTTGTGCCTTTGCAATATCTAGGATTGTGGGTGTGTAATGTGTAATGGAATTAAACCCAATTTAAAAACCAAACTTAAAAGTTCTTGAATGTGAAAAACATATATTAAAATCATAATGGAAAGGTTTGTAACTAGGAAGAACTAGGCTCAACAAAATGCCATGGTAAGGAAGCTGTTGAAAATTTTGAACAAAGGTGTGCAATACGATAATATCACATTTTTTTTTGTCTTCTGTTAGTTTGTAGCCAAACAGGTTTGGTGGATGAAGGCATGCATTGTTGTGCTTCAATGGTCATGGTTTACAGGATTTCACCAAAATTAGAGCATTACACCTACATGGTCAATGTTCTTGGGCTTGTTCGCCATCTCTAGGAGGCAAAGAATATGCTTAAGATGATGTTGAAAATTCAAGTTTAACTAATTAGGTTTCATTAGTTACTGGAGTAGGAAAGTAATTAGGTTATTTTCACAAGGTTGAATTATTTTTCTTACTTATATTAGTCTAGTTATTTATGGCTTGGTCTTTTAGTTAAATACCTTGGTGTTGATGGTTTGGCTCTTTTTTCTTCATTACACAAGTTTGTGTATTTCATGTGACAAGAACCTTGAGGAGTTCTTGATGTTATGTTTCGTGTTGTGAACATCATGTTTTTAGTTTCCTTTCAATAAAGATTTATGTTTGCACTTGATTATATCTCTTATTTGTTAACATGATATTAAAGCTTAGGTTGTTGAATGAAAAAGTTGAAAGAGATTTACAGTTAGAAAGTCTCTAACACTAGAGCTTGAGAGTCTCTAGTAATATCATAAAAGTTTGTCAAGTGCAAAGAGAAATGGGGAAAGGAAAGAATGTGAAGAGAAAGAAAAGAAAAAAAAAGACATGAAAGGAGATTAACATATCAAAGGTTGTGGAAGTCAGATCTTTAAAACTAGATCTAAATCTATTGTGAAAAGATCTTGGAGTAAAACTTGGATAGATTATAGAAGACTATAAGATGCTTCTAATCTCAAATTTTTAAAAGAAAAGCATATGTTTTGTGAGAGTTATAGACTTCGTGCCGAATCTGGTTTTTTGGTCATATCTCCTTTGTTTGAGCATTTTTGGATTTGCAGCTTTGAACTCTTATAAATCATAAAAAAATATATATGTGAGAGAAATTCCATGTCATTTGGATTTGTATTGGGATAGATCCAAGCATCTAAAGTTTGAGTCTCAATTTTGAAGTCAATTTCTTTTGAAACTGATAAATCTTTGTGGTCATCATCAATATAGTTGAAATTTTGAATAGATATAGAAGACATATATCTAACGTGTTTCCCAAAATGTCAAGAAGTTTGGAGTTGCTGAGAGCGAGTTGTAAGTCATTTTGTGTTCAGGTCCCAGTTTGAAGTGATTTCAAGGAAGTAGCAAGATCTCTCATTTTATGAAGTCAAATGAGCTGAAATTTTGAGAGATGATAGTAGACATAGTTGTTCATGTTTCACCAATATGTCAAATCGATCCAAGGTCATATGTGAGCGGTGTAGTTTTACAAAGTTGTTGTGATAGAAGTTTGGTTTGAGAAGACATCAAAGTAAATTTTTCAAATGGAGCAAATACAATTTGAGAGAACTTGAAGGAAGGAGTTTAAAGATTGGGAAGCCCAAATACATTATCAATACCTTCATACAAAAGTGTTGTATGTAATCATGTACTTAATACCATACGAAATATTATACGAGATACATACATATAGGTAAAACCCATGTATAGTATAGAATTTCATATAATACTCAAGACACACATACATATGCAAGGTCCATCTTGTTCAACCCTAACCCTAACCCCAATCCTAGAAACCTAAGGAAGGAAAACCCTAATCCTAATCCTAGAAACCTAAGGAAGGAATTAAAATCATTTGTGAAACCCCAAGGAGACATTGAGTGTTACTTTGAAAGATGGCAGATGATCTTTTTCCAATTTCAATTGAAAAATTAGATAAAAATAATTTTCAAGTGTGAAAATTTAGGACTATGAATTTCTTGATGGGGAAAGGCTATTGGGAATTCATAACTAGTGATGAAAAAGAACCTCCTCTCCCAGAAAACCCCACACAATAACAAATTGAAGCCAATAAAACTTGGCATGAAAAAACAAAGAAAGCCTTGTATTGACTTTCTATGAGTGTGTTCGATTCCATGATTGTGCATATTCAAAATGAAAAATCACCTAAGCAAGCTTGGGATACATTGGTGAAGATGTACATAGTACCAATACACAAGTCCATAAAATGCAACTCAAACAAGAGTTGCATAATTTATAGAAAAACAAGATGAACATCAATGACTATTCTACAAAAGTGAAAAACCTTACAGATGCTCTTGCATCTATAGGAACCCCTGTAGATGATGAAGATTTAGTGGCCGTGACTTTGAATGGACTTGGAAAAGACTATAGCAAGTTTCGAACTTCAATTGTAGTTCGAGAAACATTTTTCAATTTCCAAGATTTAATAACATTACTTATAAGTGAAAAGATGAAAATTGTTGGTATTTCATCTAATGGAGGATCACAAGAAAGTGTTATTTACTCAAATACTAATAAAGGTAAAGGTAGAGGTGGTAAAACTTCATTTCGAGGTCAATACGGAAGTTCGTATGGTGGACATCATCAACATGAAGGTCAAGCTCATGGAGGTGGACAAGGAAATTTTGGAAGAAGAGGAAGTCGAGGAAGTCGTGGAGGTCGTGATGGAAGTCATCGAGGTCAACAACCAAATATCAACTCAAATTGCTATTACTACGGGAAACCTGGGCACATGGCAAAGAACTGTTATCAAAAGGAGCATGATGCACAAAATGGAAAGTTGCAATAAGGGAATTATGCATCAATTAGCAATCAAGGTGATGAACAACTATTTGTGATGCAGCACATGGCAAATTCAATGATAGGAGGTGTATCAAATAACAATGTCTGATATTGTACTTTGTAGTGTGGAATTTGTTATGAAGCCAAAAGCTAATTACAAGTACATGGATACACGGATGTTGATTGGGCTACCAATGTTTCAGATAAAAGATCGACCAATGGATTCATGTTTTCTTTTGGAAGTGGTGTTGTTAGTTGGAGCAGTAATAAACAACCAATAGTTGCACTATCAAACACAAAGGCAAAATACAAAGGTCAAGCAATTGTTACATGTGAAGTGGTTTGGTTACAAAAACTACTCTCAAATTTGGGATAGTCAGTGGATGTTTTTGTTATCATTTATTGTGATAACATCAATAGCATACTACTTGCTAACAACCCGGTCTATCATGCTAGGACAAAGCACATTGAGGTGCACTACCATTTTATTAGGGAAAAAGTTTTAGCAAGAGAAATTAACCTTATTCATGTTAGTACTGAAAATCAAGTTGTTGACATTTTCACAAAAACTTTAAGTACAAATAAACTAAAGAGGTTTAGAAAAATGCTTGATGTACTAGAAGTGGATTTGAGCTTGAAGGGGAGTGTTGAGAATTCAAACTCAACTAGTTAGGTTTCATTAGTTATTGGAGTAGGAAAGTAATTAGGTTACTTTCACAAGGTTGAATTACTGTTTTTACTTCTATTACTTTGATTATTTGTGGTTTGGTCTTTTAGTTAAATACCTGCCCTCAACCTTGGATGTTGAAGTCTTTGATTACAATGGTCCATTTTCTGAAGCAGAATGGATTGGGTATGCTAAAGTAAACTTCCTGAAGCAAGGTCCTAGTGAATTAGCTGATTTGTAGATTTCATTTTCTAACAAGAGCGTCCTAGGGTGAAAGCACATTAAGGTGCACATTTGTGTGAATTTGATCAATACATCTATTTTCCTGTTACATCATTCTTTGTCCCGGCTACACATTTGTGTGAATTTGATCAATACATGGGAGACGAATGGTCTCCCTAAATACATTGAACAAGTGGAGAGAGAAGTTGGAACCAAGGTGTGCCTTCTTTGCTTTTGACTACTGTGAATGTTCTTCTGTTTATTATTGGTGGCTCTCTTTTCCCCCATCATTTTCTTTTTCTACAAAAATTTTGTTGCTAAGGGACCAATACATGCAAGTTTCAAAGTGGTCAACACTGCAAAGGAATTCATCATTTCAGAAGCTGTTCTCATTGCCTGCAGAAGAGTTTCTCATCAATGACTTTGAAGTCTGCATGTGCTATCGAGAGCAAACTAACAATTCAAGTGGAAATAGTTTCTGTATTATGTATTATTTGAGGTTCTAGAGAGGCACCTTGATCTAGGGAGAACATTATTTTGCCATCAATAGAGCAAAATTGATCTTTGGCTTATGTTCACTTTAATGTATCGCCCTTCTTTAGATACCTTAATACATTGGCCATTTCAACACTAGTTATACTATTTGTTGAAACTTTTTTCTTAAAAAAAATTGTCGAAGAAAATATTGAATTATTCTCAAGGAAACTATTGGATTATTCTATTTGACAAAATGTTATTTTCAAACTTAATTAATTATTTGACAAATCTGTGTTGAAATGGCCAAGGTTTTATAATACCTTCTTTGTAAAGAAGATTTACAAATTGGTTATTGGTTCACTCAAGATAACTTGAAAAAAAGTTCAACAACCCCATTTATTTGGGAAAAAAAAGTCCAACCTATTGAAAATGTGGTCCCTTTCTAACAATTCCATTGGTCCTCTAAAATTTTCACAAACCTACTAAAGCTTGTTGCCTTTGGCATTGTTGGTTCATTCCAAATGACTAACTGGATGAAAATATCCTTGGGTGGTACCACTAGGAACCACCAAGGCCAAAATCATAGGAAAGTTAGACTAATTTGAGGAATAAAATTTCATTTACTTATACATTGGTTTATTTGATTAGGGGTTTATTTTCCCCACTTATAAGCAAAAATAATGAACATTCAAAAACCTATAATATGCATTAACATTTTGATTCCTGAACCATTTCTAACCCATTCCTAACCCCATTCTTGACTTCGTTTTTAAAATGTCTTTACACTTACACATTAAATATTTGTTCTTGTTTATTTAGTACATGCACAAGGGAATGTTCTAAACAAGTCATTAAAATAAAATAAAAATGAAAATATTTATCATTTATGTTCTTGACATTGATGGCCCTTTAGGACTTCACGATCTTGACTTCAAAAATTCAGAAGCAAACGAAAATTGATTTAATCAATTATTTGTAAAAGAAATCAAATATGTTGCCACTTGAAGTATTCTTAAAAATTAACATCCAAGAAAAATTCGCAAAAAATAGAATCATTTTGTGTTCTTGAATTACATTCTTGAAACTTTTTCTTTATGCATTCATTTTCCACATCAAAACACATTTTTTGTAAATTTAATTAAAGTTTTGGATATTGCGTGACTTGGGTAACCTTTTGATAAATAATTTGAAATGAAAATTTTTCTTGATCATGTGGAACCCACAAAAAGCTAATTTTTTTTGTGTGAGTAACAACACTAACCTTGAAACCTTCTTTGGGAGCACAACCACTCTATCCCGATTAATTGGCATTTGGGTCCAGATGCATGATCAAAAACTTGCAATGGAAAAACTATCCAACAACCTACAACATTCAAACTTTGTAGCCAACAAAAAAACATGTGGGAGGTAAGTTAGACTTTAAATGTTATTATTTCACCAC
>Ga0116227_10014913_pt1 | contig 11672 bp, 11 predicted proteins | sample S1TSphgellanicum_FD_89693 | JGI IMG/M metagenome (GOLD analysis project Ga0116227, IMG submission 89693) | Host-associated microbial communities from peat moss isolated from Minnesota, USA - S1T2_Fb - Sphagnum magellanicum MG | ecosystem: Host-associated > Plants > Peat moss > Unclassified... | reverse complement strand
GCGACCTCGGTGGACAGCCAAAGAGGCTTCAAGGCCGGGACCAGGGCGCCGATCATCACCGCGTGGGCCATGAGGGCGGCCAGCCCGGCGAAGGCCGTCGCCGCGATGGCCTGGCGTCGCCAGAAGAGCCACGCGCCCCCGCCCGCGGCGCTAAGAAATAGAAGGGCGGCGAGTATCGCCCAGCCGCTCGCCAAGGGGACATGCAGCCGCGCGACGGCCAGGGGGCCAGCTAGCGCGAAGACCGCGCCCGCCAGAACCAGCAGCCCAGCCCCCAGCGCGCGGACGCGCGGCCCCAAAGGCGTGGCAAGGGGGGGCGTGGCAAGGGCGGGCGCAGCCAGGCACGCGGCCATGAGCCAAGCGAGGGCGCCATAGAGGGGCAAGGTGTAGTGGATGAGCTTGGTGGGCGTGATTTCGAAGACCAACCAGGCTGGGATCAGCCAACAGAGGGCGAAACGCACCGCTGGCGCCCTCCTGTCCCGCCAGGCGGCCAGGGCGGCGGCTGGCAAAAGCAGGGTCGCGGGAAACAGCAGGATCGGCGAGAGCGCCAGGTGAAATCCGAAGGGGGCGCCGTGGCTTTCCTGATCGCCCATGAGCTTGGGCGCAAGATCGCCGCCCACGGCCGCGCCCCAGAAGGCGCCGTCACTGACCACCGTGATCGCCATGGCCCAGGGCAGCGTCGCCGCGGCCAGACAGATCAGGCCCCACCCCCAGCCCAGTTGCCCCATCCAGCGGACGCGGCGCTCCCAGATGGCCAGGGCCAGGAGGGTGAGCGCCATGACCATCGGGCCGATGGGCCCCTTGAGAAGGACACTCAAGGTCACGCCGGTCCACAGCAGAGCCTTGGTCATATGCCCCGCGGGGGGTCCGCCCCTCCTGGCGAGATAAAGTCGCCCCAGGGCGGCCATGGCGAGGGTCACCGCGCCGCAAAGCGCCCCATCGGTGGCCGCGATCCCCGCCTCGGTGGAGACCATGAAGCTTGACCCCAGAAGCGCGCCCGCCAGCAGGGCGAGGCCGGGCGAGAGGAAGGCGGCCGCACCCCACGCGCACGCGGCGGCGGCGAGCATGGCGCCGGCCAGCGAGGGCAGGCGATAGGCCCAGATGGCGCGGTCCTCTACATGGGAGACCACCCCCACGCTCAGGGCTTGCAGCCAATAGATCCCCACCGGCTTCTTGAATCTGGGCTGATCCTGGAAATGAATGGAGATGAAGTCCCGCGTTTCCAACATCTGAGCGGACGCCTCGGCGAAGCGCGATTCGTCCCGATCAATGGGCGGAACGGCCAGAGCGCCGGGAAGGCCGGCGACGAGGGCAATGAACGCCGCGAGCCATGGCCCTCGCGCGCCACGGCCCCAGATGTCGAATCTTTCGGCCCAACTCATGCCCATGGGATAGCACGAACCCGTCTGATCGCATGGCAAGGGTCTGGAGAGGAATTTCGGCTAAGGAAGGCGTCATGACATCTCTCACCCCGTCCTCAGCCCAGGGCGTCGTTCCGGATATCTCGATTGTCGTCCCCGTCTTTGACGAAGAGGGGGCGGCGCCGGAGCTCGCGCGGGAAATCGCCCGGGCGTTTGAGGGCTGGCATTATGAAATCTTGTTCGTCGATGACGCCAGCGGCGACGGCACCCTGGCGCGCCTGAACGCCGCCGCCCATCAAATTCCTCAGCTTCGCATTCTTTGTCATGCGCGCAACGCCGGCCAAAGCCGCGCCATCCGCACCGGGGTGCTCGCCGCCCGGGCCCCTGTGATCGTGATGCTCGATGGCGATGGCCAGAACGATCCCGCCGATGCGCCGCGTTTGGCCACGGCTCTGATCGCGGGGCCTGCCCGCCTCGCCTTGATCGGGGGCGAGCGGCGCGTGCGGCGGGATTCCGCGGCCAAGCGCTGGGCCTCGCTTTGGGCCAACCGCCTGCGCCGCCGCCTGCTGGCGGATCAGGCGACGGATACGGGCTGTGGCCTGAAAGTGTTCCGCCGCGAGGCCTTCATCGCCCTTCCCTATTTCGATCACATGCACCGCTATTTGCCGGCGCTGATGTTGCGAGAAGGCTTTGAGGTCGCTTTCGAGCCCGTGAATCATCGGGCCCGCGAGGCGGGACGCTCAAAATATACCAACTGGGGGCGCCTGGGCGTGGCCCTGTTCGACCTGGCGGGGGTCGTGTGGCTAAGATCGCGCGCCCGCGATCCTGGCGCGGTGAGCGAAATCCCGGCAAAGGCCCCGCCATGATCCGCGCCCTCTTCGCCGCCATTCCCCTCCTTATTCTGCCCGTTGTCGCCTATGGAATTCTGGCGCTGACCCTCGGCGGGGGACTGATGTCGCCGGACGCTCAGGCGCATCTGGCCGCGCCTTTGCTGATCCTCCCCACGCGCGGAGGCGGCTCCTGGCCGGTGAGCGCCGCCGACGTCCTCCTGGCCGCGGGCCTCGTGGTGGCCTTTCTCGATCTCATCAAGGGAGCAGGCGAGCGGCGGGTGGCCATCGCCAATCATGCTCTCTCCATCGCCCTCTTCGTGGCTTGCCTCGCGGCCATGCTGATCACGCCGGCCTTCGCCACCTCCACCTTCTTCCTGCTGACCCTGATGGTCCTCCTGGATCTGGTGGCCGGCTTCATCGTCGCCTTTGCGCCGCCTCCCGAGGGACGGCCAAGGGCACGCTAGATGACGGCGCTAAACGCTCAATCCGTCCACTTCGCCAGCCAGTCGGCGAGGCCCTGCGGGGTCATGTGGCGCGCGTCGGCCAGGGCCGCGATGTGGCCCGCGTCCACGAGGCGACCATGGCGGTCAATAATCAGAAGGCTGGGCACCCCTTCCAGTTTGGTCACACCCCAGCGTCCCGGAATCTGTAGATTCTTGTTTTCCCGGCCCACGTCCACGGGAACGACCACATAGTGTGCGTCCACGAAGGCCGCGATCTCCGGCAGGCGCATGAAGGCCGCCAGAACCCGGCAGTCCCCACACCAGTTGCCGCCCAGATCAATCAGCAAAAGCTTATGGCTGGCCTTCGCCTTCCCCATGGCGGCGGCGACCTGCGCATCGGCGTCGGCGCTCTCGTCATAGGGATACGGAAGGGGTGTCGACAGCTGGGCGAGACTCGAGATCGAGACCGTGGGCGCCGGCGCCGCCTGGGCCGCGCCGTCTAGAACCAGGGCGGCGGCGAGGGCGAGAAGCGCGCGCCTCATGACCTTACTTGCCGCCCAGGGTGTGCAGATAAGCGATGACATTGATCCGCGCCTGGGGGTCCTTCAGGCCGCCATAGGTCATCTTGGTGCCCGGAATATAGGCCTGGGGTCCCTTGATGAACTCATAGATGTGTTCGTTGTCCCAGACCGGCTGCTTTTTGCCGAAGTCGATCATGGATTGGGAATAGGCAAAACCGGGATGGGTTCCCGGCTGGCGCCCCACCACGCCATACAGCCCCGGGCCGATGGCGTTGGCGCCGCTAGCGGCGAAGTTGTGGCAGGCTTGGCAGATGGCGGTGGTGGCCTGGCCGGCGGCGATGTCGGCCTTCGGTAGGACCGTGCCCCAATCGGGCGGCGTGTCGGCGGCCGGCGCCGCGGGACCCGCGACCTGCACGGGAACGGCCACGGCATATCCCGCTTTGGCCGGGGGAGTCTCCGGAAAGAATTCGGGGACAATCACCCCCAGACCCACGGTCAGCAGGGCGGCGGACAGGACCGCGCCGAGAACCTTGTTCGTGCTCAACTCACTCATCTAAAGACCGCCGCTCGCCTTTCCAGCCGTGTTGCGCGGGGGTCTCTTACACGCTACCGGCCAAGGCGCAACCGGATCGCGCACGCCGGTGGAACCGGATTTTCAAGGGGCGCCGATCCCTCTCAATTGAAGCTCTTCATGAACCCCCTCACCCTAATTCCCGCGCGCATGTCCGCCAGCCGCCTCCCAGGCAAACCCCTGGCCCAGATCGCGGGTGAGCCCATGATTCTCCAGGTGTGGCGGCGGGCGGTGGCCGCGGACATCGGGCCCGTGGCGGTGGCGGCGGCGGATGCTGAGATCGTCACGGTGGTGCGCGAGGCGGGGGGTGTCGCCGTCCTCACCGATCCAGACCTGCCGTCGGGGTCTGACCGTAGTCTCGCGGCCCTGCAGGCGCTGGACCCCCACGGCGCCCATGACATGGTGATCAATCTTCAGGGCGACATGCCCTTCGTGGGGGCCGAGATCCTGGCCTCTTGCGCCGATCTGCTCGCGCGCCAGGGCGAGTGCGATATCGCGACCCTCGTCGCCCCGGAAGCCAGCCCGGCCGACCGCGCCAATGCCGACGTGGTCAAGGCGATCCTCGCCCTGCCGCCGGGGGCGCGATATGGCCGCGCACTCTATTTCACCCGGGCCACCCTGTTCGGCGACGGGCCGATCTGGCGCCATGTGGGCGTCTATGGCTATCGCCGCGTCGCCCTGGAGCGATTCTGCGCCGCCCCGCCCTCACCGCTAGAGCAGCGTGAACGGCTGGAGCAGCTGCGCGCCCTGGAGATCGGCCTCAGCATCTGGGCCGGCGTGGTCGACGAGGCGCCCCTCTCGGTGGACACCCCCGCCGATCTCGCCGCGGCCCGCGCCTTCGCCGCCGCGCATTTGAAGAAAGCCTGAGCATGACCGCCGCCGCGAAAATCGCCTTTCAGGGCGAACTGGGAGCCAACAGCCACGAGGCTTGCCTGGCGAACCGCCCGGACTTTGAACCCGCGCCCTACGCCACCTTCGAAGACGCCTTCGAGGCGGTGAAATCCGGCGGCTGCGCCCTGGCCATGATCCCGGTGGATAATTCCATCGCCGGGCGCGTGGCCGATGTTCATCACCTTCTAGCCTCCTCAGGCCTCCGGATCGTCGGCGAATATTTCAAGCCGATTCACTTCCAGCTCATGGCCAATCCCGGAACCCGGCTGGAAGATGTGCGCAGCGTGATCAGCATGCCCTTCGCCGCTGGCCAGTGCCGCCGCATCCTGCGCCAGCTCGGCGTCTCCGTGGAGCCTGCGGGCGACACCGCCCTTTCAGCCAAGATGCTGGCGGCCAAGCCCGATCCCGCCCGCGCCGCTATCGCCCCGGCCTTGGCCGCCGAGCTGTATGGCCTCGAAATCCTGAAGCGAGATATCGAGGACGAAGCCCACAACACCACCCGCTTCGTGGTCATGACCGCCGATCGCGATCCGCCCCGCCCGCCGGCCGACGCCCGCTGCGTGACGAGTTTTACTTTCCGTGTACGGAATATATCCGCCGCCCTCTACAAGGCCCTCGGAGGTTTCGCCACCAACGGAGTCAATATGACCAAGCTGGAAAGCTACATGGAAAATGGCGCCTTCACCGCCACCTTCTTCTACGCCGAGGTCGACGGCCGCCCCGAGGACCCGCCCCTCGCCCGCGCCCTGGAGGAACTCGCCTTCTTCAGCGACCATGTGGAAGTTCTGGGCGTCTTTCCCGCCGATCCCTTTCGCGAGGATGAAAGTCGCGGCTAAGCCATATCGACACGTGAGAATGGCCCCGGATTCAGGTTGAACATCTGGGGCGTTCCTTTTATGTTCTGGATTTCGGATATGTTCTCACACAGCCCAAGGGGCCCGTTCCTGACCTGATCGAGGACAAAGCCGATGACGGAGGCCGAACTTCACGACATGGCGGAACAAGACGTCCGCAGGCGCCAGATGATCGCGGATATCATGCTGAGGGAGTTGGACTCCATCAAGCGGTGGCAGGATATCCGCTATGCCCCTTTCCTGCTCACGGCGAGCGGCTTCGCCGCCGGCGCGACATTCCTGGCCGCGGCTGTCGCCCTAGCCAAATGGATGATCCCCTGACCCGCATGTTCGAGGCTGAGTTGGAATTCATCAACCGTCCATCGTGATTCGGGGAGCCGAAGCCTCCGCCCAAACCTTGATCAGCTGATGGGCGATGGCCACGGCGCCTGGCGCCTTGGCGTCGGAAAGGTCGCCGGCGACCATGGCCCGGGCCTCGGCGCGGGTGAGCCAGCGCACCTCCTCAAGCTCCACGTCATCGGCCACGGCGTCGTCATTTTCCACCTCGGCGATGAGGCCGATCATGAGCGATGACGGATAGGGCCAGGGCTGCGTCGAGTGGTAGGTCACGCGCACGGTCTTCAGACGCGCCTCCTCCCACAGCTCCCGCGCGCAGGCCTCCTCGATGGTCTCGCCGGGCTCCAGGAATCCCGCCAGGGCGGAGAACATCAACTTGGGCCATACCGCCTGACGGCCCACCAGACACCGCTCACCCTTTACCGGCAACATGATCACCACCGGGTCGGTGCGCGGAAAATGCTGGGTCTCGCAGGCCGGGCAGATCCGCTTCCAGCCGCCCTCGGCGACCTCGCTGGCCGCCCCGCAGGCCGGACAGAAACGATGGCGTCGGCGCCATTCGAAGACCGCCTTGGCCGTGGCGATGATCGCCGCCTCCGTGGGCGCCAGACGGGGCGCGAGCAGGCGCAAATCCTCGAAATGGCCGAGACCCTGCAGAGGGCCCGCGGCGGGGTCTTCGGGCTCCTCGAAATCCAACGCGAAGACGGCGGCGTCCTTCCACAGCCCCAGAAATAGCAGCCGCTCGAGACCCCCGGCGATTGTCCGGGCCATGCTGGCGGACAGATAGGCGATCTGAACCCCGCCATCGGCCTTGGTCTCCACCAGGGGTTTGCCGTTCCACAGCGCAATGGCCAGGGCGGCCGGATCAGCGAGCTGGGCGGAGAGCCAGTCCGGATCGCTCCGGCGGTAGCTGGCCCGATCCAGCGGGTTGCCGGCGAAGACATTGGTGAAGGCGGTCAGGGGCATGCCTCACCCTCTATCATCCTTGAGGCTGCTGTGGAGCCAGATGGCGCGGTTCATTAAGGTTCACGCGAAGGCGCGAAGGCGCGAAGGCGCGAAGACAAAGAATCGGCCCTTGCCCTCCGAGTTGGGCCGTCGGCCCTGGTCCCGCCATCCCGACTCAAATGACGCTGAGAGCGACGCCCCCAAGCTTCGCGTCTTCGCGTGAGTCCAAACTTCCATTGCGCCCGCCGTGCGGCCACGCGATATAGGCGGCGGAGATCGGCGATGGGCGGAGGCCTCGCCAACCCGGTCAGGTCCGGAAGGAAGCAGCCGTAACGAGTTTTACTCCGGGTCGTTTGCCGGTCTCCACCTCGCCTGATTCACCTGCCTCACGCCCACCGCTCTTTTGTCTTAAGGGGCCGATGACCGACCACGAGTTCGAGATCGAACCGGCCGAGCCCCCCGCCGCGCGTGACGAGGTGACCGCCGACATCTTCGGCGCCCCGCCTGCCGAGGTCGCCGCCTATACCGTCATCGCCCGCAAATACCGCCCGCGCGCCTTCGAAGACCTCATCGGTCAGGAGGGTATGGTGCGCACTCTCACCAATGCCTTCAATCTGGGGCGCATCGCCCACGCCTTCATGCTCACCGGCGTGCGTGGGGTGGGCAAGACCACCACCGCCCGGCTCTTGGCTCGGGCCCTCAACTACGAAAGCGACACGGTCCACGCCCCCAGCATCGCCCATCTGGCCACGGAGGGGCGCCATTGCCGCGCGATCATCGATGGCCGGCATTTGGATGTCATGGAGCTGGACGCCGCCACCCGGAGCAAGGTCGATGAGATGCGCGAGCTTCTGGATGGCGTGCGCTACGCCCCGGCCCAGGCGCGCTACAAGGTCTATATCATCGACGAGGTTCATATGCTCTCGGCGAACGCCTTCGCGGCCTTGCTGAAGACGCTCGAAGAACCGCCGCCCCACGCCAAGTTCATCTTCGCGACCACCGAGATCCGCAAGGTGCCGGTGACCATCCTCTCGCGCTGCCAGAGGTTCGATCTGCGCCGGGTCGAGCCCGAGGTCATCGCCGCCAATCTCGCCGATATCGCCGCCAAGGAAGGCATCGCCATCGAGTCGGAGGCCCTCACGCTGATCGCCCGCGCCGCCGAAGGCTCGGTGCGCGACGCCCAGTCGCTCCTGGATCAGGCCCTGGTCCAGGGCGTGCAGGGAGAGCGTGTCGGCGCCGCCGTCGTCCGCGACATGCTGGGCCTCTCGGACCGAGCCCTGACCATCGAGATATTCGAAAAGGCCGCCGGCGGCGACGCGTCCGGGGCCATCACCGCCTTTCGCGGGCTTTATGCCGTGGGCGCCGATCCAGCCATGACAACCATGGACCTGCTTGAGCATTGCCACGGCGCCTCGGTCGCCAAGGCGCTTGGCCCCGATGTGCTTCATCTGCCCAGCGATCAGGCCGCGCGGCTGGCCGCCTTGGGCGCGGCGCTCTCGGCGGGGACCCTGTCGCGGCTCTGGCAGATGCTGCTGAAGGCCCTCGACGAGGTCACCCGAGCTCCCGATCCCGCCGCGGCCCTCGACATGGTCCTGATTCGCCTGGCCTATGCCGCTGATTTGCCGGGACCTGAAGCAGGTCTGGAACTCCTTCGATCGGGGGGGACGATCACGGCGCCCAGCGGCGGCGCGCCGCGGCGGCCATCGGGCGGCGGGGGGGGCGGCGCGGCGATGGCTGGGGCCCAAGCCCAGCCCGCGTTAAGCCCACGGCCGAATGGGGGGCCGCGCCTCGCCTCCTTCGCCGATATCGCCGCCCTCGCCGAGTCCAAGCGGGACATCGCCCTGAAATATGAGATCGAGCGCTATGTGCGGCCCATCAGTTTTCGGACCGGCGCCGTGGAGTTTGAGCCCGCGCCCGGCGCGCCCTCCAACCTTGCCCAGCGGCTCTCGGCGCGCCTGAAGGAATGGACCGGCCAACCCTGGCTCGTGGCCACCGACGGGCGCGGTGGCGCCGAGACCCTGGCCGACCAACACAACCGCGACCGGGCCAAGGCGCGCGACGAGGTTTTGGCGGACCCCTTCGTCCAAGCGGTGATGGCGGCATTCCCTGGCACGGAGGTGGTCGAGATCCGGCAGATGGAAAGCCCCGCGATCACGGCGCCCGATCCAGAAGCTGGCGATGATGAGGATTGAGCGATGAAGGATCTTGGCGCGCTGATGAAACAGGCCCAGGCCATGCAGGAGAAGCTGCAGGCGGCTCAGGCGCGCTTGGCCGAGTCCGAGGTTCTGGGGGCTGCGGGGGGCGACATGGTGCGGGTCACCCTCACGGGCGCCGGCGCCCTGACCCATCTCCATATCGACCCCCAGCTTCTCGCGCCCGAGGAGGCCGAGATCCTCGCCGACCTCATCATCGCGGCCCACGCCGATGCCCGGCGCAAGCTGGAACTCGCCCAGACAGAGGTCATGCGGGAGGTGGCCGGGCCACTGGCTGGGATGCCGGGCCTTCCGAAATTCTAGTTATTTAATAAGGACTTAAGTCACGCCGTCCATCTCAAGCGCGGTTTGCGGGCTGCCAGAGTCTCATCCAGTCGCGCCAGCGGCGCGTGGCGCGGGGCGGCCTTGAAGCGCTCCACATCGCCGGCCTTGGCGGCTGCGGCGAGACCGATGAGAGCGTCGCAGAATCGGTCCACTTCCCGGCGAGATTCCGTCTCGGTGGGCTCGATCAACATGGCGCCGTGAACCACCAGGGGGAAATACATGGTCATGGGATGGAAGCCGAGATCGATCATCGCCTTGGCGAAATCCAGGGTCGTGACGCCAGTCCCTTCCAGCCACGCGTCGTCGAAAAGGGCCTCATGCATGCAGGGGCCCTCGGGGAAGGCCGCGCTCATCACGCCCGAAAGCCGCGCCTTGATATAGTTGGCGTTGAGCACCGCATCCTCGGCCACTTGCCTTAGGCCATCGGCGCCATGGCTCATCATATAGGCGAGCGCCCGCACATACATGCCCATCTGGCCGTGGAAGGCGCACATCCGACCGAAGGCTTCGCCCGCCGCCCCGTCCGCGTACTCGACCAGCTCCAGCCCTTCGGCGCCATGAACCACCCAGGGCGTCGGGGCGAAGGGCGCGAGTTCAGCGCTCAGGACCACGGGGCCGGAGCCCGGCCCGCCCCCGCCGTGGGGGGTGGAGAAGGTCTTGTGCAGATTGATGTGCATGGCGTCGACGCCAAGGTCGGCCGGCCGCACCCGCCCGACAATGGCGTTGAAGTTGGCCCCGTCGCCATAGAAGAACGCCCCCGCCGCATGGGTCAGGCGGGCGATCTCGATAATATCCCGCTCGAAGAGGCCGCAGGTATTGGGGTTGGTGACCATGATCGCCGCCACGTGGGGGCCGAGCTTTGCGGCCAGGTCGGAGAGATCCACCCGACCGTCGGCGGTCTGGGCGATCTCCTGAACCTCATAGCCGGCCAGGGCCGCGGTGGCGGGATTGGTGCCATGGGCGGAGGTGGGGGTGAGCACGGTGGTGCGCGCATCGCCCCGCGCTTCATGGGCGGCGCGGATGGCCAGGAGGCCGCACAGTTCCCCGTGAGCGCCGGCCTTGGGCGAGAGGGCCACGGCGGGCATGCCGGTGAGGGTCTGCAGCCAGTGGGCCAGCTCGTCCATCACGCCAAGGGCGCCCTGAACCGTGCCCATGGGCTGCAAGGGGTGCAGATCGGCGAATCCGGCCAGGCGGGCCATTTTCTCACCCAGCCTCGGATTATGCTTCATGGTGCAGGAGCCCAGCGGATACATCGCCAGATCAATGGCGTGGTTGCGCTGGCTGAGCCGGACATAGTGCCTCAGGGTCTCCGGCTCCGAGAGGCCCGGCAGGGCGGGAGCCTCGGGACGCATGAGGCCCGCCAGATCGCTCTCGTCGAAGGCTTCGCCCTCCAGATCGAAATCGACGCCGCTCACATCCCAGCGGCCCCGCTCGAAGATCAGGGGCTCGTCCTGGAGCAGGCCCTGGCCGATGCGGCCATCCGCGCTGGCGCGCCCTTCGCTGGCCTCAGGCTGGAATTCCGACCGGGTGGGGCGGCCGACGCTTTGCAGGGTCATGTCAGGCGAGCTCCTCGGCGAGGGCTGAGGCCAGGGCGTCAATATCGCCCGGCAGGGTGGTTTCGGTGGCGCAGACCAGGAGCACGTCATCCAGGCCCGCGGCCGGATCCAGGCGCGAGACCGGAACCCCGGCCAGAATGTCCCGCCGGGCCAGGGCCTCCACCACGGGCGCGGCGGCGCGGGGCAGTCGAAGAGCGAACTCGTTGAAGAAGCGGGGCGTGAGGATTTCCACGCCGGGGATCGCCGCCAGGGCGTCCCGCGTCGCCTGGGCCCTGGCATGATTGATCCTGGCCAGGGTCCGAAGCCCCTCGCCGCCCAGCAGGGACATGTGAATACTGAAGGCCAGGGCGCAGAGGCCGGAATTGGTGCAGATATTGGAGGTCGCCTTATCCCGGCGAATGTGCTGTTCGCGGGTCGAGAGGGTGAGCACGAAACCGCGCCGCCCCTCGGCATCCAGGGTTTCGCCGCAGAGGCGCCCCGGCATCTGGCGCGCCAAGGCCTCGCGACAGGCGAAAAGCCCGACATAGGGACCGCCGAAATTCAGCGCATTGCCGATAGACTGGCCCTCGGCCACGGCGATATCCGCGCCCATCTCACCCGGTGATTTCAAGAGACCGAACGACACTGCCTCGGTGGTGACGACGATCAGTAGCGCGCCGGCCGAACGGGCCGCCTGCGCGATCGCGCTCACATCCGTGACGGTTCCAAACACATTGGGCGTCTGAACGACCACGCAGGCCGTATCCGCATCGATGGCGTCGATCACCGCCGCCTCGTCATCGATGGCGGCCGCGAGGGGGGCGGTTCGCACCCCCGCCGCATGGGCCAGG
>Ga0116227_10014912_pt1 | contig 11672 bp, 3 predicted proteins | sample S1TSphgellanicum_FD_89693 | JGI IMG/M metagenome (GOLD analysis project Ga0116227, IMG submission 89693) | Host-associated microbial communities from peat moss isolated from Minnesota, USA - S1T2_Fb - Sphagnum magellanicum MG | ecosystem: Host-associated > Plants > Peat moss > Unclassified... | reverse complement strand
TTATATAAAGAGAAAAAAAAATGTAGGAGACGTCGTGTATAATTTCAACCCCTACACCTCCCAGCACCAAACAAAAGAAAACAAACACCACAACTACCCCCCCCCCCCCCCCCCCCCCCCCTAAAGACAAAAAACGTAGAAAAAAACCTAGAAAAAGAAAAACGCAAGAAGAAGAAGAAGATGGTGAAAAAGGGTAAATAAAGTTTGGTAGGTTTATTAAATTAAATACCTCTCAGAAAAAAGAGGCCACCAAAGTGTACAACAATCGATTTAAAATTGAGGACAAATGGGGATCCACTGATCAAATTAAGTAGAATAATGGGTCCGAATTTTTTTAAATAGTTGGAAAATAACAAACAAAAAGTGATGTTTTTTTTAAAAAATATTTATTCTGTTCTATTCAAGAATTTTTCAAATTTTTATTTATTCTACTTTTAAAATTAAAAAATCTATTCAAGCACTTTTGTTTGTTTGTTTGTTTTTTTCCTTTTTGTGTATTTATTTATTGAATCAAGCCCCTCTTTTAAGTTATACTTTGGGTTTTAAATCTCATCTTGTGCGCTTTTGGTTGATGGATGTCCCACGAAAAACAAAAAACAAACAAATAAATAAATAAATAAAATCAAAATCAAAACTGCCTTCTCTGCTCTCCTGTGCTGAACTCGCCCGCCATAGCTCTTGGGGTTTCAAGCTCACGGCGTCTCAGACGTTTGTATTTTTTAGCGCGGACAAAATCTGGTGCGTGGCGGCTCCAAATGGGAACACGCTAGCTCGCTCGCTCGTTTTCATCGCAAGGTGGTTTTCTATGAGTTGCAAGGAAGGTAAGAAGTCAAGCTCTTGTTGCTGTGTATCTTCTTATCTGTTTTGCCTCTCTTTGCTCTAATCTTTGCTTCTGGAGAGATCCTGGAAAAGTCTTAGCTTTTTGTTTTCTTTTGTTTTTTTTTTTGTTTTTTTGGGCTTTTGGAGCAGGTTCGTCCTTTTGCTCTTTTTTATGTGCCTGCTTGCTTTCAGGGATTTTTCACAATGGTTTTTTGGCACCAGCTTTGTTTCCTTTTTTGTTTGTTCGGTGGTTGTCTTCTTGGTTTGGTTTCATTGTCATCATAGCAGTAGGAGGCAGTTGTGATCTCTCTACTTGCCTTAGGGTTAGATGCCTGCTTTAACAGGGGCCAGCTAAATGAGATGAAGCTTCCCCCTCACCAGCTTGTTGCAGCTTGAATGAGTATATGATTGACTGGTTTGATTAGCTATTTCTCTTGAGTGCTTGTCGATATTCTGACTGGGTCTTCCGCTTGCTCCCAGATATGCCTACAGAAACTCAGCATACAGATTTTTGTATAATTGTGTTCCTGGAATTTTGAGTAGATTGCTACTAAGCTTATCTACACCTGCTGATGGGAGCCAATGAAGTTAGTTGGGGGCTCTGGGATAATGGCAGATAGTCACTGCCATTCATGATGGAAGGCCATGTTCTGATGCTTTGTGAGTGATACTCACTAGGTTATATGACTGCACTTCTTCTTGTCATGTTCACTTTTTGGTTTTGCTGGAACTGACACAATGGTTGTCAATGTGTTGTTGTTTAAGTTTTCTCTCCAATCTCATAGATTTACTCTAGGAGAAGTTTTTACATTGTTAAAGCTTTGGTGGTAATGTATGACTGATGAAAGCTGCTGTGTCTGGAATTTGGATTTGGTTGAATAGTGCCTAAGGAGCAAATGGTGTAAGTGTACTAGGAGCAAGGGCACTGCATTGAAGACGTGTTGAACCTGGAGATCTCAATAAGCAATGGGGTCTCATGAAATGGCAGAGTTGCCCACACTTCTGGAAGCACATAATGTGAATGTGGTGGGCACAGGTGAGGAGTTGGTGGTCCTGGGCCATGGCTTTGGCACTGACCAGTCAGTCTGGAAGCACATCCTGCCACACTTGGTTGATAACTACCGAATCATACTATATGACAACATGGGTGCTGGGACCACTGATCCTGAGTACTTCAGCTTCCAGCGCTACTCAACTCTGCATGGCTATGCAGATGATCTGCTCTCTATTCTTGATGAGCTTGAAATTGAGTCTTGTATATTTGTGGGCCACTCGGTAGCTGGCATGGTGGGGTGCCTTGCTTCCATTGAGCGACCCTTTCTCTTCTCCAAAATCATTATGATTTCTGCATCTCCAAGGTAGTATCAGTACTTGCTGGCACCATTCATCTGTCTGTATCTCTTCACCCTTGTTACATATCCGCCTCCTAGCGTTAGTATTATTGGGGTGAATAGAAATTATCAATTTGGGGCAGTTGTCCCCTAGGACTTCTGACTTCCCTTCTGCAAAGTAACTTAATCTTCATTAGGCAAAGCAGACACTGTGGCTGCTGACACAAGTGACCGCTTTCTCAGTCACTCTTGTAGAATCCACTGCCATCATTTCTAATGCTGCTCCTTGTGCTCTCAGGTATCTGAATGACACAGACTACTTTGGGGGATTTGAGCAAGAGGATTTGAACCAGTTGTTTCTAGCAATGCAATCCAATTTTAAGGCCTGGGTTTCAGGGTTTGCACCCTTGGCTGTGGGAGCAGACATTGAATCTCCAGCAGTTCAAGAATTTGGGCGAACTTTCTTCAACATCCGGCCTGACATAGCCTTCAGTGTGGCCAAAACTGTTTTCCAGAGTGATTTAAGGTGCATACTGGCACAGGTACTTTGTCACATACTTCCAATTGTTTTAAACTGCTGCTGTAAGATGATTTGTAACTGTGCTTGAGGTTTGCAAAACAATAGCAGATTCTGTATCCTTTCTTATCCTGTAAGGATATGCTCCATCTTTCTCCAAATCCAAATCTTTCTAGTGCAGATGGCCTAATAGCCCATAGAACAATCTTGCCATTTTAGAGAGGGGGTTTTGAGTGTGTCTATATGCTCTCATTTTAAGAGAAAGGTTTCACTTGGAGGTGCACATACCCAGTTGACAGACAAGATGCTACAGCACTGGATGGTTAACCCTGAGAATCTTGTGTCAGGGCTTTGTAAACATAACCAACTTCATCATTTCAGGACTCTGCATGATGTTGAACTAAACAGGTTCTTGTTAATCTCATGTCAAGACAGGGGCAAATGACCTGGAAGCGGATTGACTTGAACTTTGTAGGTTTTGTCAGTTATTGTTTACTCTAGCTGAGATGGATTGAGTTTGGTGTTGTGGATGCAGGTGTCAGTTCCTTGCCATATATTGCAGAGTAGCAAGGACTTGGCAGTCCCAGTTGTGGTATCAGATTACCTTCATCACTCACTTGGAGGCCCCACAGTTGTTGAGGTTCTCCAGACAGAGGGTCATCTACCTCAACTCAGTTCACCAGAAGTTGTCATCCCTGTTCTCAAACGTCATATCGCTGGGAACATTGAAGTATAGATTTCACCAGCCATAGTTTCTGAATATGAAAGTGTAGGCTCGTATGTGCAATAGAAATTAAAAATCGTCATGAGTGCAGGTTTTCAATTGTGGTTTTGGTTGTTTTCATAGTTCTTTTTGTGTTTGGGTAGTATGTTGTGATTTTTTATGAATGTATGGGAGGTGAAGATCCTCTTAGTGATTAACCCAGTTCCAGGTCTTGGTACAGGATTAGTCACTAAGAGGCTCTTCCAGTTTTGAGCCCAGTGTATATGTACAAAGGCTTGTAATGACAATTTAGGACCAGGTCTGGTCACACATCAAGGGTGTTAATCTTGAAGTGTTATTGGGCTTGCAATAGGAAGCAGAATCAGTGGGAAGGTTGTTGCTGCAAAAACAGCAAGTCAGGTGATGTGTGCTATAGGGAAATATGAATGGACCTCAGGAGCCTTGCTACTTCCACATGTAATACAATGCTTGATGAGCACATATACACCATCTCACGCAATTCAGGATGCCACACAGTGACTTGTATAGCCTTGGTTTGTGTCTATCAACAGGAGATGTGTTATTTCATTCTTGAGTGCTCGATTGAGAAAAGTAATCATATATTCTACTTTGATCATGCATAGCACATGAGGCACAATCTCAGCCTTGCCTTGTTTGTGTCGTTGCTGTGAATCTTTGCAGACTTTGTACCAGATCTCACCTGTGTCCACTTCAAAGATTGCAGCTTGGAAGTGGTGCATAAGACTGTTCAGAAATTGAGATCAAGGATCAAATTGACAATACAGATGTGTGTATGCACCTATGCACCAAGGGTTGGAGTTTTGCTTTGAAACTAAGTTCTTGTATTTTGTAATTGGAGGTTTTTCTCTTGGAGGTTGATCTTTGTGTGAAGAGTATAAGGCATAGTCAAGTGAAGGCACAGGTAATGCAAATCTATACCTGGAAGTGAAACTCCTTTGAGACCAATTGAGGTGGTAAAAGAAGTTTAGTCCTTTATTTTGTTCTTGTTCCCTTTTTTCATCCTCCCTTTTGATTTGGTCTTGGAATTTGGGACACTGAACCCCAGTTTTGCGCACTTATGGATAACTTTAATATTAGTGTCATTTGTGTGAACAAATGAGATCACATTGAAAATTGTAGAAACAGGTTGATGTGATTGTTTGAGCTGCCAAACTACACTAATTCAAATTTTGGGTATGTGTTTTTCTATTAGTCTTTTTTCACTTGTTGTAGGTTATTTAACACTTGAGTGTGAATTGTATTTATAGTCTGTGATGTATACTAAAATTACAAACATAAAATGTTGTTGGGTTTTGGTACATGATGTAAAACATTTCTATTTTCACATCAAAAGAGATAGTTTGATATTGTATTGGGTCTGATAATGGCATCATGAGGGTGAGATCAGGTGGCAATGGGTGTGTTCTTCATGATAAAGTTTGATGTGAATTTCATACTACAGATATTAACAGATATTACAATGTCAAACGATACTACAAAATACCAACCAAGATTTACCATATCTTCTATTTGAAGTGAATGTGTCTGAGTGATAATTTGATACACATACTGCTTGGATGTTGTCCACTAAGGAGATGGTGAAAGAAACAATTGAGAGGAATGGGATTGTGAGTGATGTTGGAGTCATAGATTTGTAGATAGAGGAAGAATTTTGTGGAATATATACAAACCTTGCTAAACAATTTTAGTGTGAAAGGATGGTCCCCTTACATCACAAAAGAGCTTCTCAATTGCATGGATAGCACCTCACTAATTGATACCTAAGGTACATCCTCTTATTCCCAACCTTTTCGGGGTTGAAATCTTAGCAAAGTTGTATGTAAATGCCTTAGGATGAAGACATTCCTTATGAATCGGAGACCAATCTTACCTAGCTACAGCCTTGTGTTGGCCCTTTGTTTAAAAGTGTCTACATCTTAAAGCTTTTGATCAAATCCCATTACCTCGAAAAATAAAGGAGGGTGTTGATTTGTTTTAGTGGTAAGGTAGTGGCGTCACGAAGGTGGCATAAAGAAAAGGAATATTGCAACACAAGATTTCCTTTAACCTAAAATGCACCAAAAGAATTGGGGTGGGGGTGCGCACTATTCACCATTAGTGTCAATAGTTATGGTTTGAAAACAAAGTATAAAAGAAAGCTGTTTAGGGATATATGATATATGTGGTCATTGAAAAAGCTTTTCATGTTATTTATACCAAGGTTGATTAGTTGTCATATAGGTACCATCGGTACAAGGGAAGCTTCAACACATGTCCGTCATGTAATTAATTAAATTTGAAAATTCCATGTCAAAATTGGAATATTTCTCTATTTTTCTTCACACAAATTTTCTCTTTGTGAATGGTGTACTTTTGCAAATTTTCAACATTTCTACAAATAGTTTAATCCTTACCCTAAGGTCAGTTTCGTCATTAAATAATCCTCAAAATAGTGAAATGAAATTTTGTGAAAATATGAAGTTGACATGGTGAAAATCATCACACTTATCATTGGCTACATTCTGAATAACTTTGCTACACATATCACAATATTATAGTAGATGATGGAAAACAATATAATTTCAAAAATTTAAGAACAGATTCATTCTTTGAGGAAAAAATAATTATTTGTTTTGTCAATGTGTAAACTGACCCTAGGCTATGGTAGTGTCGAAGTTGCCAAGGTACTAAGCTTGTAATAACAAACAACTTTGATTACTTCTAGTTGGTGCTTTCATTGTAGGGGTCCCACATAATAATGTGGTTTTTACTTGAGGATTTGGAGGGAATGGCTTTTGCAAAAAAGCATTCCAATGTACAAAATACTAAAGGGTTATTCTTACATAAATCAACATTAGTCTTTTGAGGATTGTCTAAAAGTTATTGACTATTTGATCCAACATGCAATCTTTTTAGGGTGGCTTACAAATACATATGTGCCTTAAATTTTAATCCAAGGCATTGTCTTTTAATTTTTACTTAACTCTTCATGCAAAAACATTGCACACCTTGGGGGGCTGGGGAGGGTGGGGATCTTGAAGAAAGATTTCATTTACAAAATTTACAATTCCAAAGATACCATAGAACACTCTTGTAACACTACCTAATGTCTCATTTTGAACGTAGTCAGTTACTTGTAAATTCTTGTAGCAAGGGAAATGGATTCACCAAACATCCCAAAAAGGCTTGACAAAGGCTTTGACCGTAAACTACTCACATTCTCTTTTGGTAACCATTCGGCCTTGTGAATTCAATAATGGATGGCGGAATGAAAGTATGTGCATTTCAGTGAGCTCTAATGATAAATTGAAGGTCCAAAATACTTCCATTCACAAGGCAATGGAACAAGACATTGATGCAATTTTAAGAGAAATCGATGGAAAAAACAATTAAATACAACCAAATCAGATCAGCTACGGATATCATTTTTTATTTACAAAATTATTGGATCATCGACAAAATTGCAACTCTGCCAAGAATAAGTAGATGATAAATAAAATTTCTCAATTATTTTGGAATGCTACCCATGAACCTTGACCTTCATCTTGTGAGTGCAATAAGCCAATACCATAAAATGGAAGGCAATGCAAGAAATTTTGCTAAATAGAAATTTGAAAACAACATTGGAAGTAAACTTTACTAAAGAATTTGTTCTTACTTTTGGAATCTTGTCAAGTAGAGGATTAATGAGAGAGCTTGCACCCTAAGAAAACCTTAGGAGAAAGCACCATGGTTCATATTTTGTAAACATGGGCCTGTGTTTCTTAGCAAATAAGTACTTATTCTGGGGGAGGGACAAAAGTTGAAAGTTTGAATGGACTTACTCGTCGTTGAGAAATTCTTAACCTTACAAATTTTTTATTTGAAAAATCATGAACCCCATGTTTGAGCACTAAAATGAGATTAACCTTGTTTTCACCGACATTACATGTTGTTTTCGATTGGTATCATCATAGGCCATTAACCCCTCTCAAATATGTTTTGAATTAGGAAAAGAGTGGCACATATGTCTAATTGGTATATTAGAATGAAATAGTTTGTCACATAGTTTGTTTCATGTATGAAGATAATGCTCATATTTTTTCTTATAATGTTTAGGAGGCTATGGATAACTATTGGACGGCCCACATAATTTTAGGTCAATTCTATTTAGGAGGGGATCAAGGCAAGTAGTAATTAGAACATTTAGGCTGAGTGCCCGGTGATGGGATCTCAAGAGAGTATTATAAGGAAACAACATGTGATGATTGGTACTTTGGAGGCTTGAACATCTTGGAGTGTTTTGGAGGTTGATCATCTTTTAGTTTGAAACATCATTTAAGCATGTGTGTTTGAGGCTTTAGGAGGGTGCAATTGGTGCTAAATGCATCAAGGAGGAGGAAGTCTTCACACGCATGGGCGGTGTACTATGTAAGAGAACTAGGTTTAAAATGAAATAATCATGAAACATAGAACATTATCACGCATGGACTAAACTAGGAAGCTCCATTTGCAATGATAATTGTTGGAACACTCGGATTGCATTTTGAATAACTTGTTTGTACCTTTCAAACTTAAGCTTAAAACAAATTGGGGAGGATTTGTGAGCATGTTTTACAAATAGGAATATAGTTGATTGTTTATCTTTGGTATTTTTCCAAAATGGGGTATAAAGGAGAAAAGTAAGATTTTTTGAACTCAGAAATGCATGGTGAATGCATGTTCCTCAAAACCCTAAAAAGTCAAACAAAGGAAAGAAAAGCTATTGCAGGTTGTGTGAGGTGCTTATTTGGGGGCACGTGTGCATGCCGGAGATGAAGAGATCAATTCCATAGACAAGAAAGAAAAAGAGAAAAGGGAAAAAAAAAAAGTTGGAATTGGTAATAGTTTTGTTCTATAAGAACAAGGATGCAACACGGGTAGAGTTTTCTTAAAAGCTCAAAAGGTGGAAAACCATGGTGGATGGGTGGGAAGCAACAAGAAACCCTCCCCAAATCAGGATGGTGAATGTCCTAAAACAACAGGGAGCCAATGGATAAGGGAAAAATCAAACTTGTTGAGGAGTCCACGTTACCACAGTTGTTGGATAAAGGACTTTGTGCATTGTTACGAGATCTGGGCATGTTGCCGTGGGACACGTAGTGTTGACTAGTTTTTCATCCCATCAAACTCTCCCTTCGATCTGCTCATTGTTGGATTAACAAAGATGGTGTTTGAATTTTGGCATTATGTCGTCATGACTATGACTTTGTGTGTCGTGAACCCAGTTAATCATAGTGCATCCTCAACCCAGTTTGGGATTCCAAAGTACTAAGCCTTACCCACCTCTCTTAGGTCTACCCATTTTCTAAAGTCTTTAATGCACTTCCAAAAATGCAACCCTCATCCATGGAACATCTGACTTACTTGGTGGATCATGGTTGGGTCGTACACAAGAATTGAACCGCTAGGGAATTAAGGGATCCTTTTGCATTGGATGCTTCAATAGGGTCTTTCTTCTTTTGAGCTAACGTTTATCGAATTCCTTTTGCACGTGTTATAAAAGCTCTTTACAATAGATAAATAAATTGAATGGTTGTTGAGAGTGTTTTATGATTTGCCTTTTTTCACAAGAGATAGTTGTATTTTGCCAACACTTCCATATACAAAGCATCCCACCGCCCACAAAAGGCGGTCATAAAATTGGTTTGGCCAATTAGGTACAGACATATGGTGAGCTATGGTGAGTTTTGATACACATTTTTTTTTTGGCTGCATGCATGGTGTACAATCCAGAGTATGCCACTCGGCTCTCATTGGACATGTTGAAGACAATTTACGTTTTTTGCACTTGAAGAAAGACGGTGGTCATGGCGTTCAACGTGCTTAACTGGCCTCCACACCCAATTCCTGACTTCCAGCAACAAACGGCCCGCCAGCGTTGCATGCGCTAAAAGATTGGCTTGTTGACCTGTAGCAAACCCTCAGCAAACCCTCTCCCTTTGAACTCCACTTTTCAGGGGAAGGAACAAAAAACCTTCTTTGGTACAGGTTTGTCTTGCAGCTTCATAGGACTAGTTTTCAACAAAGAGTCTCTTTCCCTGTGTAACGGATGCCTGCCTAACATGAAGCTGCTTTCTTCTCTCTCTCTCTCTCTCTCTCTCTCAGAGTTCATGCTTTTTTTGCCTGCATTTTATCAAATAGTCAAGCACATGTTTTCTTTTTCTTTCGACTTTTGGGATACAAAAATATATTGTGGGGTTTTATAAGCAATTTGTATCTTCCTTGTAAGTGTGCTTTCTTGTAGTAAAGTTTTTGCACAATTTTTGCTCATTTGATGGCATCCTCCCATACGAATGGCTTTATTGACTGTCATAGAGTTTCGGTAAACCAGCACCCACCAGCGCACCTTCCACTCAATGCCCCTTATTCCTTGGTTGTGGATGAACCTCAACTGAGTTAATATTTGGTTTCACCTTGGTGTCCAATTTTGTAGGAAATAGGTCTCATAAATAGGTAAATAGGTAAGAAAATAGGTAACTACTAGGCAAGTAGAAGGTTTATACATAGGTAAGGGCTGTGTTTACTACCTACCTACTAATAACCTGCTTGTGAGTTGTTGGTGGGTAAGTAGCCAAAAAAATAAATTTGAGCTAACCACCATGGTTAGCTAGGAACTTGAACTCAACAGAGAACTGTTTCCTGACCACTTACCATTCATCCTTCATGGTGCACTGGTGGGTGCTGGTTCATTGTGGGCAGAGTTTGGCAGGTTTCACATCATCATTGTTCACACATTTTGATCAGTAGGCCCTGTAGCTTTTGACTAGAACATAGGATCCCTTCAAAACCAAAAGATCAGACTAGCCACACTGATCCATACAAGCCTAAATAGCACCCATGCAAAGTAATAATTTGTATGAGGAGCTCATGCATTCATGCATTCTATTATCTTATTAACCCTAGGGTTAGCATGCCCATCAGCAAACATTAACCCATCATTGAACACTTGAATAGTGCACAAATGGACTGGTGAATGAATGAATGAATGAAATGAATGGTGGTGCCATAGAGCACACACCACTGTTCAAAGCAAATTGATCCTATGGCTGAAGGCATGGTTTTGAAGCATTTTGTTTGCGTTTTCGAATTGTTTGTGATTTTAACACATATGGGTTTATTTATGTTTCATCTATCAAGTAATTTTAGACATCCAAATAGAACGGAATTAGTGTAATCTTTTCCTTCTTGATCTCCTTACCCATTCTCCAAAACTACTTAAAGTACTTCCATTATTCAAGTTCAGTATAAGGGAAGGCCCTTTGCCCAAGGTCCGAGTGGAACCAAGGGCCCAACCCAAGGTCCAAATGTTGTGTTAGCAAAGCCTTCCTATGTTGTGACGTGTAGTGTCGTGACGTTCGGTGTTGTAAGGGTGTAAATCTATAGTAAACTCTACTAAACAAAAAGACTAAAACCAGTCAAAGGTAGAAACTAATCAACTAAAAAAAGATGCACACACATATATATACAATGCATAAGAGGAGGCTGAAATAAAATTCTCATGTATCCCCCCCCATACTTAATCAGGGAAAAACGTTGGCATGGTATGAGTAGAAATCAAGGTGTTGTAGGAGAACATGATGAACAATACCAAAGGCCAACGAAAACTTGAGTGCGTTCTTGCTTGAGGCAGAATAGATGGTATCCACCATTACAATTATCGCAAAGCAACATTTAATCAACATCATCTGTCCTTTGACATACCTAACATGGATAGTCAAATGGAGGAATCCAAGTCGACATGATGATGGTTGGATCCAAGTTTGGCAGGTGGAAGGGCACACAATTTTTGGAGTGATCTCGAATTGTGCATTCGTCAACTCCTTACAATTCTAACACACTCGAAAGCCTGATTGCTTTAATCCTCAAGATAGTGCAATCGGAAGAAGTGTCTATAATATCGTTAGTGACGCGCTCCTAAGTCACGGGGTGAAACCCACTTGAGGGTTTCACAAAGTCAAGTTGCAGAAAGTTGAACTTGGTAGCACGCTCCCGGCTTCCAACTCTAGAAAGGGGTAGAAGGTCGAGTTGGGAGCCCCAGGATTAGATTAGAAAGAGGGACTAGCTTAGCTCGTGTGAATCTGCATCCAAAAACCAACCAAATCGGGTTAGTTTAGCATTCGGGACACCCTTTGGTGTTGGGACTTACCACGGGCACTTGGACACACAAGACTCACCACGGCCCGGACTTGGGGGAAGCCACCACCTTCCCCCATATAGTATTCTCTGCGGCTGGTCACGGAGGCTACATCCGAATGGCACA
>Ga0116227_10014911_pt1 | contig 11673 bp, 12 predicted proteins | sample S1TSphgellanicum_FD_89693 | JGI IMG/M metagenome (GOLD analysis project Ga0116227, IMG submission 89693) | Host-associated microbial communities from peat moss isolated from Minnesota, USA - S1T2_Fb - Sphagnum magellanicum MG | ecosystem: Host-associated > Plants > Peat moss > Unclassified... | reverse complement strand
ATTAATTTCAGGATTTCCACTTTGGATGAAAAGAGGGGCCGCACCTTTGACTGTGGAGTTCAAGGGCAATTCATTCAGGACTCTAGAAGCAGTCGGCATGACAGGAATATTGTTCGAGATATTATGCCACATTATGGAAAGATGGAAGAGATCTTGGTGGTATCTTATGATGCACATTCAAAGTTTGAAGAGTATGTGTTTAAGTGCAAGTGGTTTAAAGTGAACCTTGCTGGTGCAAATCGCACTGTAGTTCAAGACGAGTGCGGACACACACGATTAAAGAAATCTGCCACCAGTTATTAGCCATCTCATTGGCAAACTTCAGAGCCATTTACTTTTCCCAGTCATGTAAAGCAATGCTTTTATCTTCCTTATCCCCTAGACCCAGAGGAGTGGTCACTTGTTATCACATATGTGCCACAGTCCCGTTCTATTCTAGGTGAGAAACCAGAGGTTATGTTTACAACCTCTGAGGTGGATGATGACCACGTATAATGTCCATGTATATAGTATTGTAATTGAGCTACTACCCTTGGTATATCTTCTGGATCGTCTAGCTCTAACATTCCAGCCACCTTTTGTATAATGTTGGCATTCCTGTTCCTTAAGTATGCCTCATACCTTTGTTCAGGAGTAGGCTCTAGTGGTAAAAATTCTCTGGCCATTACCTCCACTGGTTCCTCCTCCATTAATGGCTCTGGATCTAGCTCTGGTTGAAGATGCTGGACATAGTCCCCTTCCTCTTCTTCAACTTCTGCTGCAGCTAGCTTTTCCTCCTCCTCATCACCCAGCTCTGGACTTGGATATAGTTGTTCCATTCTTGTATCCATATAGTCTATGGGAATTTGAGTTGTCCCCATTCCTCCTTGGATTTCACTCCCCTGGTCTGTTTGAGTCTCCATATCCTTTGTCTTTATAACTAATTCGACCTTAGAGTCTGGTCTATGCTGTCCTTGTCCCTCTTCCTGTCTTTCTCCTATATTCAGCAAAGCACTAACTAGTCCTCTGGTGTCTGTCCCACTCTGCTAAGGTTTAGAAACCTATGAGTCCACTACTGCTGCTGCCATCAAAGGTTCCATCATATCTATACTTTGTGGTTGATCTGAACTCATGTAAAAACTTTGGTCTCCTCCTTCAATCTCACCATAATCCTCCAATGGTACTTCAGTGCTCTCCTCTTTTGTCTCCTCATAAGTTGCCTCTTCCTCATCAGTGAGCTCATCCTCTGAAGTACCATATACTTCCTTAATTACTCTTCTAACCAGAACTCTGTGATGCCTCTCTATTACTAGCTGGCAGTCCCCATAAGCATAGAGTTGAACCAGATAACTGGGTAAATAACACAACTTCTTAGGCCCTAATGCTCTAACCTCATCCTATATCACTTTGTGCATGATGAAAGCCCAATTGATCTCCCTCTCTCCTGACCACAAAGCTATGACAGTATTGGCCCACTTTACTGGTATATAACTAGGCTTTCTGGGATGGAGAATTGGTATCAAAAAATGAAAGAGCATCATCAACTTGGGATCCTTGCACTGTGAGATCTTGTAACCATGTGAGACTACTTTATCCTGTGCAAAATGCCTCTCATACAAAGGATCCTTCTGTGAAAAAAATCCATGCCCCTCCAAAGGTAATTGAAATGAATTTCTACAAATTCCAAGTCCCATTCAGCTGGTTTACCTCTCACTATTGCAGAAAATCTTGGATCTACTCTCTCGTTGTAGAAATCAAGGTAAGTGCCATCATGTATGTCCCAAGGAATCAAATATAGATGCTCTAGTCTCATCCTTCTCAAAATCTCTCTCAATCTGCTCTGTAGTTCCCTAATAGTTGGATACTGCACTGACAAGGATGAAGGTATGGCCTCCAAATCTTCAGCCATAGCTGAAATCTCTGAACGCAAAAAGGTTTCAAAACCTTAAACCCAAAAATCTCGTGAACTACTATTAACCCTAACTGAATTCCTAAACCTCCTTCGTGTCTCTGCCAACCCTCTCGTTCCTCCTGAGCTCTCTCCCGAAGAAATCACGAATGCTAAAGGGATCCTAACACAATGGAACTATTCACAACAATTTCAGCCTTTATAGTTCTGCAAGTAGGCCCTCTGGGAACTTTGTATTACTGTCCTTTGCACTATCGCATGTACTACCTCAATGTCACCGAGATTTTTTGCGACTTAAAAAAGGTCATGATAAATCATATGACATTGCAAAACCTTTTGCGAAAATGCCTTCTCCAGTAACCCTTTCACTAATTTGCAAGCTATCGCACATCGCAACTTGTGATACGTCCACCACCGGAAAGTTTTGTAAAAATTTGTGATGAGGTTTGTGATACATATTCAAATGCAAAATGCGAAGCGCTGAATAACACAAGCTTGCGATTTCTTGTGACTCTCAAAGTTTTTAGCGATACTTTTTGTATTGTAAAATGTGCGATGTTTTGAGTATGATTAAACGTTGCGAAGTGTGGAATATCGCTAGGGTGGATGGAGACTGAGCAGGTCGCAAAGTTTTCTTTGTGGTATATGTCGCAAAAGTGCTGCGATGATTGTAAGGTACATTATAAATTAGCGATGGGTGGTGCACCACAAGGTGCGATGCGTGTCGCATCGCAAATATGGCAGGTTGTTTTTGCTTCGCAAACCCTTCAGGTTTTTTGTTTGGCCCTTCGCAAAAAGGCACAATATGTAGTAGTGGGAGATGGAGTCCTGGTGGACTCCCGAAATTTTAGAGAGCGATTTTAGCTATTAAAACTTAATGGCTTGTGGCTTTCTTTATATCATTAGAAAGCTCTTAGAACGTAGATGTCTAATATGGGTTGCATTGTTCATTTGGACATTTGAAACACAAGTTATGGCCAAAAGAAGGGCCGGAAGTCAAACTACCAGTTTGACTCCCGACCAAAAAAAGTCAAGAATCGACCCGATTTACTTAACTATAGAGGGCGTGCAACATAACATTAAAAAGCTCTCGACAAGAGCTACAACTTTGCTTCAAATCGCATTTCGATCCAAGGTCTGCTTGCAAAGTTATGGGGCTCCAAAGTCGTGGGAGTCCCAACTAGCATAATTTCGAGACTCCCATTCGAGAGTCTCGGGAGAGAAGAGCGATTTAGATGTGGGCTTTGTGACCAGCCACATAGTATACTATAAGGGGGAAGGTGGTGGCTTCCCCCAAGTTCGGGCCGTGGTGAGTCTAGTTTGTCCGTGTTGCCCATGGCTTGTCCTAGCATCAAAAGTGTTCCAACTATGCACTAACCACTTTGTGTGGGTTGTGTGTAGGCCCGTGTGAATGAATGAAGCTTGTCAACTCTTCCTAGTCCCATCCCGGAGCTCCAACACGCCCCTCTACCCCTCAAAGTGTTGTGAGCTAAGGAGCGTGCCTCGACTCCTCTTTCTTCCGATGTCTTTTACTTGGACTCACATTTGAGTCCTTCAAGGAGTTAGGAGTGCATCACCAAGTGGCTAGGGAGTCCAAGTCCACAACTTGGTCCATTTGAATAGCAATGGAAGAGGGTGGAATGGGATGTTTCCCAAAAAGTAGAAAGTAGGGAGAGAAATGAAACAGAGAGGTGTGTTTGCACATCCCGTAACCCATGGCGATGTAAGGTAAGGGCAGGTCCCAATCCTCTTTGTTCTAAGTGAGGCAAAATTTTCAAAGTCCTTTCTTGCATGTCTGAACCATCCTTTCTACAAGGCCATCAACTTAGGGATGATCCTTTGAAGTCCGGCGATGGTCAATGAGAGCATGATCAAGTAGGTTTTGGAATTCTCTTCTGAATTATGATCTTTGATTAGTAAGGCACTTAACATAAGCCTTAAACCTACTTAGGATTTGTTGTAAGAAAAACTAGTTGGTGATGTATGATGACTTGTCCGACATCACAACAAACTCTACTCACTTTGAAAAATGTTCAATCATAATCATGATGTAAACATTACCCCTAGAGGTCTGTGGTAACTTTCTAGCTAAATCACATGACCAGTGATAAAACATGCCCAAAATAGGGAGTGGAGAAAGCGTGAGCTGTCGAGAGGAAAAGGAAGTTTTCACTCTATCATATTATTCACACCTAGCAATGATGTCTCGAACTTGAGCATACATACCTCTCCAATGGTAATGAGAAATGAAAAGGCTATAAGTATGTTTAATTCCAAAGTGTCCAAGCTCCGAATGTACCTTTTGAATAAGACCAGGCCATTCATGTGGTGGAGGAACCATTTTGTCACCTTGTGGTAAGCATCAAACAAAGTGATTGTCCTTCCATGAGTAGTGTTTGAACCGTTGTTATATGCAATATTGTTAACTTAATGTAACTTGGGGAGGGTATTCCCCATCCCGAAAAAACCTCAGAATGTCCAAGTCCTCCCATATATTCACAATGGGATGCTCAACCAGGTTACATTGCAGTATTGCAAAATAACTAAATGCATAAGATACATGTACTATTAGAATATGGTCAAAGTTTTGCCTGACTTTTAAGAAATCTTCAAAGGTAGTGAGGGGTCTCCATGACATGGTATCCGTGTTTTGATGTGTAATACCAGGTTGAAAAACCTTGAACTCATATTCCTGAAGTATAAGCGCCCAACGAGCTAACTTACCGGTAAGCTTGTCGTTGGTCATCAACCACTTGATAGGCTGGTGGTCGATATATAAAGTGAACTTGGTGCCATAAAGATAGGGCCTGAAATGTATGACGTCCCATACAATAGCAAGACACTCCCCCTCATATGAAGAGTAGTTGTTTTCAACCTTGTTGTTTCGGGATGCATAGGTGATAACATATTCCTTGCCTTCCTCATCAAGTTGGCCAAAAATAACACTAATACCAAGAGCACTCCAGTTAGTGTGTAAAATGAAGACCTTGTTGAAAGCAGGTCTTCTCAGAATTGGGAACTCTAAAAGCTTTTCCTTGAGTGTGTTGAAAGCTTCTTGAGCCTCTTCATTCCATGTCCAAGTAACATCCTTCTTTAACAATGCATAGAGAGGACGAGCAATAGTACTAAAGTCTTGGACATAAATCCTATACTAATAACATAGTTTGATGAAGCTCCTCAAAGTGTGAACATCAGTAGGATTCAACATCTCCAAAATGGCTATTACTTTGGCCAATGAACCATAATGGAGTTGGAAACACATGGAATGGAGTTGGAAAGTGTGTTTGAAGAAGTTGGTGTATTGGGTTCTCCACTATCCAACTGCGTAGATTCGTAGAAGGTTGTAATTATTTCTCAAGAAGTTGATGTACCTCTAGGTGTATCAGAAACAACTTGAGTCAAATTACATGGTACCTCCTTCCCCCCCAACACTATGAGTGAAGTGTAGAGTGTTGAAAATAGGCAAGTGTAATTGGTTAAGGTGCCATGTAGTCGCATCACCAGAACTGCAAGTTGATTAAATTAGTGTTAGTGTTATGTACATTTGAAAGAGTACACAGGTTACTAATAACCATGTAAGGGAGTTAAGGTCCATGCCTCTCCCCAGTAGAATGTTACATTCCAATCTACTCACCTTGGTGTGACTATTAATGCCAGTTTGGAACCCCATAGTCCTTTCTCTTTCTTCTGGGTTTGGTTCATCCCAAGTGGCTGAAGTATGACGATACATTAGGCCTGGTCCATCTCTCTAAAAGGCGTGTGTCCCTGGGAAGGAGACAAAGGTGGGCCAAACACCTTTTGATTTTCCTATTATGTTTGTAGGAAACCAAGGAGGTTTCTTTTACCTTGTAACTGGTTAGTAAGAGCTTTAATCATCCAATATATGAGAAACCTGCAGGTTGGAATCTCTGATGGTGTATTTCAAAGCTAATTGCAAAACTGAAAGTGGTGTAAGGTTGGTCCACTAGTTGCATAGCCGGTGCGCATGGGAATCGCATTGTGTCGCATTGAGTAGGAGCGGCTTTCCAAGGTAATGCTTGACCAATGTGTAATGCTCTTGGACTTTTTCCTTTTGGTCAAACTAAGAAGGGGTATTCTCAATTACATAACCAAGCATAGGATAAATGGATTCAGCCCAGGTGATTAATCGTACCATGTCCGTGAAGAGACCAGATCTTGTGTCACTCAAGCCTTCTCCAAATCCAGCCGTTGAAAATCCTTGACACTCCCAACCTGAAATGATGAGGTCCACGGGCCAAGTAATTCCATATGCTTCTTTTGAATTAGTTGTATGTTAGAGGGTAAGAAAGTGAAACATGCCTTCCATGCGGTGGTCACAAATTGTTGTGAAAATCTAGTTGTGAATTTCATCATTCTCGATGCTGCCACTTGCCTTGCAATAAGATCAATGTTTACATACAAATACCTCCAAACCACCATCCTTGATTGTAGTAGGGCTTTGAGACTTGTACCAATACCACCAAAGAGCTCTAGTAATGTAATCCCTTCCTTAGGCAGTGTCCAAGTGATTAGCTGATGAAGTACTGGCTTAATCGATTCACCATGGCTTTCCATGTTTTTAAAACTAGACAAAGCTTTGACCAAGGGCTTGTGCGTTGCTTTGAACCTCTGTAAAACCTTTGGTTTGTGTTGAATGTCAGTGGGAACAACCCTCAAGCTTTCAATAGCTTGGGCATAAGCTATCTCCTCTTCATTTCCCTTTATCCATGTGTGGCTAGCTTGTTGGATGTAGGAAATTGTGTGTGCTTCCTTGAGCATACAATGGTGAGCCATAAGACTATGGTTCCCATGTAAATCAAGGGGTATGTATCCTAGGTGATGGCCATCAATTTCCCAATCCACTCGGTAGTACGCATGTTCGAACCAATTGTCAATTATGAAACCTAGTGAAAACAGGGCTTCTTGCCCAATGAGCACATTGTAATTGGTGGCATTGATGATTAAACATTTAACCTGTAAGCAAAGCTCCTGATCTGTACGTTCATTGAAGTTAAGTGCAATCAAATTCGAATTGTCCCCTAGTACCTCCTCTACGCTCCCACTAGCAATGCAAATTTGCCACATAGATTTTCATAGTTTGGAGTCGAGCATGCCCATCTTCTTGGCGAATTGAACTCCAAGAATCATTGGTTGGGCATTTGTATCAAGAAGTACCATTATGGGCATATTTCCTCCTACATGGATTGTTGATTCAGTATTATCGACAGTGGTAACTTCGGTGGCAATGGAAGTTCTCTCACTAGACACCACCTTCGGAAATGAATGAGAGAATTTGTGGAGAGTATGGCTATCCACAATGCCTTTGATGAATAACAAATCCACAAATGAAATGTTCTTAGGTCCCTTTTGATATGTGAATGTAGAATCAGAGGTAGGAAAACCCATTAGTTTAGCCATGGTAGAACTAATGACCAGATTACGAACACCATTTACAACTCGTGAGCCAATTGAATGTCTTTCCAAGGTGTTAGATGGGACCCTTATAGCATGTGGACCATGGATTAATAGAGGACCTGATGTAGTGTTCAGGGTATCCTTTAGTAATACAATTATGTCTTTGGTGTTTAGCTTCAAATTTTGAAAAGTAAACAACGATGTACTCATAAGCTTTTGCGCCACTTCACGCATTTGAAGTTGGTTCTCCATAAGCTGATCAGTGGAAAATTGTGTGTTTTTTTTATGTACATGTACTATTGGGACATGAAAATTTGATGCCCTAGTAGCTTGTGGTGTGGTATTCTCCTCCCCCCTCGCCAATAAGTTGCGTTCTTCTTCTGTGTTGAGAGGACGAAAAGATTGTGGCATGATTTCTCGAGCTCCTCTAGCCCTTGTAATAGGACTTGAATCAAATGCGAGTCCATTAGTCTGAATTACTTGCAAATTCTGGTGTGAGACTAGAATTATGTGCACTAGAAAGAACGAACTCCCCAACCATGGCATCATTTGAGAGGCCATAAAACGACCTAGGAGGTCCTTCCCATGATCTTGAACCCTGTACAGGTTGGGTATGACTAGCTAGTTGGGAAGACTTGTTTTTTAGATTAGCAAGTTGGGCCCTTAATGATTCGAATTCATTTTAAAGAGTTTAAATTTGAACGACATGAGCTTGAAGCACCTCCTTCTTGTTAACATTGCGCTCCTTCTTCTTAGCATTCTTATTCGAGTTACCTTTGGTGGGAAAAGCCCGAGTGGAAAGCTAAGGTGCTTTGGGTTTTGGTTGAGGGGCATCGGAAGATGCTGGCAAATTTTGTCATGGAAATTGGAGTTGCTTTTGTTCCGAGAACTTGGCAAAACAAACAACTTCCTGATGTCCCTCTTTCCCACAATAATCACAAAAAAGATCCTTGGAAACAATGTTGTATTCATTAGCTTTGTGGGAAGGATTACCACAGTAGTTGCAAGAAGGTAGGATGGGTATAGCTAAGTGCACTGCTTTGGCCCTTAAGGAAGAATGTGACGATCTGGTTGGTGTAGCTAGTGGAGGTTAAGGCCTTGAATGTGATGGAGGTTTCATAGTATTGGCCTCATAATGTGCGTGAACCAATTCTAGCTTTTCAGAAATGTTGTACACATCTAGCAAAGTGTACGAATCTCCAAATTTTGCAAAAACTCGTTGTAAAACTTGTGCATGGAGTGTTAAAGTACTTTCTAATGAACGAAGATACCGATGGGCAGCTTCTAGGTCTATGATGCTCTGAATATCCTCTTTAAGCTTGAGAAGTCTTTTGTAAAACATCTTAAAGGTTTCATCCTTCTATCGAAAAAAGGTGGCGAGTTACATAAAATTTTCAGAACTCTTGATCGGAAATTCCAGCTCAAGAACTCGAAAGAATTCCCTCACTAGATCAGTAAAAGCTAATGCATGGATGGTGGGAGGAATGTTTGCGATAACAACAATGAGTTGTTGAGGAGAAAGGTTTTCTGAAGTAGGTACCGGATCTGGATTATTTGGCACAATCCCATGATGTGCAATGGTAGCTTGTAATATAGCTTGAGAGGTGGTGGCGATGGTTGTGGCATAAATTGGATTGGGGATTTGAGTGATGCCCAGAATCTTTGAAGAATGTTGCTCATAAACATCCAATGTGTCGCAACCCTAGCCTTGGGCTCGCGACTAAAACAAGGGCTTACAAGGTTGCGGGCCAAGAAGGAAGCCGAGGGTCACACCTCATGCTCCCGAGAGTGCAAAAGAGTGTGAAAGAATGAACTTTCACACTCTCAAGGCAACTCCCACTTGGGGAGTTGAAGTCCCGGTGAACTCCCGAATCTTTAGGGAGAGATTGTAGGGGTCAAAACCCATTAGATTGACAAGTTTTTTTTATCACTAAAAAGCTATGGAAATGTACATGTCTAAAATGGGCTCGCATCACCCATTTGGACATCTAAAACACAAGTTATGACCAAAAGAAAGGCCGGGAGTCAAATTGGCAATTTGATTCCCGACCACTAAAAGTCAAGAATTGACCCGATTTCCTTGCGTGTAGGTGGCGTGCAACATATTGTTGGAAAACATCGAGAGCTATAACTTTGCTTCAAACCTCATTTTAATCGAAGGTCTGTAAACAAAATTATGGGGCCCCAAAGCCGCGAAAGTCTTAACTTTGGGACTCCCATTTGGGAGTCACGGGACAAAAAGCCATTTAGGTGTGGGCCTCATGAAGAGGCACAATGTATACTATAAGGGGAAAGGTGGTGGCTTCCCCCCAAGTCCGGGCTGTGGTAAGTTTTGTGAGTCCGAGTTTGCCCATGGTTTTTCCTAACACCAAAAGTGCTCCAACTATGCACTAACCACCCCGTGTTCGTTTTGTGCAAGTCCGTGTGAATAGTTGATGCTTGTCATTCTTCCTAATCCCATCCCAGAGCTCCAACACACCTTTCTACCCCCTCAAATGTTGCGAGCCAAGGAGTGTGCCCCAACTCCTTGCTTAGTCGTTGTTTTCAGTTTGGATTCGCATTTGAATCGATTAAGGAGCTTCGGGTGCATCACAATCCCATGATGTGCAATGGTAGCTTACAGTGCAGCTTGAGAGGTGGTGGTGATGGTTGTGGCATAAGTTGGATTGGGGATTTGAATGATGCCCAAAATCTTCAAAAAATGTCACAACCGTACTTTGAGAGAGTGTGAGGATGAAACTCACACTCCTGAAATTAGGACTTGGGAGTCCTCCGGGACTCCCAAAACTTCAGAGTTCGATTATAGGGGTCAAAACACCTTGCATTGGGGTGTTCCTTATATCATTGGAAAACTATCAAAGTGTAAATGTCGAAAATGGCCTTGCATGGGCCATTTGGACATCTGCAGCACAAGTTATGGCAAGAAGAAAGGCCAAGAGTCAAACTTGCAGTTTGACTCCCAACCATTAAAAGTCAGGAATCAACCCGACCCTAGTGCGTAAAAGTGAAGTGCAATACATTGTTGGAAAGCTCTTGAGGAGAGCTACAAGTTTGCTTTAGACCTCATCCTAATCGGAGGTCTGAGCAAGGAGTTATGACCTCGCAAAGTCCCAGGAGTCCAAATCGGGATGTCCAGGTTGATGGATAGGGAAAAGAGTGAAAGAGTGATGAAATGGAAGTAGCCTAATTATTAAGAAATGTGAGAAATAATTATTAAGAAAAGCTAATAAGAAAATGAAATGGTTAGGCTTAGGTAACTATTTTTGGAATTGTCCTTGGAATAGTCCATGAACGACAGATTCCAAAAAAATCCCCAATATAGCCTACCATTTTCGATTACTTGTCACTTGGAATTAAATTGAGCTCTTCCACCCCTAGGTCCCCTAGTAAAACATTGCCTGTGTCGTCACTTGCTGCAGTTGTAGCACGTTTGGAAAGACACCACGGCCCCACTGGGGTAATGAACACGTAGAACACCTACCACAGTCATCATTTTAATTGTATTAATTTGCACCAAACCCCCATTGGTTATTAGAGCCAATTCCTAAGGTTTGTAACTATTGGTTTCAAACAAATCAAATAATGGGTTAATATCATGATGTATAATGTTCATGATTTTGAAGAAAACTTTAAAAAATCAAATATCTACCAACAAAACCACTAGTTCTTTTAGGATTTTTTTTGGTTTTTTGAGTTTTTTGTAATAAATGGAACATGTGATTCTTTGGGATATTTTACCCCGAACCCAAAATGGATGGTATTTTAATTCTGAAATATTTCAAAACCACTCATTCCTTCATGAAAATGTTGGTTCTTTTTTTTTCAAAAAGTAGACTGACGATTTTTTATTTTCATTTTCCCCCCCAAAAAAACTAGAATTTGTGGTTTTTTTAAAAATTGATTTATTAGAAGACCCAAAATTTATAATAATGATCAAAATCAAATTCCCCATTCCAACACTCCTATATTGTTCTTCATTCTGAAATATTTAAAAACCAAGAACTTGCAATTTTCAATAAAATCAAATATCCACCCAAAATCTAGTTTTAAACCAAAATAACCTTTTACATAGACACATGAATGTATATTAAAAAAATTTATAGATAAAAATATGAAGCCATATTAGCTCCTCCATTGAGTTTATAGAGAGTTGAATACAACTTTTGAAAAGCTTTAATATAATAAAAGTAGGTTACTAGTATATTTGAAATTGACTAATAGATGCAATTTTCAAAAACATATACGTTTGAAGATATGATTCTTCAAAATTATAATAATAAAATGAAGCATTTAAATCTTCATATTAACTATTTCTATACTTTCAATATGTCAAAACTATTTTATCATTACTTGTAACAAGGGCCATGCTT
>Ga0116227_10014910_pt1 | contig 11673 bp, 8 predicted proteins | sample S1TSphgellanicum_FD_89693 | JGI IMG/M metagenome (GOLD analysis project Ga0116227, IMG submission 89693) | Host-associated microbial communities from peat moss isolated from Minnesota, USA - S1T2_Fb - Sphagnum magellanicum MG | ecosystem: Host-associated > Plants > Peat moss > Unclassified... | reverse complement strand
TACCAACATTTTAAGTAGGTACCTACCAAACCCCACCTACATGGCTACACCTACCTACGTGGTTGCCACTCCAATAGACTTCCAATAGTCGACAACAATGAGGAAAGAATAAAATGAAGGTATTGCATGGAGCTTAGTCTTGTTCATTCATACAAATAAATAAGGGGACGATTAAAGTATTTGACACACCTTATATAAGGGTATTGCAAGTTTTGCTTAAAAAGTGTTTTCCATGGGGGTATTGCAAACCAAGTGGATAATCAAAACAATACAAAGCTCCAATTCAATTTAGACACATTTAATGTATGTTGTACTCAAGTTCATAAAACAAAATACTCAATATTGGGTAACCCTAAAATAGTTTGGGCTCCATATCATATTTTCTAAAACTTGGAGAGGTATTGCGTAGCCCTAACAAAACTTAGAAGGAATGCAATACCCTCATTGGGCTACATTGTAACATCGTGGGCTGAATTATTTTGGTTCAAGCTATTAAAAAGGTATTGCTCATGCCCAAAGGGACTCACTGAACATGCAATACACCTCTTGGGGTATCCCAAAAACATATTGGGCTCCATAACATATCTTTTGACACATGGAGAGGTATTATGTAACCTTATGAAAACCAACAAAAAACCAATACCCTCATTAGTTATATTCTATAGTTAAACACCATGGGTCTACACTATTGGAAGGGTATTGTTCATGGTCAAAACTACTCAATACATCTACAATACCCCTCGCATGGTATCCTAGAAATACATTGGGTTCCATAACATATCTTTTGAAATTCGAAGGGGTATTACACAACCCTACCAAAACCTAAAAGTAAAACAATACCCTGTTTGGGGCATTTAATAAACACCATGGGTTAAATTATTTTGGTTTAAATTATAAAAATGTATTGTTTATAGCAAGGAATATTCAATGCATGTGCAATACCCCTTGTAAGTTATCCCATAAATCCTTTGGGCTCTATAACATATCTTTTGAAACTTGGAGGGGTATTTCATAACCACATCAAAACCTACAAGGAAACCAATACCCTCATTAAGGTGTTTTATAATTAAACACCATGGTTGTACACATGGGTTTACACTATTGGAGGGGTATTGTTCATGGTCAAAACTATTCAATACACCTACAATACCCCTTTTAGGCTATCTTAAAAATACATTGGGCTCCATGACATATCTTTTGAAACTTGGAAGTGTATTTCATAGCCTCACCAAAACTTATAAGCAAAGCAATACCTTGCTTGGGGTATTCAGTAAACACCATGGGCTAAATTATTTTGGTCTAGACTATCAAAATGGTATTGCTAATGGCTAGGAATACTTAATAAACATGCAATACCCCTTGTAAGGTATCCCAAATATCCTTTGGGTTCTATAGCATATCTTTTGAAACTTGGAAAGGTATTGCATTATCATACCAAAATGTAGAAAGAAAGCAATACTCATATCATATTGCAATAATATTCTAAACCATAAAACACAAAGAATTTTTAAAAATAAATCCATATTCAATATATCATGCCATACATATTAATTCAAGTAAATGAAGGTATTGCAAAGTTGGTCACATTAATGGTAAAAGGTCACTTGAACAAAATTGTGGAATTTAAATGCAATACTCGTATCATATTGTGATAACCCATTAACCATGAAACATAATAATAATTTTTAAATACTTGATTCCCAACCAATACATCATGAAATTCATGTTTTCAAAATTATTCGATCACCTTTCAATATGATTTAACATATATAGAAAAGAACGTAAAGTGAAATTGGTCACATTGATGGTACAAGGGTCGAGGTTTTAATGTAAGATTTACTATTTCATGTTAGAAATTCATAGTTTGTCAAAATAAAAAAAACTAAAGTTCATGATTAACATTTCTTCAGTGATGTACATTTTAAGTTTTCCCCTTTTAGAGTTTTAAACTCATTTCAAGAAACAAAAACATAAAGTCTATAATTTAATAAGATTTTAATGTCTATTTAAAAAAAATTAAAGCACATGATTTTTTACTATTTTTAATGGTTGGCATAATAATAAAAAATGATCTTTCCCATATTAATCCTATGTATGATTGAAAATTTATTTTAAAATATTTTGACATATAATAAATAATTTATAGGCTAAATTAATAATATAGTAGGTTAGTAATATTTTATATTTCATACATATATAACATAAGTCTTTATGTAAATGTTATTTTTTATGATGTACAATATTGGCTTAAATATTGGTATAAATATATTGTTATTTGTAACATATTGAGTAACACATTATATATAATTAATTATATTATGCAATTATATTGTTGATTCATTTTAATACATATATTATCTTCATATTTATTTAAAATAAGATAAGAATTGATTAAATATATATATTAAATTAAAATTATATATGTAAACTCATGGTTCTGTATAGTGCAATTTTTTTATGAACTTTATTTTTAATGAGAATTAAAAATTCCAAAAGATAATTAGTAACATTGTTAATTTGATGGGTAAAGAGGTTCCAATAGATTCAAAAGTAGGCAATCTTTCTTCAACAACTGATCTTGCCTGATGGGATTTACAACTTGTGTGTTGCACCCATTTATCTAACTTGTCACGAAACTTCTTTCTCAAATTCTCTACAAATGGATACCCATCACTGTTTTGTTCAAGAGACTTCTTCTCAAGTTTTATGCAAATGGGTTCCCATATGTCTTCTTTGTTCAAGAAATATTCTTCTCAAGTTCTCTACAAATTGGTACCCATGTTTTTTTTTCTCAAGATCTCTATGAAACTACAAGCCGTAGATCCAACTCATGAACAAATCAAATCTATTCAAAGCTCCATAAAATCAACCCAAGTTTGAAGCTCCATCAATAAACTCTTCTTTTTTAACAAATCCATTGCCAACCAACCCAATTGATTCAAATAAACTAAGTTTGAAGCTTTGGCTTGAAATTAATTTTGTGTTGGAAGCTTCATGGAAGTATCTGAATATTCATGTGTGATGGTGTTATGTTAGATTGTATTTCTGTGTTTTGTTCATACTGCTTATGGTGGATTGCTTGTAAGGTATAATGAGAATGGGAGTATCAGTAATGTGAAGGTGATGAGATCATGTTGACTTGCTATTGTGGGCCATGGATCATCCACCACCCACAAATATGTATGTGATATTGACTTTGCAAGATGGTGCATTCAAAGATGTGGTACATTAGTTACATGCTTGGAGGTATGACATTTTGGAGGCTAACATTTTTCCTACATATTTTTTCCTTAGCAACAACAACAACTCAAATGTTTTGCAACAACAATAATGGCTTAAAAAATTAGTAATGTGATGCCTGAAATTCAAGCAATAAAGTTTTTTTTTCCCTACTTCACCTTCCTTGAAAAATGTAGCAACATCATCATCAAATGAAAAAGAAGAAGAATAGTACAAGAAGAAGCTTAACAAAAAAAACCAATTAACTTCCATAGTGTTCCAAAGTTTCTTCTTCTTTCTTCCATAGTTCAAATTCTTGAGCTGCCAAAAGATCATCGTTAACAAAAAATGGTGAAGACCCACCCACCCACACACTTTTATCTAATCTTCCACTCCATTTTGAGAACGCCCATCATCTTTCCTCAAGGTTTTTACATCCCTTAAGGTTTTTGAATTTTGATTGCTTGAATCGTTTCAAACATACATGTAACACAAAGTTTGTTCCAAGTGACCAACTAATCAATGAATCCCATTAAAAAGTTTGTTAAGGAAAACTTGTCCTCATTGCCGATCATGTAGGGAACTAACCATTTGAAAAAAAACCTTGACAATATGTAATGAAAAAATTATCAATGTTGTGATAGGGGCTACATTTTCCTGATCAATTGGCTCAAAATCAGGATATTATCACACCATATCCTTTGCAAATTTTGCAAAAAATAAATTAAAGTAATAATCTCATCAATGGCCATAATAATAAGTAGGTCTTAGTTTTTACTTTTTAATTTTAATTTTAATTCTTAGTTCTAATTTTCAAAAATATTGTGATTTTTGTCATTTTTTATCGATTTTTTGTGAGCATGAAGATTAGATGACCATTAGAGAGGCACATTGGATATTTGTTAAAATGAACATTTTTCACACCATATGGATGTAAGCATAAACATAAGACGAATTGTCAGCTACAATAGAAGCTCATAGCCAAGGTTATCCAATTAACTAAAGTGTCGACATTAACCAAACTAAACAACTTAGCCTAGCATTAGTAATAGGCCAGTAAGTTAATTGTTACATAACTTAACCCTATATATATTTAGTAATATTATAAAATTATATTATTTATTCATTTTAATATATATAATATCTTAATACTTGGGTGCAGTCACAATCAAATGAGCCAAAAAACAAGTCGGGCGATCGCCAAAACTTTATAAAAATCATAATTTTGTTAGATATATTTTTGTGGTGCCATTTTAATGCCATGTTAATCATGGAATGTAGTATCAAATAACTAATATGAATGTTAAAAAATTCAAAATAAAAATTCAAAAAAAATTAATTTGCATTTTGGTTTTAATAAATGCCCTTTGAACTTGACCTTTGAACTTGAACAATAGTTGTATCAAAAGTAGTCAATTTTATAAATTACTAAGTTAAAAAATCTTTTTATTAAGGAATTTTGATGAGAAAAAAATTGAAATGATGTTAATTGATTATCCACACTCAAAACACACTCACAATTTGAAAGTTGTGAAATTTGAAACTTTTAGAAATTAAAAATCTATTAAACATAAATATTTTATTTCAAAATTTTTTTGCCACATGTAAATGGGGTGTAATGTACATGACATCTAAAATAAAGTTTTAATTTATGAAAAAATAAAATAAAAAATGAAATAATTAACATATTTTCATACAATTTGAAATTAAAATAATTTTTCAAAACAAAATGTAGGATTTGGTAGAATTTGTACATTAAAAAAAAATTCTTAGTTATTCATGAAAATTAAATACAAAAAATGTGATGTAATGAAAAAATTATATGTATTTTTAGTAACATATTACAAAAGATTTCATCCCAAAAGTCCTTTTTATGAAAAAGTGAAAATGACCACAAAAAGGATTGTAGTCCTTGAGTCCTTTGTCACCATTGGCTCATTTGATTGTGATCGAATCCATTTATTCAAAATAAGACGAAAACTTATTAGCTTTTATATTAAATTAAATTTTAATATATGTAAATCCATTGTTATGTATAGTGTAATTTGGTTATCATGTTTTTAATTTTCAAAGATAATTAAAAATTTCCCAAAGGTATAAATTGTGTTTGTATTTCATTTAATTTTTTTTTGAATATTTGGCTTCAATAATGACCCAAAATTTTCCTTTTTTAGAATAAAAAAAATCATTCAGTAAGAACCTTAAATTCCTTTGATCAGGGTTTATAGTTTAAAAAAGGGTTTTAATTAAAAATTAAAATATAAGTACCTAATATTATGTAGGTTTGGTCAATTTACAATATATCACATAATGATATATTTAATTAATCAATGTGCGGGTTATTAATTTTTTTGCATTCTTAAATATATAATATCTTAATAAAAAATTTATGTTAAAAATTTTAAGTAAACATTAAATATAGTTGAAAAATATATTTAAAGTCATAAATGATAAGAATTGTTCAATGGACCAATGCAAAATTATTGATATATGTACATGAAGGTAATGCAATATTGGCCACATTGATGGTATAAGGTCACTTTAATAAAGTTTTGACGTGTAATTGCAATACTCTCATTTTAGTGATAACTTCATTACCCTTTACCATCGATGTGATTAACTTAACAATACCTTCATTTGTATCATGGTTTAAGAGATTGTCACAATATGGTGCAGGTATTATATCGCTTCTAGGTTTTGGTAAAGCTATGCAATACCTTTCCAAGTTTCTAAGTGAATGCAAATATCCCAAGATGATGTAGGTATTGCATTTAAATTCCATAACTTTGTTCAAGTGGACCTTCTAAGATCAACGTGAAGAATTTTACAATACCCTCATTTCCTTGAATCAATATATTTGACATCATATAATGAACATGGAATAAGTATTTTTAAAAACATTCTTTTGTTTCATGGTTTACGATATTATTGCAAAACAATGCGAGCATTGCTTGCCTTCTAGGTTTTGCAAGGGCTATGTAATACCTTTCTAGATTCCAAAAGATATGTTATGGAGCCCAAAGGTTTTATGGGATACCTTAAAAGGGATAGTGCATGTGAATTGAGTAGTTTTGGGCATGAATAATACCCCTCCAATAGCTTGAACCAAAATAATTGAACCCATAGTGTTTGTAGATTACCGCAAATAAGGTAATGATTTCCTTTTAGATTGTGGTATGGCTATGCAATATCCTTCTAGGTTTCAATAAATATGTGGTGGAGCCCAAACAAATTTCAATATACCTTAAAAGAGGTATTGCACATGCATTGTGTAATTTTGGGCACAAGCAATACCCTTCTAATAACCTATACCATAATAATTAAATCCATAATGTTTATAAATTACCCTCATGAGGGTATTGCATTCCTTCTAGATTTTGTTTGGGCAATGTAATACCCTTTTAGTAGCCCATGGTGTTTGCAAAAAAACCCCAAATAGGATATTTCCTTCCTTTTAGGTTCTAGTATGGCTATGCAATACCCCTTTAGGATTCTTTATATATATTATGGAGCCAAAGGAATTTTAATATACCCTAATAGGGGTATTGCATGTGCATTGAATAATTTTGGGCACAAGTAATACCCCTCCAATAACCTGGACTAAAATAATTCAATCCATGGTGTTTACAAAATACTTTCATGAGGGTATTGCTTTCCTCCTAGGTTTGAACTTGTTATTTTTTGGGGTAAAGAAAGGTTTTTTGGTTTGAGTGCAAGATTAGAATCAATTTTTTGATAATTTCATCAAACATACATATTAGAATACATGAGAATATATTTTGACTAATAACACAAGATGTTGTAAAATGAAAGTAAAATGCCTTAAATAAAAAAACATGGGTGACATGTGTTACAAAAATGTGCAAAAAATGACCAAGTCCAAAACAACCCCACCCTAAAATGGGAAACATGTCATAATGGTAAATATGTGCTTGCTTTGAAGATAAATTGCTACTTTAAACAATTGCTAAAAGGGGTACTACATTGATGGTGGTTTATTTTCAAGTAATTTGCAATTTCCTTTACAGTTCGTAGATCAAACAATCCTTATGACCAGAGCAAAAAACCCACCAAAATTTCAATTCAAAATGTTACTCAAGTAATCTAGATCTGTCGCAACCCTACTAGGGAAAGTGTGAGGATAAGACTCACACTCCCGAAATGGGGACTTGGGAGTCCTTAGGGACTCTCGAAACTTTAGAATTTGATTGTAGGGGTCAAAACACCTTGCATTGCAACGTTCTGTATATCATTGGAAAGTTATTGAAGTGTAGATGGCGAAAATAGCCTTGCATGGACCATTTGGACATATGCAGCATAAGTTATGGCAAAAAGAAGGGTCGGGAATCAAACTGGCAATTTGACTCTCGACCACTAAAAGTCAGGAATCGACCTGACCACAATGCGTGCAGATGAAGTGTGAGACATTGTTGGAAAGCTCTTGAGGAGAACTACAACTTTGCTTCAAACCTTATCCCAATCGAAGGTCTGAGCAAATAGTTATGATCGTGCAAAGTCCCAGGAGTCCAAACCGGGACAGTTTCAGGACTCCTCCTTGGGAGTCCCGGGACAAAAAGCCATTCGGATGTGGGTGCCGCAGAGAGGCACAAAGTATACTATATGGGGGAAGGTGGTGGCTTCCCCCGAGTCCGAGCCGTGGTGAGTCAAGTGAGTCTAGAATTGCCCGTGGCTTGTCCTAGCACCAAGGGTGCTTCAGAATGTGAACTAACCAACTTGTTGGTTAGTTTGATGCAGGTTCGAATAAGTGAATAACTTGTCACTCTTCCTAGTCCCATCCCAGAGCTTCAGCACACCCTTCTACCCCTTTTGGTGCTGAGAGCTGGGAGCGTACCTCGAGTCCCCCACAATTCCGCAATTTGAGTAACTTAGGCCCAACTTGAGGCTAACTAGGGACTTGGGAGTGCATCATGTGGTATCAGAGTTCCAGTTGAGCTCGGTTCACTTCTTGGGATTTTCGAATGGCACCCAAGAAGAATTGTAAGCAAACACAAGAGACCATGTTGGAAGAACCCAATGAAGATCGAGTAGTCCCGCCATAATCAATTGGGGAGGAGGAACCAAGAACTCGATAGGACCAAGATGAGCTCGAAAATGAAGAGGAGCAACGAAGCTCAATCCTATTCACCCAGGAACAATTAGAAGTCCTCCTCAAAATGAATAGGTCCAATTTCAGCAAGTTGGTTGTAGCTTTCAAAAGAGAAGCATCCAAGGACGTGAGATTTCAACCGGCCAAACCCGGGAATTTCGATGGTGCCCATGACCGAAAGGTTGTGGACACCTAGCTTGCAGAGATGGAGGATTATTTACATACCGCCAAGGTTGGACGACATTCGGCCATGGAGCTTGCCTAGTCCTATTTGAAAGGTTATGCCGCCACATGGTGGAGGATAGTGAGACAAGAGGAGGGGAAGAACCATGGTTACACATGGGAATTCTTTAAAGAACGGGTTGAATCTGAGTTTGTTCTAAGGAATTTTGATTACATCTCGAGGTGCAAACTCCGTGACCTTGTGAATGCCACAAATGACAACTTGTGGCAATATGTGAGGGCTTATTTTGAACTCATGTTCGAAATTTGACACATGCATGAGCTGGATCGTGTGTGCTAATTTGTCATGGGGCTTCCAACTTGGGCCAAACGCAAGCTTGAGGAAAATTGGCCCTCCTCACTATTCGAAACCATCATGAAAATGGAAGGCTTCTCGGATGTGGGACGGGGTGAAAAATCCGGGTTCAAAAAGGACAACAAGTTCCTTCACAAGAAGCCACGCCATGAGGGTGAATGGAATCGGGGGCAAGGAAGCCCAAGGAAGGAAAAGCCTAAACAATTCCAAGGCTCGGGGTTCAAACCCAAGGGAAATTTTGTGAAGAAAGGGGCTCCCTTCAAAGGGGGTCAACCTAAGGGACATGTTGGTGGGAAGCTTAAGGGAACATGTTTCAACTACAACGAAGTGGGGCACTACTCCAAAGACTGTCCCAAGTCTAAAGCGGGGAATGGAAGCTCTAAGGTAATTACCCTTAATGTCAACCTAACCCAAGTTGAATGCAATTGACTTATCTTCTTGAAGGGAAAGATTGTTAAGCGAGATGTGTTATGTCTTTTGGACACAGGGGCTTCTCATAACTTCATAACTCAAGAAAGCGCCAAAAGGATGGAGCTCCACTTGGAAGAGCTCAAGGCACCCATCGAAGTGCATTTTGCAGATGGGGTTCCCCATCCCACTACCTCACAAGCAAAGGAAGTGTCTCTCTAACTAGGGAATTGGAGAGGAAAGGTGGACTTGTTGGTTTCCACCTTGGGTGAAATGGATTGCGTTTTGGGAATGGAGTTCATCACCCAAAACAATGTGCTCATAAAAGGGCACAATAGACTAGTTAGGATCCCTTCCAAAAGTGGGATCGTGAAGGTGAAGGCACACAAGATGCCTTGCATGGGTGGGCTAACCATCCACTTTATGTTAAGAAAAACTTGGGAAAGAGAATGTGTGGGAGGTCATGGCATGTTGTGTGTCATGAGGGTGTTAGATGAGTATGAGCCCAAGGAAGCCACTAACTTGGTGACTTCCCCAAAGTGAATTAAGCAAGTCTTGAATGAGTTCTCGGATGTGATGCCCGAAGAGTTACCCAAAGACTTGCCCCCGAGAAGACGAATTGATCATGCTATCGAGGTGATGCCAGGAATGGCACCTCTCACCAAGGCCCCATATCGAATGAGCCATGAGGAGTTAAAATAACTTAAAGTTCAACTCAAAGAACTCCTCACAAAGGGATACATTAAACCTAGCAAATCACCATATGGGGCACTCGTCCTTTTTGTTCATAAGAAGGATGGGACGTTAGGAATGTGTGTGGATTATAGAGCCTTCAACAAGGTAACGGTGAAAAATCGATATCCTTTACTTCGGATTGATGACCTCTTTGATCGACTCTCGGGAGCCAAGGTGTTTAGTAGGATTGACCTATGTTTGGGATATTACCAAATTCAAATTGCGGAAGGGGATGAAGAAAAAACCATTTGCTGCACAAGGTATGGCTCATACGAGTTCGTGGTGATGCCTTTTGGGCTCACCAACGCACCTACCACATTCTGCACTTTCATGAATGATATTTTCTGGGAATGGCTTGGTGATTTTGTTGTTGTCTACATAGACGACATTTTGATTTATAGTGCCTCCTTGGAGGAGCATGCAGAGCACCTCTGGAAGGTGTTCCAAAGGCTAAAGGAAAACAAGTTGTATGCCAAACTCGAGAAGTGCGAATTCAGGGTGACGAAAGTGGACTTCCTTGGACATAGGATCACTCAAGAAGGTTTGAAGATGGATGATCACAAGGTGAAGGCAATTTTGGATTGGGAACCGCCTAAGTCAGTTTCGGCCTTGAGATCCTTTTTAGGATTGGCCTCCTATTATCGCAAGTTCATAAAAAACTTTGTGAAGATGGTCGCACCCTTGACAAACCTCTTTAAAAAATGTGCCGAAACTTACGAATGGGATGCAGCATGCGACGAAGCCTTTGAGACCTTGAAAGGCATTTTGGTGAAAGCGTTAGTGTTGAAGTTACCTGACTTTGACAAAGATTTTGAGATCCACTCCAATGCCTCTAACTTTGCAATTAGAGGAGTCTTAGTGCAAGAAGGAAGACCGATGGCATTTGAGAGCAAGAAGTTGAGTGAGACGAAGCGAAGGTGGCCAACACATGAAAACGAAATGTGGGCGGTCATACATTGTCTCAAGACTTAGGGCCATTACATAGGCTCCAAAGATGTGGTGGTGTGGATCGACAATGTGACCTTGAAGTACTTTGCCACTCAACCCAAGTTATCCTCGAAGCAAGTGAGATGGCAAGACACATTGGCCTTGTTCACTGTAGATATTCGACACAAGCCCGGAAAGGAAAATGTGGTGCCCGATGCGTTAAATCGAAAGCACCAACTTAAAGTGGTGTATGTGGGGGGAACAGAACTTCAAAAGGAAATTCGACTAACGAGTCGCCGTGACGAATTTGCCAAAGAAGTGAGGCAAAACATTCAAAATGGAGCCAAGTCCCACTTCTAAGTACAAAATGGACTATTGTGGAACAAGCAAAATCGATTCTATGTTCTGGAAAGGAGGATAAAGGATGTGTTTTTGAAGGAATGTCATGATGGGCCGCTTGCGGGCCATCATGGTGTAAAACACACCACAACATTCCTTAAGAAGTCCTACTATTGGCTCAATTTGAAAGACGATGTAGAGGAGTATGTGAAGACTTGCTTGACATGCCAACAAAATCGGACCTTCAATAAGAATCGGACCTTTGCCAATTCTCGAAGGGTCGTGGGAAAGTGTGTCCATGGATTTCATGGTAAGCTTGCCCCCATCAAGGGGTTTTGATGCCATCATGGTGGTGGTGGATCGATTTAGCAAGATGGCACATTTCATTCCCACCAAGGAT
>Ga0116227_10014909_pt1 | contig 11674 bp, 7 predicted proteins | sample S1TSphgellanicum_FD_89693 | JGI IMG/M metagenome (GOLD analysis project Ga0116227, IMG submission 89693) | Host-associated microbial communities from peat moss isolated from Minnesota, USA - S1T2_Fb - Sphagnum magellanicum MG | ecosystem: Host-associated > Plants > Peat moss > Unclassified... | reverse complement strand
TTCGCGGGCGACCTCGCCGCGATGATCGGCGCCGTGCAGCACTGCGTGAAGCTGCTCGAAGACGTCATCAACAAGTGGGGCGCGGATGTGGTCAAGGCCGCGGTCAACTACAACATCGACCACACCGAGAAGCGTTTCCGTGAGGAAATCGCCAAGTGGCCGGATGGTTCCTACGAAGCCGATGTGCTGATCGACCACGACACCCTCGGCACCAAGGACGTCAAGGTTCACGTCAACTGCACGGTGAAGGGCGACCAGTTCAAGGTTGATCTTACTGGCACCGATGATCGCCAGAACCTCGTCGGCGTCTGGAACACCTTCGCCAACAGCCGTGGCTACGCGATGGTGCAGATCGCCTCGATGATTGATCCGGGCATCATCAAGAACGAAGGCTTGTTCCATGCGGTGGAGCTGGTGCTGCCTGAAAACTCCATCGTGCATCCGGGCGTCAACAAGCCGGCGGCGCTGGGCTCCTTCCATCCTGCGGTCGAAATCATCGAAGCCATTTGCGTGGCGATGGCGCAGGCCGTGCCGGATCGCTCGACGCCGCAGGTCTACAAGATCGGCATGCCCAACGCCGTGATTGGTTTCGACAAGAACGGCATGTGGATGGACCAGGGTGTCGATGCGCGCTCGATGGACTCTTCCGCCGTGAAGGATTTCGACGGCTGGGGTTCTTCCTGCGTCGGCCTCGGCAACTTGTTGCTGTCGGAAGCTGAAGACGCCGAGAGCCGCTTCCCCATCATCAACATCAGCCGCGAGATGACGGTTGATACCGGCGGCCCTGGCCAGTGGCGCGGCCAGCCAGGCAGCCTCAACAGCAAGCAGATCCTCGAACCGACGATGGCGATGGCCTGGATGGTCTCGTCCACGCATCCACTGCGTGGCATGTGTGGTGGTGATGACGCCGGTCCTTACTCGAATCACTTTGAAGTGGGCACTGAGCGCGAGCGCAAGATCGAACTATCGACGCAGGCGCAGCTGCCGGCGGGCGCGGTGATTGCCTACCAGCACGGCGGTGGTGGCGGCTTCGGCCCGGCCATCCTGCGTGATCCGGAAGCGGTGAAGGACGATGTGCTCGACGAGAAGGTCAGCATCAAGGCCGCGCGCGAGCGCTATGGCGTGGTGCTGAAGGGCACGCTCGAAGAATACGACCTTGAAGTCGACGTCGCCGCCACCGTCGCGGCCAGGAACCAGATGAAGGCAGCGCAGTCTGCCGCAGCGGGGAGCAAGCAGTGAGCTATCGCGTAGGCATTGATATCGGCGGCACCTTCACCGACTTCGCGCTGCTGAAGTCCTCGGAAGTGGTGCTGCACAAGAACCTCAGCACGCCAGAAGACCGCTCCATCGGCGTGATGACCGGCCTCAAGAAACTGGCCGACATTGAAGGCCTGTCGCTGGATGATTTCCTCGGCAAGTGCGACGCCATCGTGCATGGCACCACCGTCGCCGACAACACGCTGATCGAGATGAACGGCGCCGTCACCGGCCTGATCACCACCGAAGGTTTCCGTGACGAGATCGAATACCGTCGCGGCTACAAGGAAGACATCTGGGACGTGCGCCTGCCGCCGCCCAAGGAAATCACGCCGCGTCGCCGCCGCCTGACGGTGCCGGAGCGCGTGCTGTTCAACGGCAGCGTTCACAAGCCGCTGGACGAAGCCGCAGTGCGTGAAGCCTGCCGTCGCCTGAAGAAGCAGAACGTCGAGTCGGTGGCGATCTCACTGCTGTTCTCCTTCGTCAACACCGCGCATGAAAAGCGCATTGCCCAGATCGTCGCCGAGGAAATGCCCGGCGTGCAGATCTCCAGCTCGCATGAAGTGCTGCCGCGCGCGCCAGAATACGATCGCACCAGCACCACGGTGGTGAACGCCTACGTTGCACCGCGCGTGCACTCTTACCTGGAAAAACTCGTCGTCCGCCTCAAGGACGGCGGCTACCAGCACCAGCTGATGGTGATGCAGGCCAGCGGCGGCGTGATGACCAAGGCATACATCGAAGGCGCGCCCATCCGCGTGCTCGCATCCGGTCCGGCTGGTGGTGTCGTTGGCTCCGCGCACGTCGGCGCGGCCAAGGGTTGTTCGAACCTGCTGTGCGTCGACATGGGCGGTACGTCCTACGACATGTCGATGGTGATTGATGGTGATGCGCCGGCCGAAGTGGGCTGGAACATGCATCACCGCTATCTTATCGGCGTGCCGATGGTGAAGGTGGAAACGCTGGGCGCTGGCGGCGGTTCGATCTGCCACGTCAACAATGGCGCGCTTGAAGTCGGTCCTGCGTCCGCAGGCTCCGAGCCTGGCCCGATCTGCTACGGCCGTGGCGGCACGCAGCCGACGATCACCGACGCGCTGCTGATGCTGGGCATCCTCTCGGGCGATGAAGGCTTTGCCGGTGGCAGCTTCTCGCTGAGCAAGAAGGGCGTGACCGAAGCCTTCGAGAAACTTGGCAAGCAGATGGGCTATAGCGCGGAGGCCGCGGCCTTCGACTGCTGGCGCGTCGTCAACGCCAGCATGAGCCAGGCTGTGCAGCGCACGGTGGCGGGCAAGGGTATCGATCCGAAGGATATGGTGATGCTCGCCTACGGCGGCAACGGCCCGGTGTTCGCCGCGGTGCAGGCGGAAGACCTTGGTATTGATCGTGTGCTGGTGCCCAAGGCCTCGCCGACGTTCTCGGCGCTTGGCACGCTGGTCGCCAACCCGAGCATTGATGAGGAGCGTTCCTACATCGCTCCGGCCAATGCACTGGACACCGCCAAGCTGCAATCGCTCTGGGGCGAACTGGAAAAGCGCGCCGAGAAATATTTCGCCGACGCCAAGTTCCCGGCCAAGAGCGTAACGGCCAAGTACCAGATGAAGATGCGCTATCCCGGCCAGAACTGGTCGCTGGCCTTCGACGTCAAGATCAACCAGGGCCTGCACGATCTCGCCTTCGTCAACGAAGGCCTCGGCGCACAGGCGATCGCCTCGTTCAACCAGCGTCACACCGAGGAGTTCGGCCACGTGCGCGAAGGTGAAATGCCGGAAGTCACCGGTATCCGCCTCGTCACCACCGTTGAAACGCCATCGCCGAAAATCATCCAGGGCACGACCGCCAAGGCGGTTGCCGGCAAGCCGGCGAAAATGCGCCGCGCCAATCTCGGCAAGGGTTATGCCGATACGCCGATCTTCTTTGGCAAGGATCTCAAGCCGGGCTCCGAAGTGATGGGTCCCGCGATCATCGAAGAGACCTTCACCACGATCGTCGTCTATCCCGGCTGGAAAGCCCATGTCGACGACGCGGGCGACTATGAACTGACGCTGGTCAAAGCGAAGAGCTAAGTCATGTCAGCGATGCGCGGGATCATGGTTCTGGAACTGGCGGAGAGCGTCAGCGGCGAATACTGCGGCAAGCTGCTGTCGGATTTCGGTGCGGAAGTGATCAAGCTGGAGGTGCCGGGCGGTGGCAGCCCGACGCGCCAGCTGGGGCCGTTTGCAAACAAGGGCGCTGATCCGGAACGCAGCGGCCTGTTCGCCTATCTCAACACCAACAAGCGCTCGGTCGCGCTCGACGTGACGACGCCTGCCGGCGCCACCGCCTTGCAGAAATTGCTGGGCCACGTCGATGTCGTCATCGACGATCACGCATCGGGCTGGCTCAAGCGCGTGGGCCTTGATCCGGAAGCGCTGGAAGCGAACTGGCCCGCGCTGGTCCTGTGCTCGATCACCGCCTTCGGCCAATCGCCGCCGGAAGATCGCCTGCACGCCGAAGACCTCACCGTATTCCACGCCAGTGGCCTCGGCTATCACACGCCTAGCGGTTCGCCGGACGAACTGTCGCCGCTCAAGGGCGCGGGACGTTTCCTCGCCAGCTACGAAGCCGGCCTCGACGCCGCGCTGTGCATCAGCGCCTCGCTGTTCGAGCGCGAGATCTCCAGGCTTGGACGCTTCATCGATATCTCCAAGCAGCAGGTGCTCGCTTCGCGCCTCGACTATGTGCTGAGCCAGATGGTCGCCGGCGACATGGACGTCAGCACCAGCCGCAAGCAGTTCGACCTGTTCGGCCCGACAGGCATCTTCCGCTGCCGCGATGGCTTCGCCTATATCTGGATGTCGGCGCCTTCGCATTGGGATGGCCTACGCAAGTTGCTGGGCAATCCTGATTGGATGAACGAATTCCCCGAGCGCTGGCTGGAGCGCGAGTGCACGCCAGAGCGCGTCAAGCTCTGCCGTCAGCACATCGCCGAATGGCTGGCGACGCAGGAAAAGGAAACCGTTGCCGCTGAAGCGCAGAAGCTTGGTCTGATCCTGGTCGCCGTCAACAATGCGCGGGATCTGCAAGCTTCGCCGCAATACGCTTTCCGCAAGTTCTTCGCCGAGGTGGATCACCCATCGCTGGGCAAGACGCTGCATCCCACGGTGCCGTACAAGTTGAGCAAGACGCCTGCGCAGATCAACGCACCCGCGCCGCTGTTGGGACAGCACAGCGAACTGATTGGAGAACTGTCATGACCCAGCGCATGCGCGGTGGCCCCCTGCAGGGCGTGCGGGTCGTCGAGTTGACCAAGGTCTGGGCCGGTCCCTACGTTGGCAAGCTGCTCGCTTTCTTAGGCGCGGAAGTGATCCGCATCGAAAGCCTCGACTCGCTCGACGTCACACGCACCTACGGCGTCAAGGACATCAACAAGGCGCCAGGCTTCCAGGCAGTGAACCCACAGAAGCTCAGCATCCAGGTCGACATGAAGAAGCCGGAAGGCATCAAGCTGGTGCTTGATCTGCTCGGCAAATCCGACATCGTCGTCGAGAACCTGCGCCCCGGCGCGGTCAAGCGCCTCGGCCTGGGCTATGACGTGGTCAAGGCCGTGAAACCTGACATCGTCTTTGTCTCGATGGGCATGTACGGCAGCGAAGGCCCGCTGGCCTACCAGACTGGCTACGCGCCGTGCTTCGCCGCGCTCGGTGGCCTGAGCCTGCTGGTGGGTCATGAAGGCCAGCCGCCAGCGGCGATGAACATCCGCTATGCCGACTCCACCTTCGGCACGGTGGCCGCCTACGCCGCGGTTGCGGCGCTGATTCATCGTCGCAAGACCGGTGAAGGCCAGTTCATCGACGTGTCTGCCGTCGAGAGTATGACCAGCATGATCGGCGACACCATCATGGACTACACCCTCAACGGTATCGTCCACGAATGCGATGGCAACCTCCACGCCGAGATGGCGCCGCACGGCGTTTATCGCTGCGCCAACGACGAGTGGATCAGCATTGCCGTGGCCAGCGATGAAGCCTGGCGTGCGATGGCGGGCGTCATCGGCCAGTCTGGCAATGCCCACTTCAGCAGCCACGCCAGCCGCAAGGCCAACGAGGCCGAGCTGAACCGCGTGGTGTCGGAGTGGACCGCTACCCGGGATGCATCGGAGATGGTCGGCCTGCTGCAGGACGCCGGCGTGGCCGCCGCCAAGAGCCAGAGTTCGGTCGACCTGGTCGCCGACCCGCATCTGTGGGGCAGGGGCTTTTACCGCGAAGTCACCGACAAGTCCGGCCAGGCCAAGAACATCGTCGGCCCGTCCTGGAAGATGTCCCGCGAGGCCAAGATTACGCAGGGCGCGCCCCAACTAGGCGAACACAACGCCTATGTGTTCGGTGAGCTTTTGGGCTTGTCGGCTGAGCAGCAGAAAGAGTTTGCTGAGGCTGGGATCACCCGCTAGGGGTATCGTGCGCGCCCTTGCGGGCGAGGCTCGCGCCTGCCCGGATTGAGGTTGTGTCTTCCGTCATGTCAGACGGGTTCCTTTTCTTTGCTCGTGCAAAGAAAAGGAACCAAAAGAAAGCACGTTAAAAGCAAAGCCACTTTTGACTTTCTTGAACCGCACCTTGCGAATGTGCAGAGATGCCGGCGTTGAATGCGGTAAACAGGGCCTTTAATGACTTGTTCTGTGCCGTGGAACTGTGGCATCCCGCGGATCAACGCTTGTCCATATCAAGGCACAAGTGGCTTTGCTTCTGAAGGCGCTTTCTTTGGTGACTTTCTTTGCGCCAGCAAAGAAAGTTACCCGCCCTTAGGCGGAATAAAACTTCAGGGTTGGCCAAACCCAGCCCGCCCGCAAGGGCGCGAGCAAATCCGGCCCAGCCCCCACCTTCGCGGGGATGACGGTGGATGGGGTCCCTCTAGTCTCCAGAGGAACCCCCTGCCTTGGGCGCGCCCTCACATTTTGTCCATGCGCGAAATGTCGAAGTACCCGCGCTATCTGCGGGGACTGGGGGCAGGCCTGCCGATACGATTTCCCCTAGCTAGAAATTGAACCTGCCTACGTAGCAGGTGAAGTACAGCCAGAGGCGGAGGTGGAGAGATGGAAACCCTATTTGCATTCGACAAGAGAAATTATCTCGACTGTCAGAATAATTTCCGTGGGCCACGGAATCGCGAGTACTACTCGGGCGACTACACGATCGATGCCGGTTCGGTGATCGAGGTGCGCGCCGAGCGCAAGGCCGTCGGTGCCTGCTCGATCATCCGCCTGCGCTCCAAGACCACGCTGCACTTCAAGCGCAGCTGGGCGCATATCCGTGAAGACGCCACCGACGTCGCCGTGCTGTGGTTCGTCAAGCGCGGCCGCCTCGTGGTCTCGCACCAGAGCGGCGAGAGCATCGCCAACCCTGGCGACTTCCTCGTCACCAAGTCGATGGCGCCATTCAGCATCGACTGCCAGCCCGGCGACGATACCGTGCACGAAGTACTGCACGTGATCGTGCCGATGCATGTGCTGCGCAGCCTGCTGGCACAGGACATCCGCACCGGCTTCTGCGTTTCCGCCGGTGGCCGCAAATTCGCCATTGCCGAGCGCATCCTCTCCGACGTTTTCGAAGACGGTGGCGACCTCAAGGAACACGTCATGCAGATGCTGCTCGACAGCGCGCTGTGCGTGTTGAGCGACGCCATCAAGGACCATGAATGCGCGCCGCAGCGCCAGACCTTGTCCGACAAGCGCCTCAACGACGTGCTGCGCTTCATCGAGATCCATCTGTCCGATCCCAAGCTCAGCATCGCTGCGGTGGCAAAGAGCTGTGGCATCTCGCCGCGCTATCTCTCGCTGCTGCTGAAGCTGCACGGCACGCCGTTCTCGCAGCTGGTGTGGGAGAAGCGCCTGCAGACCGCGCGCCAGTGGCTGTCGTCGTCCAAGCCAACCGATGCCTCGGTGAGCGAGATCGCCTACCGCGTCGGCTTCAAGAGCGCGGCGCATTTCAGCCGCATGTTCAAGCAGAAATTCAAGGTCAGCCCGCGCCAGTACCGCACGCCGGACATGCAGGGCGCACAGCCGCTGTTGCGTGAACCGCAGTCCATCATCGCCGACGGCGGCCAGTCGCGGCACTAAACGAAACAAAGAAAGAGTAGAAAATGGAAACGAGCCAGAGCGAAGCAGCGCAGAAGACGGGCAAGTGCCCCATGGGGCATGGCAGTGCTTCGGTCGCTGGATTATCAATGACTGATCCGCAGGCCATGTTGGCTCCCGGTCCGTTCTACCAGGCGCTGCGCAAGGAAAGCCCGGTGCACTACGACGCCAAGCTCAACATGTGGCTGGTGTCGCGCTACGACGACATCGTCACCGTGCTGCGTGATCCGCTCACCTACTCGGACAAGCACGGCTACGCCGCGCAGTACGCCAGCGGCTTCTTCGAGGAGTTCAAGCAGATCCTCGAGCGCGATGGTGGCGGCTTCTTCCCCGACGTGATCAAGTCCGATCCGCCTGAACACACCCGCGTACGCAAGCTGATGGACAAGGCGTTCACCGCCCATCGCGTCGCCACGCTGGAGCCGCAGATCACCGCGCTGGTGAACAAGCTGATCGACCAGTTGGTGGCCAAGGCCAAGAGCGGTGCCGTTGTCGACGGCGTCAACGACTTCGCAATCCCGCTGACCATCGCGGTGATCTGCGAGCAGCTGGGCTTTGGCCAGATCAGCGCCGACAAGGTCAAGGCATGGTCACAGGCGGTCACCGCCCAGATCGGCCGCATGCAGAACCGCGAGCAGATGCTGGCAAACGCCGCGCAGATCTGTGACCTGCAGAATTTCATCATCGCCGAGATGCGCGCCCGCGAGGCGCAGCCGCGCGAGGACATGGTCTCTGACCTCGTCCATGCACAGACCGATGACGGCAAGCTCGAGTTTGGCGAAGCCGTGTCACTGGTGCGCGCGATGATCATCGCCGGCAACGACACCACCGCCAGCGCCATTGGCAACCTGATTTACGTGCTGGCCACCCAGCCGGAAGTGGCCAAGACCCTGCAGGCCTCGGTGGATGACGACCGCCTGCTGAACCGCTTCGTCGAAGAACTGCTGCGCATCGAGCCGCCGGTCCGCGCGCTGGCGAAGATGACGACCAAGGAAGTCGAACTCGGTGGCGTAACGTTGCCGGAACATGCCCACGTAATGGTGCTGTACGCCTCGGGCAATGACGACGAATCACAGTTCGCCTGCCCACGTAATTTCGATCTCAATCGCGGCAACCTCGCCAAGCACGTCGCCTTCGGCGTCGGCGTCCATCGCTGCATCGGTGCATCGCTGTCACGCATGGAGATCAAGGTCGTCGCGCGTGAAGTCGTGCGCCGCCTTGCCGACATCAAGCTGACGATCCCGGTTTCGGAGATCACCTACGCCCCGACCGTCGCCGTGCGCACGATCGAGCGCCTGCCGATCACCTTCAACGTCCGGGGCTGACATGACGCAGGAACTGGCAGGCAAGGTCGCCATCATCACCGGCGGCGCCAGCGGCATCGGTCGCGCGACGGTGGAGCTGTTCGCCAAGGAAGGCGCAAAGGTGGTTCTTGCCGATATCGATGAAGCGCAGGGCGAGGCGCTGGCCAAACAGCTCGGCGCCTCGGTGCGCTTCAAGCGCTGCGACGTAGGCGATGCGACGCAGATCCAGGAGCTGGTGGATTTCGCGATCAGAACTTTCGGCGGCCTGCACATCATGTTCAACAACGCCGGCATCTCCGGCGCCATGCATGCACGCTTCCTCGATGACGACCTCAAGGATTTCCAGAAGGTCATCGGCATCAACCTCTACGGCTCGATGATCGGCGCGCAGTGCGCTGCACGCCACATGGCGAAGAACGGTGGCGGCGTCATCGTCAACAACGCTTCCATCGCCGGCATCCTCGCGGGGCAGGCACTGATCAGCTATCGCACCAGCAAGGCAGCGCTGATCCATTTCAGCAAGTCGGTTGCGATTGACCTCGCCGAATACGGCATCCGCGTGATCTGTCTCGCGCCTGGTCATATCCGCACGCCGTTGACCTCGTTCGCGCCGCCGGGAACACCGCCGGATGTGGCCGCGCGCGTGAAGAAGGCGGTCGGCGACGTGTTCGATTCCAACCAGCCACTCAAGCGCCACGGCAGCCCGGAAGACGTCGCCAACGCGGTGCTGTTCATCGCCAGCGACAAGGCCGCGCAGATCACCGGCATCGTCATGCCCATCGACGGCGGCATCACCACCGGCGATCCGGTCAACCACCTGAACGACATCATGGCTGCGCGCGCGAAGGCGCTGGGCGAATAGGAAATTAAATAATCCCCTCTCCCCGCATGCGGGGAGAAGGAGCTTAAAGACAGGAGAGTGTGAGTCATGGGAGTGAAGGTGACCTTTGTCCAGGACAACGGCGTCGAGAAGACGTTCGAGGACGTTGCGACCGGGCAATCGCTGATGGAAGTCGGCCGCTTCAATAACGTCGAAGGCATCATGGGCGATTGCGGCGGCAGCTGCGCCTGCGCCACCTGCCATGTCTACGTCACGCCTGAATGGCAGGCCGCTGTTGGCCCGGCTGATGATGTCGAGACTGCAACGCTCGACATGGTCTCCGATCTCTACAAGCCCAACAGCCGCCTGTGCTGCCAGATCCAGCTGACTGAAAATCTCAACGGTATTCGAGTGGTGGTAGCGCCGAGTTTGTGATCCGTCATGCCCGCGTCGGCGGGCATCCAGTTCTCGACACGCTCTGGTAGCGAGAAAAACTGGATTCCCGCCTTCGCGGGAATGACAAGAAAAAACATGAAGGGAAATGCGATGAGCAACACTGAAACCTATGATGTGATCGTGATTGGATCTGGTGCCGCTGGTGCGACTGCCGCGCTGCGTGCGGCGGAGCGCGGACTGTCGGTACTCATCGTCGAGAAGGCGCACAAATTCGGCGGCACCTCGGCTGCCTCGGGCGGCGTGATCTGGGTGCCCAACCACCAGTTCACCCCGAACGATGACAGCCGCGAAAAGACGCTGGCTTATCTGGATGCGCTGATCACCAAGCCGGTGAAGCGTGATCGCCTCGAGGCCTACGTGGACCAGGCGCCGGAGATGCTGCGCTTCATAAAGTCGCTCGGCGTGCCGGTCTCGCCGGCGCCGTACTACCCGGATTATTTCCCGACCGCGTCCAATGCGCGCGTTGACCGCTCGGTGATCTGCGAGACCTTCGACGGCCGTCAGCTCGGCGACCAGTTCCCGCTGATGCGCGAGCAGTACGCGCGCTTCAAGATCCTCAACCGCTACGCGATGGACGTGATGCAGTTCTTCGCGATCTCGACCCGCGGCCCGGGCTGGATCAGGACCTTCCTGAAGATGGCCTGGACCTACTGGTCCGATCTCTCGACCCGCGCGCTGACCAGGCGCGATCGCCGCTTCACCCAGGGCGCCGCGCTGATGGGCCATCTGTACAAGCAGGTGTTCGATCGCAAGGTGGAAGTGCGCCTGGCGACCAAGCTCGATGACCTCATCGTCACCGACGGCAAGATCAGCGGCGTTACCGTCAACAACTTTGGCCGCATCTACAACATCAACGCGCGGCACGGCGTGGTACTCGCCGCCGGTGGTTTCGAATGGAACCAGGAATTGCGTGACCGCTACTTCACCGTGCCGGGCCTGACCCGTCACAGCTCGACGCCGGAAGACGCCAACCGCGGCGAAGCGCTGCTCGCAGGCCTCAAGGTCGGCGCCGACACCGAGCACACCGAAGGCGCCTGGTGGATCCCGACCATGCACATCCCGATGGAAGCCCGCTCCAACTTCGAGGACATCGTGCAGGCCGCGTTCGACGTCGGCCGTCCGCACAGCGTCTGCGTTAACCGCAACGGCCATCGCTTCGTCAACGAAGCTGGCAGCTATGACGCCTTTGGCGCGGCGATGGTCGCGGACCACGTCAAGACCGGCGCCAACGCACCGTGCTGGCTGGTGTTCGATGCAACCTTCCGCCAGAAATTCACCGCCGGCGGCATCATGCCGACGATCCTGATGCCGGATCGCGCGATTCCGCCAGACTGGTGGGACCAGTACATCTTCCGCGCCGATTCGCTCGACATGCTCGCCAGCAAGATCCACGTTCCGGCCGAGCAGCTGAAGCGCACCGTTTCAAACATGAACCAGTACGCGCAGGCTGGCGTCGATCCGGAGTTCGGTCGCGGCAGCAATCCCTACGACCAGATGTTCGGCGACGCCAACGTCAAGCCCAATCCCTGCCTCGGGCCGATCGGCAACGCGCCGTACTACGCAGTGGCGATCAACCTCGGCGACCTCGGCACCAAGGGCGGCCTCAAGTGCGATGCAAAGGCGCGTGTGCTCGATGCGAGCGATAAACCCATCCCGAATCTCTATGCCGCCGGCAACAACTCGGCGAGCCCGTTCGGCAATCTCTATCCGGGTGCCGGTGGCACGATTGGG
>Ga0116227_10014905_pt1 | contig 11675 bp, 6 predicted proteins | sample S1TSphgellanicum_FD_89693 | JGI IMG/M metagenome (GOLD analysis project Ga0116227, IMG submission 89693) | Host-associated microbial communities from peat moss isolated from Minnesota, USA - S1T2_Fb - Sphagnum magellanicum MG | ecosystem: Host-associated > Plants > Peat moss > Unclassified... | reverse complement strand
GCTGTTCTCCGCATCCGTCAACCGCATGAACGCCTGGCCACCGCCGAACAGCTTGGTGAAGGTAATCGAGAAGTTGTCGTTGATGATCTTGAACGCCTCATCGAACTTGGTGCGCGAGACGTCGTCGATCTCCTTGATCGAGGCGATGGTGTTCTCGATGGAGTCAAGCAGATCCTTGCGCTGGCTTTCCATGAAGGAATGCCGCTCGGAGGTCTCGTTGTACTCCTCGAGCGCCATCATATTCACCGGGCCCATGGCCTCGAGCTTCTGCTTCAGCGAACGCGACTCCTCTTCCTGTTGCCCAAGAGCCTCGCCTTCGATGCGAACGATGGTCGTGTCTTCGCGCAGCGCATTGGCTTCGACGCCCATATCGTTGATGCAAGTCGCCTCGATATGCTCGGTATCCGAAGCGAGCTTGGCAGCGCGTGCGGTGAGCCCGGCACGCTGCTCCCGCAACGCCTCGGTCTCATGCCGCAGCGTGCGCAGCGTCTGGTCGAGCTCCGCCGTGCGAGCGCGCAAGGTGGTGGCTTCATTGGTGAGACGAGCACCATCGGCAACCGCGGTTGCACGAGTCTCCGCCAGCTCCTCATGCTGGATCGCAAGCTGCGCGGTCTCTTCCTCGCGCCGCTGACGCTCCGTACCAGCGCTGGCAAGCTGCTGTTCAAGCTGCTGAATGCGCTGCTGCTGTGAGTTGTAGAGGCGCGCCGTCTGCTCCAGATTCGCAGCCGCATTCCGCCTGCGCTCTTCCAGCCCCGCAAGCGCCGCGGAGGCCGCAGCAGCCGACTGCTGCAACTCCTCACGTTGCCCGCGCAAATCGCCAAGCTGCTGCTGCAGCTCTGCCAGCGTGGCCTCAAGCGCGCCGCGCTCGTTATCGAGCGCCTCGGCCTCGTCCTGACGCTTCGAGATCAGGTCGGCCTTCTGGTTGCGCGCGTCGCGGTTGCGCTCGCTGTTCAGCTGCCAGTCCTGCAGGCGTCGCTCGATACGCTGCGCCTCGGAGTCCATCTGCCGCAGCGCAGCGCCGGAGTTCGCAGCCTCGCGCTCAAGATCGCGACGCTCGTGCGATTTGCCTTCAAGCTCTGCGGACAGTGCCGCGATGGTGTGCTGTAACTCGGCGGTGCGGGTATCCGTCGCGGCCAGCTCGGCGGCAACTGCATTCACCTTTTGCTGCACCTCGTTCAACTCGCGCTTCAGCGCCATCGGGCCTTGGGCACGTGTGCGGCCACCCGTTACGGTAACGTTCTGGAAGGTCTCCCCCGTGGGCGAAAGGAAGAAGGCGCGCGGATGTTCGACGGCAAGGCGGCGCGCGGTCTCGCTATCCGGCGCGATGAAGCCGTCGCGCAGCTTCGGCAGGATGACCTCAAGCGAGCGGCCGAAGCCGTTGCGCACGGCAATGCAGTCGCGTAGCGCCACAAGGCCTTCAGCCTTGGGGGCATCCGCGCTGCTCATGCCTTCGCCATACGCCTGGTCGTCATTATGGATGAGGAACGTAGCGCGGCCCGTCACGTCCTTCTGCAGGAGGCGCAGGCCCTCGTCCGAGGCATCCCAGTTCTTGACGACGACGAAGTTGAGCTCGTCGCGCAAAAACTCGTCGACAATGCTCTCGTACTTGCCATCAACCTCGAGGAAGTCCGCAAGCGTGCCGACCGGCGAGAGATTGTCCGCCACGCCCGTTGCCTTGATGCGATTGGCATCGGCCTTGAAGAGGTTCTTGACCGTATCGGTCGAATAGCTATGCTCGCGGATGAGTTGATCGAGCGAGTTGCGGCGCCCCGTCAACGCGGCCTGTTCACCGCGCAGTTGATCGCCACGACGCTTGGACTGCGCCTCTTCCGCTCGGCTACCCTCAATCTCGCTGCGCATCGAAGCGACTTCGCCTTCAAGACGCTTCAGGCGCTCGGTGACATCCTCAAACGAAAGCTTCACCTGTCCGCGCTGCAAGCCAAGCGCGGTCAACTCCTGGCGCGCAACCTCCGACTCCGCAAGCAGCCGCTCTGCCTCGCGATCGAGCCCCGCAAGCGCCGCAGCAGCCTGTGCCTCTTCGTTGCGCGTCTGCCCCGCACGCTGCAACAACTGCATCGACTGACGACGATTCTGCTCCACCTGCTGCTCAGCCTGTGCGAGCGCACGGATGGCGTTCTGCGCCTGCGCCTGTTGCGCCTGAGCCTCTTCGCGCGAGTGCGCCGACTCCTCCGTCGCGCTCTCAAGGAAGCTGCGATGCTCCTCCTGCTCCCCAGCCAACTGCGCAAGCTGCGCGCGTGCTGCCTCAAGCTCCTCCCCGCCGCTGGCAATGCGGTTGGCAAGCTCCGCGATGCGGTCGGTGTTCGAGGCAGTACGAGCCGTAATGCGTTCCAGCTCAACCGCCGACTGGTTCGCACGCGCGCCAGCCTCGCGAATCTGCTGATCGAGCGCATAGCCCACCCGCACGCCCTCGCTATGCTCAGCGTCCATCGTCTCGAGGTTCGCGGCCTGCTGATCGATCAATCCCGCAAGTCGTGCAATCTCGGCAGCCGTGCTGGCAGACTCCGTATCGAGCTGGTGCATCCGGCTGGCGAGCACCACGCGCAGACGCGTACGAAGATCGTCGCGCAACGCGCCGTAGCGCTCAGCCTTAGCAGCCTGGCGCTTCAAGGTGACCATCTGCTTGGTCACCTCTTCAAAAATATCGTTCACGCGCGAGAGGTTCTGCCGCGCCGACTCGAGCCGAAGTTCCGCAAGCCGCTTCTTCGTCTTGAAGCGCGTGATCCCCGCAGCCTCTTCAATGATCGACCGGCGATCGAGCGGCTTCGAGCTCAGCAACTGGCCGATGCGCTCCTGCCCGATGATCGCATACGACTCGCCGCCAAGGCCGGTGCCCATGAAGATGTCTTGAATATCGCGCAGACGGCAGATCTTCCCGTTGAGCAGGTACTCCGAGTCACCCGTGCGGAAGAGGCGCCGCGTGATCGTCAGTTCGCCGGCACGGATCGGTGCGCGACCGAACTTGCGACGGCGAATCTTCAGGACGACGTTGTTCGGGCTGCCCAGTTCGGCGGTCTCCGCATCGGCCTGAGCGCGAGCCTCGACAGCAGCCGCAGCACCCTCCACCGCGACAGGGGCCTCGCCTTCGATAACCGTACCAGGCTGCGCGTCGGCAACGGCCTCTTCGGTCTCGGCGGCACGCTGCTGGCGGAGCGAGGTCTCATCCCAGTCACCGGGCGTGGTGTCGATCGGGATCACATCGGACTCATCCGGTAACCCGGCTCCGTCGTAGATCTCGGGGTCGACCAGCGTCAGCGAGACCTCGGCCATACCCGTCGGCTTGCGGTCGCGCGTTCCGGCAAAGATGACGTCTTCCATCTTGATGCCGCGCAGGCTCTTGGCCGACTGCTCGCCGAGCACCCAGGTGATGGCGTCGGAGATGTTCGACTTGCCGCAGCCGTTCGGGCCGACGATCGCCGCAATGCCTTCGCCGGTGAGCTGGACCTCGGTGCGGTCGCAGAACGATTTGAAGCCGAGGATCTGAACCTTTTTAAGCTTGAGCACGCATTCCTCACTTGAGATCCGTTGACGTCGAAGTGTTCGAAGTCGGGACTGGTTGCGTTCGCGGCCGACCTTAAAAAGCAGGCTGGCAGGAACGCGCGACTGCGTTCGTCTTCCTATTACTCTAGCGGCTGCTTCCGGGCGGAATCAACACGAGAACGCTACCTATTGTGGATAAGAAGGACATAACCCTACAAATGGGTCTCGGCTGCACCAAAATGTGATTCACGGCACTCCGTGCCTGGCTCAGGTAGAGTGGAGCTACATGACTTTCAAGCTCCTTCGATTCCTACAGATCCACCACGCTCGAAGGACGACGGGAGATCGTGCGAGCACGATTGCAACCTCCGAGAAAAATCATCTCGCTTTTTTGCGTGCAAATCCATGCAAACCGCGTGGGTACAAGGGAAACTTGCCAGAGTGCAACGTGGTTTCTATAATCCGCATCATCCACCTAAGAGCACAGTTGGCTTAGGGATACGGCAAAAGCTGATCCGCACTAACTTGTGGCGCGCAGTTCACCTAAAGAATTTGAGGAGTTTTGAATGAAGAAGGCAGTAGTTGCGTCTCTCCTGATGGTTGCAAGCTTTGCGCCACAAGCTATGAAACATGCGTTTGCTCAGGACGCGCCAGCCGCTGCGCCCGCGGGTCAGGTTCAGATGTCTGCCGCGGAGTACGCCGCGTATAACAGCGCGATCACGGCGGCTACCCCGCAGGCCAAAGCGACGGCGATCGAATCCTACCTGACCGCCTACCCACAGTCCGCCGTGAAGGCCGATGTGCTGCAGCAGTTGATGGCCGCCTATAGCACCTTCGATCCTACCAAGGCGATCGACGCTGCGGACCGCCTCCTCCAGGTCGATCCGGCTAACGTTCGCGCACTGGTCTTCGAGGTCTACTTCCGTGGCCAGGCGGCCGATGCCATCACCGATCCCGCCGCGAAGCAGACCGCGCTTGACGCGGCCGCAGGCTTCGCGACCAAGGGTCTTGCTGTCAGCAAGCCTGCGGCGATGAGCGATGCGGACTTCAAGACGCTGATGTCCAGCGCCACCCCCATCTTCTACAGCGCCATCGGTAAGGCCGCGCTGAACAAGAAGGACACCGCGACCGCGATCACGAACTTCAAGGCAGAGCTCGCCTTCGTCCCCGTCGATCAGACGACGAAGCCCGGTCCGATCCTCCAGGACACCTACTTCCTCGGCCTCGCGTACCTCCAGTCGACCCCTCCGGACCTCGTAAACTGCGCATTCTACGTGGCTCGCTTCGTCGCCTACGCTCCGGAGCCGTACAAGTCGCAGATGGCGCCGACCGCACAGTACTGCTATAAGAAGTTCCACGGCAATGCCGATGGCTACGACCAGGTGACGGCTGCCGCACAGGCCAACCTGAACCCGCCCAGCACCTTGAACATCACCCCAGCTCCGAAGCCTTCAGACATCGTCGCTCAGACCATCGCTGCGACACCTGATCTCGCAACCCTCGCCCTCAGCGACAAGGAGTTCATCCTCGCCAACGGCAAGCCCGAGGACGCGGACAAGGTCTGGCAGACGGTGAAGGGTAAGACCGTCGAGATCCCCGATGGCACGATCATCGCGGCAACCGACAGCTCGCTCCAGGTCGCTGTCTCGGACGATGCAGTTCAGTCGAAGACGGCAGACTTCACCTTCACGATGAAGGAGCCTCTCAAGGAGGTTCCCACGGTTGGCGCGAAGATCACCCTGACCGGAACCTACGACTCCTACACGCCCAGCCCGCTCATGATCACGATGACCAACGCCGAGGTTGTGGCGCCCAAGAAGACCCCGGCGAAGCGGCCGGTCCATCATACCGCCCACTAAACCCGGCCACTCACAAATAGAAAAGGCAGCCTCGAGAGAGGCTGCCTTTTCCATTTCTCTCCGTACAAATCTATCGCTCAAGACTTGACAAAACCGCCTCCGGACAGACCCTCCCCAACGCACCCACCCCCCGCCCCTGCGGGAGAATATAACCGCCGGAAACAGCAGTCCCCACCTAACCTCTATGGATAGAAGACTTTGCAGGAATAGGGGGAGGGGGGGGTACGCGCAGTCTCTCTACTCCCCAAGCATCAGCCGCTGAATCTCCGTCGCACGGCCCGTCGCGCCATCGCACATAATCAGCGCCGCGCACATCTTTGGATTCCCCTTCGCCGCCTCGAACTTGCCCGGCATCCCCGTAAGAAAACGAGCCAGCACCAGCTCCTTCTCGACGCCGATTACCGAGTCATACGGCCCTGACATCCCAACATCCGTCTGGAACGCCGTCCCGTTGTGCAGGATGCGATTATCCGCCGTAGGAATATGCGTGTGCGTGCCCAGCACCGCCGTCACCCGCCCATCGAGATACCACCCCAGCGCCACCTTCTCGCTCGAAGCCTCGGCATGGATATCGAGCAGGATTACCTTCGCCTTGATCTTCGAGAGCATCTCGTCCGCCTTACGAAACGGATCGTCACAGGAGGACATAAACACCCGCCCCTGCAGATTCATCACGGCATACGTCTGCCCGTTCGGAAGCGCGCCCTCATAGACCCCAAACCCCGGCGTCCCGACTGCATAGTTCGCCGGCCGCAATACCCGGCGTCCCCTCTCATGCGAGTCCGCCGGAACGGTCATGTAGTCAAAGATCTCGCGCTTGTCCCAAATGTGATTGCCGGTGGTAATCACGTGCGCGCCAAGATCAAACAACTCCTCCGCCAGCGAAGGAGTAATGCCGAACCCTCCGGCAGCGTTCTCGCCGTTGATCACAAGCAGATCGACAGCATTGTTCTGGACGACGTGGGGCAGGTGCTCACGAACGATATGGCGACCGGCGGAGCCAAAGACATCGCCGACAAAGAGAATATTCACCCATCGATTCTATCTGTTCGAACTTCCGGCCGCCTAACGGGTGCCCCTACTCGCCGTCCTCGTTGTCCTCATCATCGAGGCGAACACCTTCGACCTCAAGCTGCTTCGCGACCATCTCACCACGGCCCTGATCCACAAGGAGCTGAATCTTCCCTTCCGCCGCCTCGAGCTCCTTCTTGCACGCGTTCGAGAGCTGCACGCCCTCTTCAAACAGCTTCACCGAGTCCTCGAGCGAGAGGTCACCGCGCTCCAGGCGTTCGACCACAGCCTCAAGCGAGCTCAGCTTATCTTCAAAGTTTGCCACTAGATTCTCCTTGCTGCGGTCGTGGGCAGCCCCGGCGCAACCCCTGCATCCGGCCTCGCTGCGCTGCCCTCTTCGGAGAGCCCGAGCACCTGTGCCGCCGCGATGTATTTGCCAAACGGTGCGCTCACCTGCACACCCTGCACCTGGTCGCGCACCTGCGCCAGCATCTCGCGGGCGATCCGCACACCCTCCACGCGACCCGCCTCAGGCGAGTCAACCGCTGCCATCCGAGCCATGATCTCGTCCGGCATGCTGACCTTCAGATCGTTCTTCATGAATTCCGCGTTGCGCAGGCTGGTCAGCGGCCAGATGCCCGCAATCACCGGAATGCGGAAGCCCTCGATACGGCGCAGAAATTGCTCCAGCAGCCGCAGATCGAAGACCGGCTGGGTGATGGCAAACTCCGCACCCGCCTCCACCTTGAAGGCAAAACGGCGAATCTCGTTCTCGATGTCGGCCACGCCCGGATTGGCCGCAACCGAGATGGTAAAGCCGGTCGAGCCCCCAATCGAGTTCATCCCGATATCGAGCCCGTGGTTCAGCTTCTCGACGATCTTCACCAGCCCAATCGCATCGACGTCAAAAACCGCAGTCGCATCGGGATAGTTGCCCATCTTCGGCGGATCGCCGGTCAGGCAAAGAATGTTCTTCAGCCCAATCGAAGACGACCCTATGAGGTCGCTCTGGATACTGAGGATGTTTCGATCCCGGCAGGTGTAGTGCAGGATCGTCTCAATCCCAACCTGCTGCTGAATCTGCACGCACAGGCTCTGCGCGCTCATGCGGGCGCTCGCGCGCGGCGAGTCCGGCACATTGATCGCATCCACGCCCAGCCGATGCAGAAAGGCCGCGCCTTCGATCTCCTTCGAGCAGTCGATTCCCTTTGGCGGCACAATCTCGACCAGCGTCACGAAGTCGCCCGCAGCGATCATCGCGCCGATCTTTGAGCGTTCCCCCAGCGGCGGCGGCCCGATCTTGCTCTCCGTCACCTCCGGCTCCGGCGCGGCTGAGACCTGTACCGCAGCCTCCTGAGCGCCAATCGCCCGCAGCGCCGAGCGCATCGCGCGAATATGATTCGGCGTCGTCCCACAGCAGCCGCCGAGGAAACGCGCGCCCGCCTTGACATACTTGCGCGCAAAGCTCGCCATGTACTCCGGCGAGGTGAGATAGATATTTCGGCCATCGATCGAGCGCGGCATCCCCGCATTCGGCATCGCCGCCAGCGGAAGGTCGGTCGCCGTGCGCATCCGTTCAATCGCCGCAAGCACCACAGCCGGCCCGGAACTGCAGTTGCACCCCAGCGCATCGACGCCCCACGCCGTCAACTGTTCTGCGCAGCGCTCAGGCGACGTACCATCGAGGCAGCTCCCTTCCTCATCGACCGTCACCATCACCATCAGTGGAAGCTCAGGCGCAATCGCCTTCGCCGCCTTCACCGCCTGCTCCGTCTCGACCATCGAAACCATCGTCTCGATCACTAGCAGATCCGCGCCCTTACCCGGCCCGCCCTCGACCAGCGCCTCGACCTGCTCGACAAACGCAAGATACGCCTCATCCCGCGAAACCTTACCGCCCGGCTCCAGTCGCACGCCCAGCGGTCCCAGCGCCCCGGCTACAAACGCCTCCGTTGCCTGCTTCTCGCGAATCTCCTCGACACACTGCCGCGCCAGCTTCACCCCGGCGACGTTCAACTCATGAACCTTTTCGGCAATACCGTAGCGCTCCAGCCGAAACTTGTTCGCACCAAAGGTATTCGTCTCAATGATCTCCGCACCCGCCTGCAGGTACTGCTGATGCACCGACCGGACCAGATCCGGCTGCGACAGATTCAGCTCGTCATAGCAGCGATTGATAAAGACGCCGCCCCCATAGAACATTGTTCCCATGGCGCCATCGCAGAGCACCGGTCTTGGCGCAGCGGCGGCCTCATGATCTTTAATTACACCCTCGGATTCGGCCTTCGACTCGACGCGCGCGAACAGCGCCTCCAGCTTTGTGTGTGCGGACATGTTGTTCCATCCTAAGCCAATTACGAAGTCGTCTCCAACCACGCGCAACTCCGAGCCGTGGCTGGGGTTTTGGTTTGGTATACTCAGGGAAAATAGCGGCATCCCCTGCGTTATGTGCTCGAAGGTTGGAGTTGTTCACGTTGATGAATCGAAGTGTCCCTGTTCCGTCACGCAGCCGTATGCCGCTCCGTGCTTCCAGTCTCTTCTGCGGTATGCTGCTCGCGCTGGGTACCCTGGCGTTGACCTCCTGCTCGACCCGCTACTACAAGACGCCGACGGATAACTTTGCTGGTCGCCCCATCCCGCCAAGCCTTCTGCAAGAGCGCGTTCTAGTCGGCGTCTCGACCAATGGAACAACCGCAGCCGCTACCGCAACGGGCTTCCTTGAGATCCTCGACGGTCTACGCGATCTACGCAGCAACATCCAGTACACCAAGCAGACCTTCACCATCAGCGGCTACTCCTCGGGCTACCCCAAGACGATTCTGAACTTCCCCGATGAGCTCCGCGGCTATGTGTACTCCAGCTCGGATAACTCGCTGACGAACATCAACTATGGCACCGAGGCCTCTGCCGGTTCAGCCGCATCGCTTGGCGGCGTCGCCACTGCGATCGCCATTCCGACGGCCTTTACCCGCTTCTACGCCGCCGAAGAGACCGCCGGTCAACTCGTGGTCGTCGATAACGCAACCGGGACGGCATACGCGCTCAACCTGCCAAACGTTGACCAGGTCGTCGTCAACACCGGCGACACCGTCGCGCTGGCCATGGTGCGCAGCTCAGATACCCTATACCGGGTTTTCAAGCTGAATGTAAACCAGTACCCGACCGCTTTGGCTGCAGTTCAGGCGACCGGTTCGATCGACTGCCAACCCTACAACGTTCCCGTCTATTGTGCCGTTCCGGTTCCTGGCAACTACAGTCGCCCGACCAATGCGTACTTCTCACTCGACGGCAGCAAGGTCTACGTCATGAACTCGGGTCCGGAGTACGGTGGCACTGGAGCCGCCAGCATCAGCGTGATCCCACAGAGCGCCCTGGTCAACACCATCATTCCCACCGCCTCCCAGGTCACCGGCTCCACAGCCATTAGCCCTGTAACCGCGACTATCCCGATTCCTGGGGGCGTCACCACCGCGATCTCCGACGGCACCACGCTCTATCTCGCGGGCCAGTCGCTCAACAGCATCGCGAGCAACGGCACCACGGTCAACGGAGCCAATGCGAACGGTCTCTTCGCCGGTTACCTGACGACCATGAACCTTGCCTCACAGCAGGTGACCGCGGCCTACTCGATCTCCGACGGTATCCATGCACAGATGCTCTTCGCCGACGACAACACCCTCTGGATCGGTTCCTCCTCCTGCGCCACCGGCGTTCGCCAAGCTCTCTTCGCGAGCGGCAACACCACCCAGGCGGCGAACTACAACTGCCTGACCATGTTCAACACCAGCACGCTCACACCGCAGATCGTGCCCGCCGTCAACCAGGGCTCCAGTCCTGTCACGACACCCTATCCGAACACCTACCAGACCGACCCGTACTACTACGGCGATCTGGGTGGTATCTGCTGGGTGCAGAACTACCACAAGGTCTACTCGGCCTATGGAGGACAGATCCACGCCTTCAACACTGCCGACGGATCCGAGCGCGACAACACAAACATCACCGTGCAAGGCACAGCTCTCACCGTCGCCTACATGGACGCTTTGACCGACGCTGCCAACTAGCGTCAGGCAGCACCAAACAAGCAACAACCGATCGAGGAACCCGCGGCGATGGCACCAGAGAGTCAGATTGACATTCTTGCCATCGCCGCTCATCGTGATGACGTCGAACAGACCTGCGGCGGCACACTGCTCGCAATGCAAGCTAAGGGCTGTCGGACCGGCATCCTCGATTTGACACGCGGCGAGTCCGGCACACGCGGCACCGCAGCCGAGCGCGAGGCCGAGGCCAACGAAGCCGCCCGCATCCTCAAGGTCACCAGGCGCGAAGCCCTCGACCTTCCCGACGGCAACGTCCAGAACACTCTCGAAAACCGTCTAAAAATCACCGCCGTCCTACGCCGCCTGCGCCCGCGCGTCGTTATCCTGCCCTACTGGCAGGGTCGTCACCCGGACCACTACACCTCCGCCACGCTCAGCTACGAGGCATGCTTCATAAGCGGCCTCAGCAAGCTCGACGTTCCCGGCAGCAACGCCCCGCCGCATCGCCCCTATAAAATTCTCTACGCGAGCCTCTACGCCGACGTGCGGCCCACCTTCACAGTCGACATTACGCCGTTCATAGAGCAGCGCTTTCAATCGCTGATGGCCTACCGCTCGCAGTACGCAAGCCAGCCCCAGGGCGGCGGCCTCTTCGTTCCTGAAGAAGACATCCGTGAGCGCACCTTCGCCTCTGCTCGTCACTATGGCCTGCTCACCGGCGTCCGCTACGCCGAGCCTTTCGTGCAAAAAGAGGTCGGCCTCGTGGACGACCTGATGCTGCTCCCCGTAGCGTCTATCTAAAACGGGAATTCGCCCTGCGCGGGCGCATCCCGTTATCTCTTCTTCAACCGAGCCAGATCCCGCAGATACTCCTTCAGCGGCCTCGCCGGCCGTCCCCAGAAGACCTCGCCCGGCCCCTGCATCTTCTTCCCACTCAACACGCCCGCACCACCCCCAAGGATCACTCCCGGCCCCACGTGCGCGTGCTCGCCGAGACCGACCTGCCCGCCCAGAATCGCGCCATCCTCGATGACGCACGAGCCGGAGATGCCGGTCTGCGCGGCGACGATGACATTGCGGCCGACCACGCAGTTGTGCGCGATATGGACGAGGTTGTCGATCTTCGTGCCTGCGCCGATGCAGGTCTCGCCGAGCGCGCCGCGATCGATTGTGGTATTCGCGCCAATCTCCACATCGTCGCCAATCGCCAGCGTTCCCTGCTGCGGGAAGGCGATGTACTCGCCTGTGCTCGCGTTGCGCGCAT
>Ga0116227_10014904_pt1 | contig 11676 bp, 11 predicted proteins | sample S1TSphgellanicum_FD_89693 | JGI IMG/M metagenome (GOLD analysis project Ga0116227, IMG submission 89693) | Host-associated microbial communities from peat moss isolated from Minnesota, USA - S1T2_Fb - Sphagnum magellanicum MG | ecosystem: Host-associated > Plants > Peat moss > Unclassified... | reverse complement strand
GCTCTGGATGGTCATCAAGCAGCTCGCGGAAGGGCGCTGCGAAATCGAAAACCAATACAAGCGAATCGTTCCGGAGGACGGCAACGCGCAGGCGCTCGCCGCACTCACCGACGTGTTCGAATTGCGGGAGTTCTTCGAGTGGCGCGGCTTGGGGTCGATCGACCATTCCGGCGTGCGCATCCGCAAGGAATTCGCGGCGTTCGATGCCGAACGCAAGTTTTCGGTGCCGAACCTGGCCGTTGCTGATCCTGCGTCCTGCCAGTGCGGCGAGGTCTTGAAGGGACTCATCAAGCCGCATCAATGCAAGGTATTCGGCAACGCCTGCACGCCGGACAAGCCGTTGGGAGCGCTGATGGTGTCCGCCGAAGGCGCGTGCGCCGCGTATTATCAGTTTGGGCGGATCGACGTCAAAGACGGTCGGTCCCGCGCGCAAGGACTCGTATGAGCGCGGTCAATGCGACGAACGGCGCCGCGCCGGTGCATCGCGAGTCACCGATGACCAAGACGTCGACTGTCACGCTGGCCCACGGCGGCGGCGGGCGCGCCATGCGGGGACTCATCGAGAAGATCATCCTGCCGGCCTTCCATAATCCGCTGCTCGCGACGCTCGAAGATCAAGCCCGTCTGTCCCTCCCGGAACTCGCGGCGCTGGGGGATCGGTTGGCGTTCACCACCGACACGTATGTGGTCACTCCCATCGAGTTCCCCGGGGGCGACATCGGCAAGCTCGCGGTGTGCGGCACGGTGAATGATCTGGCCGTGTGCGGCGCGCGGCCGATGTTCCTGTCGTGCGGAATGGTGCTGGAGGAAGGGCTGTCGATGGACGTGATCACCAAGATCGCGAACAGCATGGGACTCGCCGCCCGGGAGGCGGGAGTGGCCATCGTCACCGGCGACACCAAAGTGGTCGAGCGCGGCGCGGCCGACCGGGTGTTCATCAATACGGCCGGAATCGGCGTGCTGCCGCCGCGCGTGAACATTGCCGCGACCCGCGCAGAGCCCGGCGATGCGGTCATCGTCAATGGGCCCGTGGGCGATCACGGCATCGCGATCCTGCTGGCGCGCAATGAACTCGCCCTCGCCGGCGAGGTGTGGAGCGATTGTCAGCCGCTCTACAGCCTCATCACCGCCATGCGCAATGCCTGCCCGGATATCCACTGTTTACGGGATGCCACCCGCGGCGGAATCGCCACGGTGCTCAACGAATTCGCCGTCGCTTCCCATGTCGGCATTCGATTACGCGAGGCGGCGGTGCCGCTGAACGAGATCGTTCGCGGCGCCTGCGAGCTGCTCGGCCTCGATCCACTGTACCTGGCGAACGAAGGGAAACTGATCGCCGTCGTGCCCCAAACTCACGCGGACGCCGTCGTCGCGGCGATGCGCGCCCATCCCGCGGGACGCGGCGCCGCCATCATCGGCGAGGTCTGTGCGCAGCACGCCGGCAATGTGATTCTCTGCACCAAGTTCGGCGGCGACCGCGTCGTCGACATGCTGGTCGGCGAACAGTTGCCGCGCATTTGTTGAGCATTGTTGAGCGCACAAACTCATGCATGAGCTTTCCATCACCCGCAGCGTCGTCGCCATCGTGGCAGAACGTGCCGCAGGACAAAAAGTGACCCGCGTGCGCCTCGAGATCGGCGCCTTGTCCGCGGTGATGCCCGATGCGATTCGCTTCTGCTTCGGCATTTGCGCAGCGGACACCCCTCTCGCCGGAGCGGTGCTCGACATCGATGAAATACCCGGACTCGGAATTTGTAACGACTGCGGAACCGAAGTGAACTTGACCGCCCTGATCGGACGCTGCCCGGAGTGCGGGACCGCGAACCTGCGGCTGACCGCCGGACAGGAATTGAACATCAAAGAAATGGAGCTGGCATCATGTGCGTAACCTGCGGCTGTGGCGATACCGACGGGGCGACGATGACTCTGCACGAGGTCGAGCATGAGCATGAGCATGTTCATGCCGACGGCACGCGCCACACTCACTCGCACGCGCGCGGTATCGCAGGGGTACCGTTTCGACAGGACACGCTTGGGCCTGCGCACGTGCACTTGCACGAAACGTTGCCCGTGCGCGAGTCCTTTCAGGTGCACGAATCCCTTCAGGTGCACGAAACCGACTCAGTGCAAGAAGCGGAGCTGTCGGTGCCGGGACGGGATGAGCGGACCATTCAACTCGAGGCCCAGATTCTCGGCAAGAACCAGCTCACCGCCGAGCGTAACCGCGGCTGGCTGTCCGCCAAGAACATTCTTGCGCTGAATTTGGTGAGCAGTCCGGGAGCCGGCAAGACGACGCTGCTCGAACGCACCTTGACGGACCTCAAAGCCGAATTGCCGATCAGCGTCGTCGAGGGTGATCAGGCGACGTCGAACGACGCGGAGCGCATCCGCGCCACCGGGGTTCCCGCCGTCCAAATCAACACCGGAACGGGGTGTCACCTCGACGCCGACATGCTGGAACGGGCGCTCGCGGCGCTCAAGCCCCGCTCGGCATCGCTGCTGATGATCGAGAATGTCGGCAACCTGGTGTGCCCCGCCCTGTTCGATCTCGGCGAGCGCGCGAAAGTCGTGATCTTCTCGGTGACCGAAGGCGAAGACAAGCCGCTCAAGTATCCGCATATGTTCGCGGCCGCCCGAGTCCTGCTGCTGAGCAAGACCGATCTCGTGCCGCATCTGCGTTTCGACACGGAACGCGCGCTGGCCAACGCGTTGGCCGTCAACCGCCGGCTCGAGGTGTTCCGGTTGTCTGCTTTTTCGGGCGAAGGCTTACCGCAATGGTATGGATGGCTGAAGAGCGAGTTTGCCGCCTGCCGAGGCGCCCCGCCGTAGCGACAGCATGAAGATCGATCGTGGCATCGTGGCCGCGACCCACGAGCGTTAGACGGAGGTGCAAGGAAAATGATTCGCCGCGACCTGAATCCGCTTGCGCGCCGCGCACGTAATAGATCAAATGATTCGCAATGTGCCATCCCACGGAACACGGGTGAGAAGCCCGCAGTTTGACAATAACGAACTCGAGCAGCTGCTGGTTCGTTGCGCCGACAAGGACCAGGCTGCGCTCGAGACCCTGTATCAGCGCGTCTGCCCACAACTGTTCGCAGTCGTGCTGCACATCCTGCGCCGACGCGATCTGGCCGAGGACACCCTGCAAGAGGTGTTCATTCGTATTTGGCAGCAGGCGGGGCAATACGACCAACTGCGCGGCCGCCCGCTCGCGTGGATGATATCGATCGCCCGCTACCGCGCCATTGATTTGCTGCGCAGCCAACGGCGGACGGTCTCCCTGGTCGAGGACGAATTGCCCGAGGAATTCGTGGCGGCGGACGAGGACTCTGATTCGATCGAAGAGTCCTCGCGCACCCAGCGTGCCCTCAGGGACTGCCTGCGGATCCTGTCCGTTCCACAGCAACGCTCGCTCGCGCTCGCGTATCAAGCGGGCCTGTCGCACGAGGCGGTGGCGGCCTCTATGCAGCAGCCGCTCGGCACGGTCAAGAGCTGGATTCGTCGTGGATTGCAGAGCTTGCGGCGGTGTTTGGAATCATGAACTACGCGCGCGGCGACATGATCGAGATGCTGGCGGCGGAGTACGTCGTCGGCACATTGCGGGGCCCCGCTCGGCGCCGTTTCGAGCGCCTGTGCACCGTCAGCGCGGCGGCTACAGCCGCCCGCGGACGTTGGGAGGATCGTCTTTCGGCTCTCGCGCTACAACTCACTCCCGTAGAACCCCGCGCTGAGGTCTGGCGAAACATCCGCGCCTCCCTCGCCGCCGACCCGCGCGCGAGAATCGGTGAGCGTCCGCGCATGACCCGGTGGCTGCCGCTCGCCGTCGCGGCCGTGCTGCTCGGCATCGCCGTGTGGCTGGGCCCCCGCTTGCTGCCGCAGATTGAGCCGACCGTGATGGTCACGGTGTTGGGAGCAGACCCGGCGCATGCGCAGTGGCGCGTGGAGCGTTCCGCCGATGCCCATCGTTTACGCCTCGTGACCATCGCCGCGTTGGCGGCAAATCCGGACAAGACCTACGAGCTGTGGGCATTGCCGCGCGACGGCACACCACCCGTATCCTTAGGGCTGCTGCCGCGGCAAGGCGACACTGCGCGGGCATTGAGCGAGCGGCAAGCGGCGGCCCTTCTCGCCGCGGGAAAACTCGCAGTGAGCATCGAACCGCCGGGCGGTTCACCCACCGGGGCACCGACGGGCCCGGTGGTCATGGTGGGCGTGATTTAAAGCCTGCGGTCACCAAGAAGCCGATGTTGTACAAATAGCGGCTCAGTCCCAATTTTGCATCGGCGCTCATGGGCCCATGCAGATCGGCGGTGCGGAACGACCCGCTCCCGACCATCGTGTCCAGAGTCGAACGTACCTCAACGGGGAGCATGTGCCGCTGTCCCTCGAACTCGAGAACCGTATTCGTGGCTTCTTGGGTCGACTCGAGCGCACACGGTGGGTGAACGACTCGATCAATCTGTCGTGGTCGGCGCCGCTGTGCAGTTCGTCGAGCAGCTCATTCATGCCCCGCCGCAGCAGCGGCGTGAGCTCGCCGCGACTGGCGAATCCGGGCGGAAGCGCCCGGCGCCATCGTGGGTTGTCGATGCAGGCCTGAAGATACTCCTTCGCCAGGTCGATCCAGGTGTAGACGCTGATGCCGACGGTGACGTGCGCCGAATGACTCGCGGACGTTGAGGTCGAGTGCACGTACCCGCGCGGCAGGTACAAGAGGTCGCCCGCGTTCAGATCGACTTGTTGCACCGGCGGGGTCGGGGTGTAGGCGGCCGGATTGAACGGCTGGCTGCGATGCGGCAGACCGAGCGGAGGCGTGTACAACGACCAGCGCTTGTGGCCGGCGATCTGCAATACGAACACTTCGTGAGTGTCGTAGTGCGGCGTGAATCCCGCGGCATTGCCCGGCGTGATGTACACATTGGCGTGGGCGGCGTGATCGAGTTGCGTCTGCAGCGCCTCACACAGCCGTCCGAGCGGCGCCCAAGTCCGGTGGATGGCCGGCAGGGACACGGTCGCCCCCAGCCGGTAATGCTCCGAAATTTTGGTGATATTCGGTACGCCGCTGAAGGTCTCCTCGCCGTGCTGCAGCGCCCGCGTATAGAGCTCCGGCGGCAGAAAACCGCCGCCCTTGGACAGCTGAATCGCCGGGTAGCGCAAATCGGCGTTGGAGATCAAGCTCTCGAGATCTCCTTCGGTGAGCAACCCCGCGAAGAAGTCAGGTGCTTGCCGGGGCAGGCTGAGCGGCTGCTTTTCCCAAAACTCTGCGAAAAACCGCTCCATTGTGAGTGGCTGCAGAAGCTTCCCGAGATCGAATGTACCGGCGTCCATGGAGCCTCGCTCATTTACCGGAGGGCATGCATCCAATTCGCATCCCCCGACGGAGTAATGTCAGTAATACGAATTCCCTCTTTTTCATACCGGTAAGCATGATACTCTCGGTATGAAACTTTGGAAAAACCTCTTAAGCGGTTTTGAAATTGTGGGGCCGCATGAAAACGACCGCTGCGCACCGCACCCTCGCCGGTACGCTGTTGATGGGAGTCGCCTGCTCGCCGGTACAGGCCGAACCGGCGCCGGCCAACGAGTCCTCGAGCACGTCCTCACCGCTCGAGGAAATCACCGTCACGGCACAGCGCATCGAACTCATCGGCCAGGCAACGACCGCGAGCGAAGGCGTCGTCGCCGATCAGGAGATCCAGCTCTCACCCGCCTACCGTCCCGGCCAGCTATTGGAAACGGTGCCCGGTCTCATCGTGACTCTCCACAGCGGTGAGGGGAAGGCGAACCAGTATCTGCTGCGCGGCTACAATCTGGACCATGGGACGGATCTCGCGACGTTTGTCGACGACATGCCGGTCAACCAGGTCACCCACGCACACGGTCAGGGGTACACCGACCTTAATTTCATGATTCCCGAACTCGCCGACGGGATCACGTACACCAAGGGACCCTATTACCCGGCCATCGGCGATTTCGGTGCGGTGGGCTCGGTGCATGTCGGCTACCGGGATACGATCGAGGATCAAGTGTCCGCGACCGTCGGCACACTCAGCTTTCAGCGAGCCTTCGCGGCAGGCTCAACCGCCGTGGCCGATGGAAACTTGCTGGCGGCCCTGGAGGTACAACATTACGACGGCCCGTTTCTCACGCCCGATGACGCGCGCAAGGAAAACGTCGTCTTGCGCTACAGCCATGGCAATGAACAGCAGGGCTACACGGCGACGGTCATGTACTACCACCAAGACTGGACCAACACCACGGATATCCCGGTGCGCGCCATCACGGAGGGTCTGGTTTTTGATCGCTTCGGCACGCTCGATCCGACCGACGGCGGTCACTCCCAGCGGGGGAGCCTGTCCCTCGACTATCACTCGAGCTTGGGCGACGGCAAATTCCTGGCGAGCGGGTTCTTCGAATACAGTCAGCTGCATATATTCAACGACTTTACGCACTACCTGTTCAATATCGATCAGGGCGATCAGGAGGATCAATTTGAACATCGCAAGGTGCTCGGCGGCTCGTCAAGTTACGCGCTGCCGGTGCCCTTGGGATCCATCCCGAACGAAATGTCGGTGGGCGTCATCACGCGCTACGATTTGTTGAAAGTGGGGCGCGCCCCGAGCGTCGACCAAACGGATCTGCCCAGCGGCACGGCTCCGGCCACCTTCTCCAACAACGACGATGTGTATCTGTTCGCCGGCGGTGCCTATCTTCAGGCCATCACCCACTGGACGTCCACCTTGCGGAGCGTGATCGGGGTTCGCGATGACTTTCAGCACGCGAGCGACAACGATCTGCTGGCGGCCCTTCATGAAACGGCCGGATACACCAATGGTGGGACGGTGCAGCAGAACCTGGTGCAGCCCAAAGGCAGCCTGATCTACACACCCACTGACTACCTCGAATTCTACGCGAGCGCCGGGCGCGGATTTCACAGCGCCGACGTGCGCGGGGTCAATCAAGACGAAAGCGTGGACTTGGGGCTCCCGCATACGAACCTGCTGTCCAGGCAGGAAGGCCAGGAGGTGGGCGTACGCGCCGCCGTGCAACGCGACCTCACCTTTACGTTCGCCGTTTTCAATTTATGGCAGCAGTCCGAGACCATCATCGACCCGGACGTCGGCGCGGACTCGGCGGGACCTCCGAGCCGCCGCTACGGCTACGAATTGAACGTGACCTACCAGATCAACCGCTATCTGGAATTCTACGGCAGCTACTCAGGCGATCACACACGCTTTACCCATCCGTTGGACGACGGGACGGGACACTTGGGAACCTATATCACCGACGCGCCGGTCGCGACCGGCTCATTCGCGCTCTATCTCAAAGATCTGGGTCCGTGGAGCGGCGGCATCAACTATCGATACCTGGGAAATTATCCCTTGTCCTCCGGTCCCTGCGTCAATTCAGCCGCCAAGCATGATTTCCCCGACGTGGCGTCCTCCTGCGCAAACGCCCCTACGGCGCTCGGCCAGGTCAACGGCAAAGGCTTCGGTGAATTGAACTTGGACGCGCGCTACGCGTTCCCGGCGGGCTGGAGCGCCGCGCTCGGCGTCTACAACGTTCTCAACACCCATGCGGCGGCCGCCGAGTTTTGGTATGTCGATCGACTCAAGAACGAGATCGCCACCTACCCGGATGGCCGCGCAGATGTCCACGAACATCCCCTGGAACCCATCATGGCGCGATTGACGGTCACGAAGAAATTCTAGAAGCCTGTCTGCCTCTTAGGATAATGCGCTCGCCGAACAGATTTCTGCGATCATTTCGTGAGCATTCGATATGGCGGCGCTTTGTGCGTCTTGCTCGATGACGTCCACGCGGAGATTTAATAATGGATCGCTTCACGATTTCACTCGATGAAAAGCTCGCCGCTGCGTTTGATGAACTCATCAAACAACGGGGATACGCATCCCGCAGCGAGGCGGTGCGCGATATGTTGCGTACTCATCTGCAGCACAGTGCGGAGAAGCATGACTCCCGCGGCTCCTGCGTGGCCAATCTATCGTATGTTTATAATCATCACGAACGGGAACTCGCCGAACGTCTGACGAGCATCCAGCACGCTCACCATGAGCTCACGGTGTCCACCATGCACGCACATTTGGACCATGATCAGTGCATCGAGACGGTCATGTTGAAGGGTTCCGTCAAGCGGGTGCGCGATTTCGCCGATCAGATCATTGCCGAGCGCGGTGTCCGCCACGGCAGCTTGAATCTGATCAATGTGGAACTGGGCGCGGCTCACACTCACGACGGCAGCACGCACCGCCACCTGAAGCCGCATCACTGATCGCGGCGAGGGAACACCACATGTTTGCAAATATCACGCGCGCGCCGGCCGCGCTGGCCGTCGTCTTGGCGGCAGCTCTCTCGGGAGAGGGGTTCTTGGGCAGCGAGGCCCATGGCGCCGCGACCCTCATCGACAACATTCACGGTTACACGCTCATGGGTAAACGATTGCAACGCTTCAACGGCCTCTTGTTCGAGGATGGCAAAGTGGTGCAGGCGGGCGACGACGCCGCTTTGCGCAGGCGTTATCCGACCGCGCAAGTCCTCGACGGGGGCGGCAGGACCTTGTTGCCCGGACTGATCGATGCTCACGGTCACGTGATCGACCTGGGCTTTGTGGCCACGCAGGTCTTTCTCTACGACACGCAGAGCCTCGAGCAGGCGCAGGAGCGGATACGGTCCTACGCCAAGGCCAATCCCGATCGCGCTTGGCTGCTGGGCGGCGGCTGGAATCAGGTCACTTGGAAGCTGGACCGATTCCCAACCGCGAGCGAACTCGATGCGGCCGTTTCCGACCGTCCTGCCGTCCTCTCGCGCGTCGACGGGCACGCTGAATGGCTCAATACGAAGGCATTGCGGGCGGCCGGCATCACCCGCGACACCCAAGACCCGGTGGGCGGACGGATCGAGCGCAACGCGGACGGCGATCCCTCCGGCGTGCTGGTCGACAAGGCCATGGACCTCGCCGAGCACGCGGTGCCAAAGCCCACCGATGCCGATCGGCGGGCGGCAGTGACGGCCGCCTTGGCGCACCTGAATTCCGTGGGACTGACGTCGGTCGGCGACGCCGGCGTCACGGCGGCCGGCATTGCCTTGTACAAGGATCTCGCCGATCAGGGCCTGCTGACGGTGCGCATATACGCGATGATTGCCGATACCGGCGCCGATTTCCTGGCCCTCTCGAAGAATGGCCCCTTGATCGGTTACGGCAACGACCGATTGACCGTGCGCGCGGTCAAATTGTTCGCGGACGGCGCCTTGGGGAGTCGAGGAGCGGCGCTGCTCGCGCCCTATTCGGACCAGCCGAACCAGCGCGGCCTGTTGTTCATGTCGGATGCCGACATGGAGGGTAAGATGGAGACCGCGTTCAGAGCCGGCTACCAGGTCAACGTTCACGCCATCGGCGACGCTGCCAATCACCAAGTGCTCGATTCATTCGAAGCCGCCTACAAAATCACCGGCGGCCGTCAACTGCGCAACCGCATCGAGCATGCACAAGTGGTGGCGCTATCCGACATTCCGCGCTTCAAACAGTTGGATTTGATCGCCTCGATGCAGCCCACCCACGCGACCAGCGATAAGAACATGGCCGAGGATCGAGTCGGCAAGGAGCGTATCAAGGGCGCGTACGCCTGGCGGTCCTTTCTCGATCAAGGCACGCGCATCGCCGGCGGCTCGGATTTTCCGGTCGAATCCGACAACCCGTTCTTTGGCCTGCACGCGGCGGTCACTCGTACTGATCACGCGGGCCTCCCCGGGGGCGGCTGGCATCCCGAGCAAGCAATGACGCTGCTCGAAGCGTTTCGCGCTTTCACCTTGGATGCCGCCTATGCGCAGCATCAGGAGAAGACGCTGGGCTCGCTCGAGCCCGGCAAATGGGCCGATTTCATTCTCATCGACCGCGACTTGTTCAAGATTGCGCCCGCCGATATCTGGAAGATCAAGGTGCAGGAGACGTGGGTCGGCGGCACGCAGGTCAGCGGGGAGCGGCGCTGATGAACACATACAGCAAAACGGGGATTTATGGCGACCTGATGGGACAGTTGACGGGGCTATTCGCCGGCGAGCGCGATGGGCTTGCCAACATGGCCAACATGGGCGCGTTGTTGTACGAAACTCTGCCCGACCTGAATTGGGCGGGGTTCTATCTGATGAACCGGGGCGAGCTCGTGTTGGGGCCGTTTCAAGGCAAGGTCGCCTGTGTCCGCATTGCGCTCGGTCGTGGCGTCTGCGGTACCGCGGCACAGCGCAGAGAGACCATCGTCGTGCCCGACGTCCATGAATTCCCGGGACACATTGCCTGCGATGGCGCATCGCGCTCCGAGATCGTCGTGCCCTTGATCCAGCGCGGCGCGCTTCTAGGCGTGTTGGATCTCGATAGCCCGCTATTGGCTCGATTCGACCACGAGGATGCGGTCGGTCTCAACAACGCCGTCGAGGTGTTGCTGAGAAGTTCCGACCTTGGTCGCCTGACCGATTCCTCCGATTGATGCCTACCCTGTCTACCGCGCGCTCACCAACACTGGACGCTCGCTATACAGATCGGGAAATAACTTCTTGAAGTTTTCCACTTTGGGAATGTCGTTATAGGCGATGTAGGGCGCGTTCGGGTTGTGAAACAAATAGTCCTGATGATAGTCCTCCGCCGGATAGAATCCTTTGAGCGGGTCCACGCGGGTGACGATCGCTCGCGGGTACGCGTGCGACTCGTCGAGTTGCTTGATGTAAGCCTGGGCAATGTGTTTCTGGGTGTCGTCGGCGTAGAAAATAGCCGAGCGATACTGAGTCCCCGTATCCGGTCCCTGCCGGTTGAGTTGCGTCGGGTCGTGCACCACCGAGAATGCGATCTGCAAAATCTGGCCGTAGGAGATTTCGGCCGGATCAAACGTGATCTTCACCGACTCGGCATGACCGGTCGTCCCGGAACTCACCGTCTCATACTCCGCGGTGGCCTGGTCCCCGCCCGCGTAACCTGAAACAACTTTTTTGACGCCGCGCACGTGCTCATAGACGCCCTGCACACCCCAAAAACAACCACCCGCCAGCACGGCCGTCTGGGGCGGACCGGGCGCCTTGGGGTTGTCGATCGCGGGCGGCGAAATGACCACCGGGGATTCGGCGCCGTAGAGCGGCGATTGCCAGATGAGGATACCGATGGCTGCCATGGCGAACACGGCCAGAAGGGGACTGGTCCAACGACTCTTGGTTGAATTCATAGCGACGACTCCGTTCAACAGTGAAATGGATTGATCAGGCGCGCGGCGTGAAGTGCAGCGACACCGAGTTCATGCAGTAGCGCAGGCCGGTGGGCCGTGGACCGTCATCGAACACATGGCCCAAATGCGCATCGCAGCGGCGGCAGGAAATGGCGTCGCGCTGCATAAAAAGGCTGGTATCCGAACTCTTCACGACATTCAACGCCGAAATGGGCTGCCAAAAGCTCGGCCATCCGGTGCCGGAATCGTACTTGGTCTTCGAGTCGAAGAGCGCCGTGCCGCAGCAGACGCAGTGATAGATGCCATCCGCATGATTGGCGGCGTACTCGCCCGTGAACGCGTATTCGGTGCCCGCTTGACGCGTGACTTGGAACGCGAGCGACGATAGTTGGGCGCGCCATTCCGCATCCGTTTTCGCGATCTTGGCGACCTTGACGATGCCTTCGCT
>Ga0116227_10014901_pt1 | contig 11677 bp, 7 predicted proteins | sample S1TSphgellanicum_FD_89693 | JGI IMG/M metagenome (GOLD analysis project Ga0116227, IMG submission 89693) | Host-associated microbial communities from peat moss isolated from Minnesota, USA - S1T2_Fb - Sphagnum magellanicum MG | ecosystem: Host-associated > Plants > Peat moss > Unclassified... | reverse complement strand
GCTCAACTGTATGTTCTTCAGGTCAAAACCATTACCTGTAGTTGTGTTGGCCTGTGGATCGGCATCTACCAGCAAGGTTTTATATTCTAGTACAGCAAGGCTTGCAGCTACATTTATAGCCGTAGTTGTTTTGCCTACACCACCTTTTTGATTTGCAATTGCAATTACTTTAGCCATTTTTGTTTATTGACCTTTCTTTTTTAAAAAGATACACATTTATCCGCAAGAAAGAAAAAAAATGATCCTGACTGCACATTTACAGGGTCGCTATAACAAAGAAGAGGTATACAAGCCCTTTAGCCAACTAACGTACTAAAAAACAGCTATATATATCTTTCAAAAAAATAAAGAAACCTTTTGCAAATATACTATTACCGCTTACCGCTTTCAAAAAAATATATCCACATTCTACACTTATCGATATATTAATATAGCCACATGCGTATAGGACCAGCAAAAAAAAAGAGGCTGCCAATTACGACAGCCTCTCTGCATACTATACCTAAGTATTACCAACCAGCTTTCACCAGTTTATCTACTTTTATTATATTATCATTCTCATCATACACATTGATCATGTACACGCCACTAGCTAAGCCTGTAAGATCGATCTGGGTAACACCTTTACCCTGGAGTATGACCCGCCCATCTAAGCCACTCAATGTAACATTTACCTTGGCTGGAGCATCTATATGAACAATGGATGTAGCAGGATTAGGATAGATCTTTACCTCGTCCTTATTGATCACACTATTCACGCCCACGCCTACCACATAACTGTCAGCACTCATATTCGAACATCCGTTACCGTCAGTTACCAGTACTTTGTACTTACCAGAGTGCGCTACAACTATACTATTGGTATTTGCGCCTGGTACCTTGTTGTCATTGAAATACCATTGGTAGGTCAGGAACGTACCGGTTGACAATACTGGTGGAACATTTGTCACCAAAGGGTTTGGCAGCGGCAATAAGCCTACGTAGAACTGTGCAGATGTTCCGGTACAGTAATTAGTATCTGTAGCAGTTACCGTGTACAAACCAGAATCCAATGCAAATATGTAAGGATTGGTCTGTCCTGGCAGTGCAGCACCGTTGATATTCCATTGGTAAGAGAAACCCGGGAATGCATATACATCCACCAATGTATCCGGAGTACCGGTACAGGTTATGTGCGCGCGGACTGAAATTGATGCTACCGAATCTGTAGGTGCGTTATTAACCGTCACCACAATAGGAGCAGATGTAGAGATACAATTATTGCCTGAAGCGACAACGGTATAAGACCCTGACACACTTGCCGTATATGTAGGTGCGTTCGAAGAATTACCAATATTACTGTTATTATCTTGCCATTGGTAGTTAACACCTGGCAGTGAGGTTGCGGTAAGCGTTACAGTAGTGCCCTTGCACACCGTAGTATTACCTGTAGGTGTTATGGATATAGCTGGTGCTGTAGTTACCGTAACAGGGACAACTACAGATGCTACAGCGCATATACCACTTGAAATAGCCACCCTATAGTTGCCTGCCGTGGTAACAGTATCACTTATATGTGTAGCATTTGGTATGTTGTAGTAGTTACCTCCCGATATTGTTTGCCATTGGTAGGTAAGACCAGCACCAGAACCTGCACTCAATACTACACTATTACCAGCGCAAAACGTGGTGGAGGATGATGCAAAGATATTTGTATTGGGTACCGGGAATACAACCACATTGGTCGCAGCAGAAGTAGCAACACAACCAGCACTACTTGTAGTGGTCACTGAATAATGATATGTTCCTGACGTGCCACCTGGGGAAGCGGTCAAAGTAGCCATCGTATCACCTACTATAGGCACGCCGTTAAAATTCCACTGATACTGGTTACCTGCAGCTTGAGATGCGATAAGCGTAACGGAACTACCTGCGCATATAGAGTCACGGGTCTGGGACAATACATTTACTACCGGAAGCGGGTTGGTAGTTACCATTACTGGCAGTGATGCCCCTGTACAGCCTACGCTATTTGTAGCTATAACCTTTATGGTACCTGCTGTGGCAACATTAACAACATATGATGGAGTTATGGCACCTGGTACTAACACACCGTTGTTATACCACTGGTAAGTGAGGCCGGTACCTGTTTGTGTATTCAACGTTACGCTACCACCAGGACACAATGACGTAGATCCCGATGGAGTGATACTTGGAGAAGGAACTGGCGACACAATTACCTGGATAGCAAAAGATGTTGTATCGATACATGGACCGTTAGATTCAACGACCTTAACGAAGGCGCTGTTGCTAAAAGTACGGGAATAATCATGATGACCATTAGGAAGCAGTGGTGTTAAGGCTGTATATGAACCCGGCAGACCTGTAGGCGATGTGATCCATATATAGTTGAGCGAAGTATCCACATTGGCATTTATAACTACACTTCCACCAGGGCAGAACGTGGTAGGGCCAGCTGCCTGTATCACTGCACTTGGCGGTGCACCCACGCTAACCGGAACAACCGATGAAACTGAAGTACATGGGTAAGTATCTGTTACGCTCACCTGGAAGTTACCCCCGGTAGTGGTCGTGAAAATTTGTCCGGTAGCAGCAGGCGTTACCGGGTTACCATTGTTCAACCACTGATAGCTGCAACCTGTGCACGCCGGGGCAGAAAGAACAATAGTATTACCAGAACATATGATGGTACCATTACTCGATATAGTTGTAGGTGGAGCATCCACTTTTACTGTATCTATTATGGAGCTTAACGCACAGTTGTTTTGCGACACGTTCACTTTATACGCACCAGACGCTGATGCTGTATAGGAAGTACCTGTCGCACCGGCTATAGCATTGTTATTCTGATACCATTGGAAGGTGTAACCGCTCTGTGTTGGGGTAGGTGTAGTTAAAGATACAAAACCACCAAGGCAGAACGACAATGGACCAGTTGCACTTAAAGATGGCGCAGAAGTAGGGCCATTTACTACTACAGGGATACCACCAGGGAATTGTGCAACGCAGTTGTTAGCACCGGTGTCAACTATTGTGTAAGTACCCGCAGTACTCGTAGTTAACACATTAGTATGATTTGCTGGCACTACCGGCACACCATTTAACAACCAGGTGTACCGCACACCCGCAATAGTGTTAGAAGTAAGCGTTACGCTGCCGCCATTACAGAACGTGGTTGGTCCTGAAGGTGATATAGTTATTCCTGAAGCACTGAGCACAGTAACAACAACACCAGGAGATGTAGCTGCACAACCAGTAGTGTTAGTTGCTACACCGGTATAAATACCACCAATGGTTGCAGTATATGTCGGGGTAAATACACCAGGTATCAAGTTCCCGTTCAATTTCCATTGATAACTATTACCTGTTTGTGTGTTTGCGGTAAGTACCACACTACCTCCCGCACAAAAAGTGGTCGGGGTCGTAGTAGTTACAGTATCTGTAGGGTAATTACTCACACCAAGTGTAACAGTATTGGACGACACAGTTGTGACACCACCACAAGTACCGGTCACTACCACCTTGTAGGTCGATGCATCAGAAGCCTGTGCGTTAGATATCAAAAGTGAATTGGTTGTAGCACCACTTATATTACCTACGTTGGTCAGCGGCGTTGTACTACCCGCTTTGAACCATTGATAAGACAGGCCATAACCTGTAGCCGTAACTGAAATGGTGGCATTACTACCCACGCATACCGCTGCATTTTGGGGCTGGAAAGTGATCACCGGCAAATTGCAACCGAAGCTGTCGATCTTTATGCTATCCACAGCGATCACCCCGCCAGCCTGCGAAGCTCCACCCGATGGGTGTGGGGTATTTGAATACCAGGAGAAGAAATAGATACCGGTAGTAGAAGGTGTAAATGTAAGACTGGCAGTATTATGGCCATCAACAGTTACGCTTGTATTAAAAAGATTGGTACCTCCAGGGCTCCCCTGGGCTGCAATAGAAGGTTGTACCGCGAAGTTCTCAAACAACTGTAGGTTTTCCGCAAATGTAGGAGCGACATTAGTTGTAAGATAGTCGCTTCTTCCCCGCTCATATCCAAACCGGATACGGTATGTTTCGCCCGCATTCATCACCAAAGCTGGTATAGAGAAGAATGCATTTTTACCATTAGTAAAGTTACCTGGAGGGTCTTCTTCATCCATTACTGCTGGATAAGCGACACCGCTGGCATCCCTGAAAACAGTATTTACCTGCCACCTGCTTTGACCACTCGTAGTGATATTTTCTGTGAAGCAGTATGGAATGTATGTATTCAGTGTAGTATTGAAATTTTCGGCGTACGGGATGGCGTAGGTATTCACCTGAACAGTGTATGCAGGAGAATAATTCGTCAGATGAGATATACCACAACTGTCCCCAAATCTATAGTACATAGTTGCACCAAGCGCAGGAGTAGTGAATGTCGCTGAATTGCTATTCGGCACATTTGTCCATGTACCGGCTGCACCTGTAGGGGATTGTTGCCACACGTTATAGAGAGAACCTGCAGTATTGGGATCAAAACCTGTAAGAGTAGCAGATCCTCCACTACATAATGGTGTCGTGGGGCCTGATGCTATTGTAGGTGCCATAGGCTGACCACTACACGGAGCTATATAGATAACTGAAACGTCGTCAATAAAATTATCGCCACAACCATAAAGAGATGAGCCATTAAAAATGATGTAGCTGTTTGATGTGCAGTAGGCTGCAGGTAACGTTATAACACACTTGAACCAGCCTGTTGATGTAGAATAATTCGTGAAAGCAGTGCTGTAACTGCTATAATCGGTTATAAGGCGTCCGATCAAGGCCCCCCCGGCAGAAGGAGCAGTATTGATAAAAACCTGTACAGAGTCAAATGAACATGCTGTGCTATAGTTGTATACCCAAAATTGCAACTGATAAAGGCCGCCAGTGTTCGAAAGATTAAGTGATGGCGATACTAAACTAGCGGTCCCTCCGCTACCGATCCAGTAAGATTCAAACCCGGCAGAATGCGCACCTGCATGCACTACTGCTGGCGATGGAGAACCAACCCCACACAATGCAGCAGTTGTATTCGCTTGTGACCAAAAACAACCAGAAGCATCATTATTTGTTCCTGTAATGCCAGTTATTGTCCACCCGGCAGGGGGGAACGCGTTCTCAAAACCTTCCGGGCCTAAGATATATTGTGCACTAGCCGACGAAAAAAAGCTGCTGAAAACCAAAAATAAAAACGCACTTTTAATTAGTTTGGGTAAAAGATCCAATTTCATAAAATTCATTTTATTATAACGTAATGGGGGTACCTGTTTAAAAATACATAAAATAATAGAAATAACAATAAAAGTTAACCACTTATGTCACTAAGTTTACAATTAACTATTTGGTAAGTTATAAACGTCATTTTAAGCATCTCCACCTTATATGGACGCTGATTTAACCCCAATGGTAAGAATTCATATTCATAAATTTATTCAGTATACGTATTGAGCGCAGCCTCAAGACAGTCCATTGCGGCGTTAATATCTTCGCTGTTCAATACATAGGCGAGGCGCACCTCATCTTTGCCCTTACCTTTAGTAGCATAGAACCCAGCAGCCGGAGCCATCATGACCGTGGCACCATTGTAAGAGAAATCTTCGAGCAGCCACTGACAAAAACGCTCAGTGTCTGCAACAGGTAGTTTTGCCATTGCATAAAAGGCACCTCCGGGGTTGGGGCACATAACGCCCGGCATTGCATTTAGCCTCGCCACAAGCACATCCCTGCGCAATGTGTATTCTTTATGCACTTCATTAAAGTAATCGGCAGGTAGGTCCACAGCGGCTTCGCCCAATATCTGCGCAAAGGTGGGTGGGCTTAAACGGGCTTGTGCAAACTTCATAGCCGCGTCCAGCACTTGCTGGTTCTTGGTAACAAAAGCACCGATACGACCACCGCAGGCACTATACCTCTTCGATATGGTATCGAGCAAGATGGCATGTTGCTCCAAGCCGTCTATGGATAGTGCACTAATATGCTTAAGGCCATCGTAGCAAAATTCACGGTAAGCTTCATCACTGAGCAGGAAAAGGTCGTGCTTCAGGCATATCTCTTTCAGCACCTGTAGCTCTTCCATACTATATAAATAACCCGTTGGGTTATTGGGGTTACATATCATTATAGCCTTTGTGCGGGGCGTTACAGCCTGCTCAAAAGCATCAATTGACGGCAGGGAAAAACCATCTTCTATACCAGATGGTATAGGCACTACAGTTACTCCTGCGCTGGTAGCAAAACCGTTGTAGTTAGCATAGAACGGCTCAGGTATTATTATCTCGTCTCCTGCATCCATGCAGCTCATTATAGCAAAGAGTATTGCTTCAGAGCCCCCTGTAGTTACAATTATCTGGTTATGGTTTACTTCTATATCGTTGCGCTTATAATACTCCACCAGTTTTTTGCGGTAGCTTTCCATACCCGCACTGTGGCTATATTCCAGCACTTTTATGTTAGCATGTCTTACTGCATCCAGTATAGCTGGCGGGGTCTCTATATCCGGCTGGCCTATATTCAGGTGATACACCTTTGTTCCTCTTTTCTTAGCAGCCTCAGCAAAAGGTACCAATTTGCGTATGGGCGATGGTGGCATATGTGCACCACGTTGTGATATTACTGGCATAGCGACAAAATTAAAGAACGATAAGTATTATTTTCTGAATTTTATTTCAGGGTGTCTGGTATCATCCAAAATGTTCTGATCAACATTCTGGACCATTACAACATCAGTAATGCTAAAGCATTTTTATGGTAACAATTCCGGAGGCAAATTCGCCCCCATCCGCTTTGCCGTTTGTGCATCGGCGTAACTTGAATCCGCTATATGCAGCATCCGGTATAGCTTTGCCCTAATTATATAACTATTTGCCTGGGTACTATCCAGTTTAATGGACTTGGTCGCATCAGTTATCCCCGCTCTGTACATACCCAGCAAACCTTCGCAAAGCGAACAGCTGTAATATATCTTACTGGAACTACTATCCACTTTTAAATATTGCTTATAGTCCTTTAATGCCAGGTCATACTTTTTCAAAAGCGTGTACGCATATCCCCTGCTCGAAAGTGCAAGAACATTATGTGGGTCCATCGCCAGCACTTTGGTATAATCGGTCACTTCTCCTACGTGCCTGCCCGTCAGCAGGCTGGCTAAAGCATGATCAAGATACATTGGGATCGTAGTACTGTTGTCGTACATGCGGTGCTCAGAATCCCTTGATATAGCAGTATCCAGATAAGACAAGGCAAGCTTATTCATTACATTGGGGTCTTGATGGGCAAATTCGTCATTCCACTTTATCTGGGTCACGTACAAATAAAAGCTACCTAAAGCGATCTGGCCATAGTAGCCATTTTTATTTGTTTTTATGTTATGCTCCCACAAGGTGGCCGTATTGTGCCATACCTTACATTGGTTATAGGTCACAATACCTAGAAGCAAAAAATAAGGTACAATTAAAACATAAATTGATGTTCTCAGTTTCGTTCCGTTCTTAGTGCCCCATTCGTACCCTTTGGCGGCTAAAAAGAACAACCCTATATACGCTATATATGTAAACCTGTCTGCCAAAAAAGAAGTACCTGCAGACACCACCTGCAGCATGAACATTACATTGACCGTAAAAAATAACCACCCGAAAATGATCGCCTTATTTTTTCTCATCCGCCACATTCCCCATATCAGTACTGGTAGTATAGCAAGGCAAACGTATTGTACGGTCAGGTGCCGGGGATAGTCGTAATAAGCCGACATTTTGTATGGATAAATGAACTTGACCAGGTATACAATGTAGGAATAGGCGCCTATAGCTAGTTTGTCGATGAAACTGTAATAAAAAAAAGCATCCGCATTCCCAATGTCATGCCTGAGGCTTAGATAATGTATATTTAATAACCCGATGATCACCGATAAAGCCCACCATGGCAATTTTTGCAACAATAACATTTTAGGGGCGTACCATTTTTCATCAAAATACATGTCTATGACTACCATGGAAAGAGGTAAAAAAACAGCTTGTATCTTTGAAAAGTAAGCAAGTAGAGACAACAATAAAGTACAGATATACCACTTGCTTTTGCCTGTGTTTATATATTCGATATAAGACAGCAGAGAAAGAATGAAGAAAAGACCATACAGCACATCCTTCCGTTCCGTTACCCACGCTACAGATTCGACCCTCATAGGGTGAATACCAAACAGCAACGCTCCAACAAAAGCACCTGCTTTATTAATATTCATTTTGCGAAACAAAAAAAACACGCACCCCGTACCGCACAGATGTAGCAACAGATTATCCAGGTGAAATACAAAAGGTGATGAATATGGGTCGGGTGCTAAAAAATATTTTTCTAACGCGAAACTTGTTATGGTCAAGGGGCTATAATTGGGTGCATCTTCCGGCATAAATATATGTCCTATACTTTGCCAGCTCCACTCCTGCCCAAATACCGTCAGGTCTTTGTTGATCAATAGGCTTGTAGGGTCGTCCCAATTCACAAAAAAGGAGGACAAGCAGGGGATAAATGCAACACTTGTTATCAACACAAGTGCCAATAGCAATAAACTGTCGGGCAAATTGAATACTGAAAAGCCATTCAATGCCTTATCCAAAGCCTTTTCTTCCTTGCTTTTTGACTTGTGTTCTAATTTACTTATCACCACAGACAAACCATTTTTACAAATGATGAAATTGACCTACAGACGACCTTAGATATGCGAAACAAAAAACCGTCCCGTTAAAGCGGGACGGTCCATATAAAAAAGTGGAAAAGACTATTGCTTAGGAGCAGTTACCACTACACCTTTTATGTGTATGGTATAGCGTTCTGTACCCTTCATAGCATTAGACTGTATGTATACATCCTTGATGAACGGGCCAACGTGTCCTTTAGTTGTGAAACTTACAGTAATGTCACCTTGTTTGCCTGGCAAAATTGGTTCTTTAGGCCACGCAGGTACCGTGCAGCTGCAAGAAGCAGTAGCATTGGTAACAATAAGTGGCGATTTGCCGGTGTTCCTGAAGGAGAACTTGTGCTCAGCATTAGGACCTTCGGTAACATTACCAAAGTCAAAAGTATCGCCATCCTTAAAGTTGAACTTAGGTGCGTTAGGGTCTTCGGCAGGTGATGCCGCTGCTGCACTCTGTGCATATGCATGTGACTGAAAACCGGTAACACCAGCAGTTAAGCACATCATAGCTATTATTAGCTTTTTCATAAATATACTATTGTTGTTTTTAAATTATTGGTTACGCTTACTAAGACCGCACTAATATAAATAACGTTGGTGTGGTCTATAATTTACCTTAACGATACCCTGTGGCTGGCCTTTCAGGATCTTTTGGTTGTACAACTCCTTTTATATGCAATAAAAATGGGCCACCTTCACTGCCTGTCTTCACATTCGACCTAATAAATAGGTCTTTTGAGAACGGGCCCACCCGTCCATTGGTCATGTATTGCACACTCACTATACCTTTTTTCCCTGGCAATACCGGTTCCTTCGTCCAGTCTGCAACTGCGCAACCACACGACGATGTGATATCAGCAATTACCAAAGGCGCTTTACCTGCATTCGTAAATTCGAACACATGAGTAGCAACCGGACCTTCGGGTACATCCTCCATGTCGAATGTTACCCCTTTTTTAAAAAGGAACTCCGGCAATTTATTTACACCTGTGCTCTGTGCTATAGCAAAAGACGTTACTCCCTGCCATAACCCCAGTAACATCAGAACAAAAAGGCATTTCTTCATGTTTGTTGCCGGAGATAAAAATGATGAGAACCAAATTAATTGGTTTTCATCATAGAATTATTTTCTGGTACTGAGCTTACCGGTGCTTTTTCAACAGTGCCTTTTATGGTTACCACTTTGGTACCTGCATTAGATACTACAGTGATCGTTTTTGTGAAAGCGCCTGGACGACCATTGGTATTGTAAGATGCTTTTATCACACCTTCTTTACCTGGCAATACCGGATCTTTAGAATAAGATGGTGTAGTACAACCGCAAGACGCCTGTACTTTGCTTATTGTTATCGGCTCCTTACCTGTGTTCTTAAAGCGGAACTCGTACTCAGCAGCAGGGCCTTCAGACACAGTACCAAAATCGTGAGTGTCCATTTTAAAAGCAAGGTTCTCTGGTTTCAGCGTGGTAGGGGGTGCCTCAGGCGTAGCTGATGTCTGTGGTGCAGCGGCTGGTGTTTTTTCCTGCGCCATTGCTGCGCTTGCACACAGTGCAACAAAACCTAAAGAAAGGATCATTTTTTTCATACTCATAAAGCTTTTTACAATTATACGATGATTATTACAAATTTAGTACCGAAACAGGAATTAATGTACAATTTATTGTTAAAGCGCAAATAAAAATGGTACTATCGTAATTTTGCAGGCGATGCCCAAATTTCTTATCATTCAAACGGCTTTTATTGGCGATGTGGTTTTAGCGACCGCACTTGCTGAAAAACTGCATAAATACTACCCTACCGCTACCATTGACTTCCTATTGAGAAAGGGCAATGAAAGCCTGCTTAACGAGCATCCCTACATAGGCAAAGTGTGGGTGTGGGATAAAAAAAAGGACAAGACCAGGAACCTGCTTCAACTGGCCGTTGACATTCGAAAGCAAAAATACTCGCATGTTATTAACCCGCACCGTTTTGGGTCTTCAGGTTTTATCACCTGGCTATCAGCCGCAAAGAACAAGATAGGTTTTGATAAGAACCCATTCTCTTTTTGCTACACGAAGAAGGTAAAACATATCATTTCTGCACCATATGCAGTAAAACCGATACATGAGGTAGACCGCAATCAAATGCTCATTAGTGATATCGCCGGGGAGTACCCATCGTTCCCAAAGCTCTACCCTACTCCTGCTGATTATAAAAAAGTAAACCCTTACCAAAATGGACCTTACATATGTATAGCACCATCGTCGGTTTGGTTCACCAAGCAGTTCCCTAAAGAAAAATGGATATCCCTAATAAATGTATTGCCCGCAACCCATAAAATATATTTACTGGGCGGGCCCGGCGATACACTCATGGCCGATGACATAATGAAAGCGACCACACACAGCCAGGTGGAGAACCTTTGTGGCCAATTTGGATTCTTACAGTCATCGGCGCTCATGCAGAGTGCTGCTATGAATTATGTGAACGATTCAGGACCCCTGCACTTCGCATCGGCTGTAGATGCACCTGTCACAGCTGTCTTTTGCTCTACTGTGCAAGGGTTTGGCTTTGGTCCGTTGCGCAATAATGGGAAAGTGGTAGAGATAAAAGAAGGCCTATACTGCCGTCCATGCGGCTTGCACGGTCACAGGGTTTGCCCGGAGGGACACTTCAGGTGTGCACTTGATATTACAAATGAACAATTACTATGGTGGACCTCGAAACCGATATAAAGAACTGTATTGCTGTACTTGAACAGGGCGGCACCATCCTATATCCCACCGATACTATTTGGGGACTAGGTTGCGATGCACTCAATAGTGCCGCTGTGGCGCGTATCTTCGATATCAAGCAACGACCTGCCGAAAAAAGCCTGATAGTATTACTGGCTGATGCTCGCGACATACTTCAGTATGTGGCTGCACCCCCACCCGACATCATAGCCATGGTAGAAAGTTTTGAAGTACCAACTACAGTAATATATGATGGC
>Ga0116227_10014900_pt1 | contig 11678 bp, 7 predicted proteins | sample S1TSphgellanicum_FD_89693 | JGI IMG/M metagenome (GOLD analysis project Ga0116227, IMG submission 89693) | Host-associated microbial communities from peat moss isolated from Minnesota, USA - S1T2_Fb - Sphagnum magellanicum MG | ecosystem: Host-associated > Plants > Peat moss > Unclassified... | reverse complement strand
TGTACCTCGGTGATGGTAGGGTCATGTGCAACATGATGAAGTTTAAGAGTGGATTAAGAGTTCTGGACACAGTGTTGAGAAGGTGCACTATCAAATACTATTTACGACTTCAATCCTCCAACCCAACTGTCTGATCATGCCTGCCTCCTCTTCTAGATTGTGCACATACAAAATCCCAGAACACATGACTTATTTGGACTCATGCCAAGAATGCCCAAGGCAGACATCAAATTGAACACCTAACCAATGTAGGAAGCATTGATACATTACTAGAATGATCTGATGCCCCAGGGCTGAAACTTGAAGTGACAGCTTTGTCTAATTATTAACCTTCACAACCCAGTCTTGAAGTAGGGCATTCGGCTTATGAGAACCAGCTGCAAAGAAATGACTCTAATGCCTTTCATAACTAGAACAAGCAACATAGGTAAATCAGAGATCATCAATTGCCAGATCCACATGTTTGTATCAGCCTTGGAAACTCTGAAATCTTTTTTCCAATCAAGATGACTCTCATTGTTTCATGCAGTCACATTTCAGGTACATGTTTCAGGTTTAGTAATCATATTCCAAGCTCAGATAGATTCTTGGGAGAGAACATAAAATGCTAGCACTTGGTTTAAACTAGAGAAGGTCTCAGTAATTCAGGTACTATGAATTTGCCGGCAGGACTGTGTTTCAACATAAATCAGCCTGAGACACAGATCTAGCTTCTTCTGTCCTTGAGACATGAAGGCCTGAATGTAGCAAGATTTGAAAAATGTGTCAATGATAAATTTGGTGCAAAAATTATCTGCAGAATTATGCTGAACAACAAACCTCTCAGTGAAGTGACTTAAACAAACAATGATGACCTAAAAAAACGATGAAATTTGGGAAATTTTAGGAAACTTTAGTTTTTCTAGTGTAAATTTGATTAAGTTTGCTTTTTTTGGGGGTTAAATTTGGCCAAATTCTCAATATCAAAAAAATGAAAAAAAAAAAACACTGATACCCATTACTGCCCCCTTGACTATACCCAGTGTGTTTTCCAGTCAATATATGACCAAAACATAGATCCAAAAGTCTCCATGGAATAAGCCAAATCTGCTCATATAGGACTTGGAAAACCAAATCTACGGCTGCTCAATCCTTGTGAATTACTGTATCAGTCTTCACATGAAACCACTCATCACAGGGAAACCCCATTTGCTTGTTAGTTGTTCCATGAAGAACCCTAAATCTCAGAAGTTGATGTCAACTATACCATGTTTGCCCTGAAAACTGAAAACACAGACTGATTTTGGTGTAGACGACAGAAATGAATGTGTGTAGGGTAAAGCCCTGGGGTGGGGGTGTTCTCAAGTGCATAGGACAAGTCCAGCCCTGCATTTCATGTCCCCAACTTGTGGGCTTTACCTATAGAAAGAGCAAGGCAAAATTATCATGAACCTAAACATGCTTACGATCACAAGTAGGACAGGGAGGGAGGGTTCTTACACCTAATCCGTAAGAGTGGGAGGAATCATACACCTATAAGTAGGCATATATTTCCCGCTCACTATTAAGGAGAAGGTGTATTATCCCTCCTCTTTTCTAGGAGGGATATTCATGGATATAAAGTATCCTTCAAATAATGTTACCATTACTGTGTTGTTGATTAGCTACCATCATGGAAAATATTTGGTACACCATCTATTTTACATCTTTTTCTAGCTTAGTTCAAGTTTCTAATAATCACATTGAAAAAATGGTTACATCTTCACCCTTTGTTTGCAAAACAATGGTGAAGACAACATAAAATGCAACTAAAGGATGGATTAGGATCAGTTCATATTTCTAGTTTGTGCATTATCAATCAAATTGATTTATGTTCTTTATGTATTACATTCACAAATCATGGAAAATACAAACAAGAAGCTTGTTTTGATTGTTGTGGGCATTGTTGATAACAATACAATTGTTGCATCATTTTGGTGATAATGCTTTGTTGTTCTTCCTTTGTTTGAATGTATTGTTAATTTTGTAAAATTAGGATTATGTGGTAGATGTTCTACCACAATGTTCTTAGAGGTGGTTTTTAGTCTTTGTAAAAATGACATTTGTAGAGGTGTTAATGGGCAACTTTTTTCTTATTGTTTTTTCTATTCTTATGTAAGTCACATTGTTTGTTAACTTCCATTGATAAGGGTTCAATTCATTCCATGTACCAAAGACATTGAATTTAATATTTATCATTTATAATCCATCACCACCAAAGTGGAATGGAGTGATGTAAATGGTGGGATATTAGTGATGAACATGGTTTTTTTTTCAAATTCTTGAAGTAGGTGCATTGGCTAGGATCCTTAGCAATAATTAACAATAAATGGTGACTGTCCTTGTTGGACAAGGGTTTTTTGGAATCCTACCTAGTTTTGGTGACCTAAATGAACACACCAATTAAATATGGCAACTTCTAGCCTTTTTCCCCCTCAAGATATGGTGATTTGTTTTGTATATTGTTTTCCCCAAAAAATCCTTTTTTGGATTTGTTAGCCCCTTTTTTGGTCAACAAGCAACAAAAATTTGCCCAAATAAAACATTAGTGATGGTCCAAATAAATTGAAAACCAAGTTAATGAAGGAATAAACAACAATCTTTTCATGTTGCAACAAATAGAATTTTCTTGTTTTACAAAAAATTGAAGTGATCAAACAAAGTCTTCTAAACACCTCCACAATTATGGGAACAAGTAGTATCACAAAATAATTCCATTGTTTTGTTGAATCAAGAGTGAATTATAGCTAATGGGTCATGCATTGGCTTAGAAAATGTCAAATAATCAGGCCATCAAAGACATATAATAATTATACAAATTCAATTTTGGCTATCCTTGAATTCAAAACTTGATACAATCACTAGGGAAATTCCCTAAATGATGAATTTAATAAAACATATACAAAAATCCTTTCATGATAATAAAATGAAAATATTTCACCAAAATCTTCAAAATGCACTCAAGAAGGCATTTGCCATCTAGAATCTTTTGGATTTAATGTTTGAAATTAAAGGCTTGAAATTAGTCTCATTTTGTTTATAATTTCATCTCCCTTCATAATCACAAGGTACAATTGGAAAAATAATATGTGGTTATTATACCATATGTATCCCCATGATGAAACATGGTAATAACCTAGAATTGAAATAGTTACAAGGTTGTTGAACTTGGTGCCCAATTTAAAAGATATGAACATTTATCAAATATTGAATATTTTTATGGTTCGAATCCATGACTAATAATGGCTTTGTATTCAACATTTCAAATAGATCTTGCCATTCCTCAAATCCTTGATTACATCCATGGAGGAAAACATGGTAAAGGGAGAACCTTTTATTGAACTTATAAGGTTTTAGTTCCAAACAACTAAGAGAAAATGAATCTTAAAAGTATATGAAAAATATGGACCCAATAAGTGGATATTTCTTTTTGGGAACTTAAGTCGACCTAAATCAATAGCTCATGAAGGAACTTGCAAGCTTTGAAATGTAGTTTGAATATCAAGTTGCCACAAAATTTTACTTTTGAATGAGCTACTAGGAATAATGCACAATGAAGCACCAATAAAAGTTAGTGAATCGGAAAGAAAAATACTAAACATCGTGAATGAAGATGGGTTGAGCACTACAAGGGTTTTGTGGATGCCATCACTAGACAAGAAGTATTCATCATACTATGGATTTCACTTTTATGGATTTATAAATTGTGAAAATATCCAACTTTATCATAATTTCCAAAACAATGGCATGATCATAATCAAACAAACCAAAAGTCATGTTAAATCCAAATGAAAAATTTCAAATTTCACACATATGTTTAAGCATTGCCATGTGAAAATTATGGTAGTGATTATGTTTAATGAATGATATGAATGTTGGGGAATTAGAATTAAATTTTCATTTCATGAATGTAATGGGCCCAAAGGGCAAGGTTCCAAACTAAACAAAACCCCCCCTCTCCTCCCCCCCTGCCCCAAAGTATGTTGCCAGATTGTTCCCATATGTTCATCACTATTTATGTCAAATCTTTCATGTCTATGTATATGTGTAGGGGAAATGGTTTAAGTGGATAGGCTTGAAAGAGGTATGTTATTAAATTATTTTAATATTAACGTGTGCCTTTTCATGTCCATGTAGGTGGATAGAAGAAATGTGGTAGTTATTAGGAAAACATTGAAATAGGTAGGCTTAGAAGAGGTGTATGTGAATAACATAAATAGATAGATAAATAAACATCAAAAAATTTATTATATAGATTCAATTTTAAGTTTTGGTTTTAATTAAATACTTTTGAACTTGAACAATATTTGCATAAAATAAGGATAGTTTTGCAAAAGACTACATTGAGGACCTTTTTCACCAAAAAAACAAATTGAAAAGAAAAAAATTGAGATGATAGTAACCTAGTACCCACACACAAAAAGCACTCAATTATTTAAAAGACATGAAATTAAAAAAATTTACAAACTTAACGTTCATTTAGAATCTCATATTTTATTTTGAGAAATTTTGTTTGTTGCAACTTCTGTTTGCAACTACAAGACTCCTTTATAACTTGTAAATGGGTGTAATGTACGATATATAAAACAAAAGTGTAGTTTGCTATACAAGAATTTGAACCCTAAAGTAGTTAATATATTTTGGTATGATTTGAAATTGTGATCACTTTTTAAAACTAAAAAAAATGTTGGGTGAATATCACAAAGACTAAGGGTAGGTACTCAATTAGTTTTCAAGCTAGTTTTCTCTCTTAAAATTGTTAGGTATCAAATAAAATGAATGCTAGTTTAATAACCATTGGGCACCATTTTGATTTTGATTTTGATTTTTGATTTTAATTAAATTAGCTACATGTTGGCCATTATGTGAACTACAATTGCCACGTGGACATATTAGTGTTGAACTCTCCAATTACATGGTAAAAAATTGTGTAGTTTTTAAAAAACTAGAAAATTTTCTTATCAATTTTAATTTGTGAACTTAGAGAATTTTTTAAATAAGTTTTGGAGCTACAAGCTTTAACTTTCTATCAAGTCTTTTACAAAAAAAAGGGTTTTTTATTTCCAATTTTTGGCAACAAAGCTATATGGGAGAAATTAGAATTGAACCTTGACCCATAAAAGCCTTTCCCATTGCAACAAAAAATTAACATGCAAAAAATAAAACATTGGTTTTACATGTTTGACATGAAAAAGAATTCCTAATTCCTAAAGGCCCAAATGAGGGTTGGTCAAAGGTTCACCATACCCCAAAAAACATGAATCATGGAAACAAAGGGCAATTAATTTTTCTTAACAACATCAAAACTCAAACATTCATTATAGCAACTATCAAACTTTAACTTCATTACTACATGAAGAAGTTAGCTTTAAAACCATATGTCAACATCCATGGCCCACAACTCATACCAAAAATGATATCATAATAATTATGAACCATTAAACACCTTCATAAAAAAAACTTCATAGATAGATAAAGGTTTATGTACCAAATGGTTAAGGAACCTTCCAAAGAAACTTCTGGTGGGCCAACATAAAGGTGAGCAACATGTAAACAAAACATGGACAACTTTCAAACATTCCAATCAAATCGCCAAAAACAAAAAAAAAAAGGTCATAAATACAAGAGGAGAAATGTGAAACTTGGGTAGCCTTGTTGTGATCCAAATTCTAGAATCCACATTGACCTTCAAACTATTGCACCATACCAAGTTTTTTTATCTTTCCAATTTTGAATTCTTATTTGACAAAAGGAAAAAAATTCAAGGTGATCAAAGACTTTTGGCTAAACATTTGAATGGTCAACTAGTTCCAAGTGTATGGTCAATTGATTTTGTAGTTTAGGTTTCATAAATGTGAATATAGAAAACCACCATTCACCCTTTACTAATCCAATAACTTGCACAATAACAAGCTCAACTCCAACTTTATGTATTCAAGGATTTTTCCATAAGAATTTGTGATGAGGAAAATGTCCTCCATAACTTGGTAAATGGGTTCATATCAAAAGATTTGCAATGTATGTGTGCACATGTCAAATATGAGGTTTAATGGTGGGTAGGATTTAGACAAAGGGTACTATGTTGTCACTTTTTGACAAAGTAGAATGTATGGTGACAAGGGTGTTCTCACAGTGAAAAGGGTATTGAAACACCTAGTTACTTTAGGGGAGGGTTTGGAAAAAGGGAAAATCTATATCATATGTGATAAACCAAATACCCTAAGAAGGGACCTATACCTTTCCAAGTTTTTTGTTTTTTTCTCCCTTTCCTTTGGTGACGTGTCAATTGGTATTATAGAAGCCATAGAATGGGAGGAAGGCCACTTTGGACTAGTTGTTTGCTATTTCTTTCTCTTCCATAATAAGTTGGGTAATTTTTGAATACTTATAGGAAATATACCAAGTGGTAATAAACCATGGACTTTGGTAATGTATCACCCCAAGTGTATTAACTTCATCTTAGGGTTCTTTAATTTCAAGTTTGTGATTTTTTATGTTTTCTATTTTAGTATTTTGATTATTGTACTCACCACTAACAATTAATAAGTTCTACTAAAATAATTAGAGTTTTTAACAAAAGGAATTCAATAGCCCCATTTAAAAATTTCCAAAATTTTAACAATCAAATGATAAGTAGACAAGGTGCATCATTATTTCACAACGTACAACATGCTGAAAATAATCATTATTTTGCATGAAGTTAAGAGTTCAATTTTCTAGATTTCTAGAATTAACACTTTTAGACTTTTTAAAATTTGAGTCTTTCCTTCTATGAATTATTTACCGTCAAACCTTAGTGAGAAGTATGGGCCTTGGGTGAATCAACATTTTCATTAGTGCTAGCATGAGATAAATGATGTGAAGACTTTAAATGGTGAATGAAGGGCCAACTATAACTCCTAGGTTAGGTGTTATTTTTCATGACATTAGATTTACTTAAATTAGTTTAGATTATGTGTCTTAATTTAGGGCAATTATTACCTAGGCTCCATTTTCTCACATTTTTTTGCACTACTTTTTTGCACCCACCATTGCTAAAGCTTCATTGCAACATGGCTATTTTTTCTTGTAGTTGCACAACCATGATTGTGTTTGTGTTTACCATTGTTGCATTCATCAACTTCGTTCGTTCAAACTTGTGTTAATATTTTGTACCTATGACAAGTTCATCCATTTTTGTGTGTTGTTTCCATGGTCATATTCATGGTCTTTCCACCTATATGTCCAACTTTCAAGTTCATTTTCACTATCAACGTTTCAAGCTATTTGTGTTGTTTGTAGCAACAACATGAACATTAATGTTGGGCAATGGTGGAACTTTTCTAAGAAACTCGATTGTTGTTTTTCTCATTTTTCTTTGTTTTTTAGTCTTTTTGTTTTCTTTTTAATATTTTTTCCATCAACTTCGTTTGTTGGTTCCTTTTTTGTATGTTAATTTTTTTTTGGAGGGGTACCACCAAAAATCATGGGCCCCATTGTGGAAGAAACTCAAGTAGTTACCATAATACCTTGGCCAATTCGATGGTCAATTGTTGAATATTTATTTTTTTTAAAAATCAATTCAACATTTAAAAAATAATTATTCATATTTTCGTCAAAAATATTAAATAATTTTGTAACATTTTGACAAAGAACGGTTTTTGTATAAGGTAAATCCATGTTGTCAAGGATTTATTATGTGAGCACCAAGGGTGGACTTCGAGGTCCACACATTAAATCCCTAACATTAAGGATTTACACTATGTAACAACTAAGGTAATCAATGCCTTACAAAATACTTCCTTCCCTTTCAAAGATCTAATTGAATTATGTCTTTCGCCTTAAGAATCTTACAAAATTACCCTATCTACCCTAGGGAACACTTTCGACATGTGACAATTAAGATTTCCTAGACTTTTGACACAATCATGTAATAATTACTAAAAAATTCGAAAACATCATAAACAATATAATTAATGTTGAACTAGCCAAGTAACTATGGTAGTCAATGGCAATTGTGTAAGAAACACCACTTGATTTTTATTTTTTTCTTCTTTTCCCTTCATTTCCTTCCATTTCTTCTCAAGTAGGTTTTTTTGTTTTGAGGAAAAACTTTCTTCTTTGTTTGGTGTTTTGCTAAGGTTTGTTCATGATCATCAAGAAATAGAAATCTAGGAGGTTTCTTTGAAACACAAGGTTTAGAAAGTTCAAGCAATTTTGGTTGACAACTCTTTTGGCAAATGTGTTTTTGAAGGTTATAAACTTTTAACTCATGCCCAATTGACAAAAATATTTGTCATTTTTTGATAGATTCCTTATATAGTTATGATCAATGTTTTTTTTGGGGTGAAATTTTACACCACAATGACAAAAAAAGTCCTCTATGTTCAAAGGGTTTTTTTGGGAAAAAATGCAGATAAATCACCATATTGTGAGGGGAATAAAATTAGAAGGTTGCTAATAAAAACTCTTTTAATTATAAAAAACTCTTGGAGGTTGTTAGGACAATTTTTTTTTTTTGAATCATTTTTTTGTCTAACCTCCAACCAAATTTAGTTCATTCCTAATCTAAATGATCACCGCTTCACCTACTTGACAAAATTGGGAAAAAAACCCTTTGGTCATGATTAATTGTGGAAGAACAAGTATTTTGAATATTTTAATTTTGAAATTCTTGAAACATGATGAAATCTTAAAATAGTAATTCATTTGAATAATGTAACTTTGAAAATTTGAAATATTTGAATAATGTAAATTGGAAATTGTTTCCCTTGTGGAGGTGAAAGTGCATTTGTACCATAATATAAGGCTAGCTTCAACACACGTTGGTTGAAAAATTAATTAAATTTGAATATTCCATGTCAAAAGTAAGATATTTTATAATTTTCCAAAATATTTATAAAATATTCCTTCACAAAAAGAAAATTCTTTGAAAATTTCAATGTTTCTACTTGAATAATGTGAATAGTGCCACAATTGTTAAGGTATTATAGTATTATTATGTTTGGATGAACACATTCATCCAACAACATTGTTTCATGTTAATTGTATGGCATTTTCTTTAGTATGTGCAATTGTTATAAGAATCAAAATTTGACATTTGAACATGATGATTTGAGGTTGGATTGTATATGGAACTTTACACATTTCATAAACATTAAAATGTAGGTGTTGGCTTTATAAATGCATCATCATGTTTTTTTTGTGGCTATCATCATGATTTTTTTGAAGTATATTGTGATGATATTGTGATTAGTACATACTAATTTTTATGTCACACAAACTTGAAGAACTCATGTTGTTGTGTTTTTGATTTTTTGATTTGTTCATTCACATTTACTAGAAAACTAAAAATTGTATACCAACATCCAAAACTTAATACAATGTATGCAAATAACATTTTTGTCCTTGAAATTAAGTTATTTCATCGTGTCAACTAGTATAAACAATATCCAATAGCCAAAAACCATGTCGAATAGTGGTGAAAATTATAAATTGTTTTTACATTTTTTTTGTTTTGACATTTTAAAATTATGTTAACCATTCAAAGTTGTGTTAAATGACGTTAATACAATTGTCAAAGAATCAAAATTAAAAAATCATCAAATTTAATTTCAAGTTTTGGTTTTAGTAAAAGATTCTTGAACTTGAACAATAGTTGCATCAAAAGTAATCAATTTTGCAAAGGACTAGGGTAAATGATTATTTCAATAAAGAAATTTTGATGGTCAAATTTTTAAAATGATAGTAACCTACTACTACTCACACTCAAAAAACACTCATAATTAAAAAGTTATGGAGTTTAAAAATTTACAAATTTCAAAATATGTTTCAAAATCTCAAATTTTCAAAAGTCTTTTACCACATGTAAATGGGGTGTAATGTACTTGACATATAAAACAAATTTTTAGGTTATGATATAAGAAAATAAAACTTAAAATAGTTAGCATATTTTGGTATGATCTAAAATTATAATAATGTTCCAAGACAAAATGTGAAATTTGCACATTTTGAAATTTTCATATTTATTCAATGATGAAAAACACAAAACATCTGATATATTGAGGCATCTATTTGTATTGTTAATAACAAGTTGCAAAAGATTTCATTAAAATTTTCCTCCATATGAAAAAGAGAAAATGATTAAAAAATGACTCATAATCCTTTTATAAAGTAATCTCATTGGCTCATTTAAATGTATTTGCACCCAACAAGTGTTCAAGATAGGTAAAATAGCCACATCAAATATATTCAAAAACTAGTAAATGAAGATGAATGTCAAGGTTTTACATCATGTGTAACATGTCATCAATGATGATGGAGATTGTGAATATTATACTTGATGTAGAAACTTCAATGAAAGTACTTAGGAATTATATTGAGGGTATTCATAATAATCATAGTATTAATCATTTCACACATTAATTGAAGTATATTGATCCTATCTATTGCATTTGCATCGTGGGAATACATTTATGAAAAATGTTGTAGGTAAATTTTTTAAAATCTTTAATTGAGTAAGGCATTCACATAAGGGTGAAGCTTTCCATGTACATTGTTATACAACATTGTTATTTGACATTTCAATAGTTGTGCCCTTTGGGCTCACATTGCATTAATGGAAGATGAATCCAAAGAAAAAAGTTACACATGATGCAAAACTTGATGTACTGGCACACTTGTGTCATATGGGTATGTCATTTTGGCATGGGGAACCTAAAATGTTCAAACTTTAAAAAGGTTTGTATGGAAATGAGAACATATTTGTCACTTGAGCTCTTTGTAAGGTATTTTGAAATAATGTGATTCTAGTAATGTTACATGTATCCCAAACACAAAGCCATTAAAGTGCTTTAAAAAAAAATCTATATCCTCTCCTTTTCAATTGTGAAGGTTGTTTGCAAACAAAAAATGCCATTTAAAAAAAAGGACAAGTTCACAAGAATCATGTTTAGTTTAGTTTGAAGTTTTGTGGATCCCAAAGTCATGTTCTTTTGAATACAAATTGCCTTGGTACCATCAAACTTTTTTCATTTCACATGCCTTCATATATAATTTAATGCATCAAAACAATATGACTCATATTGAACTATTTGTATCTAGAAATTTTTTTAAAAATTAATTTTATACATCCTTGATAAATAAGATTGAAGTAGAGATGGGAGGCTATTGTGGGACAATTTTTTTTAAAAGTCTAAAATAGGGATACATAGCCAAAACATAAGAAAGTGAACTTAAGAGGTTAGATAAAGACTAAGATGGCAACCGAAAAGGCTAACTAAAAAGTAGGATGGTAGATTATGTGTGGGAGGCCTAGAGAGAAGGAAAATGAATGACTTTTTGAAATCATCCATTGCCTTTTTTCACTACAAGTATTAGCATAGGTATTGGTTCACCCTAGCCAAAGGTACTTAATACTTGGTAGTTATTGATAATGTTTACATATTGTAATTGTTGGGTCCCCTATGAAGTTCTTTCCATGCAATATATAGTAATTCATATTCTTGCAACCCTTCTCCACAACTTATTTCTTCATTGTTGCTTCAAAGGATGACATATAACATGTTTCCATCTTATATATTAAAGCTATAGTGTCTATTTGTCTATCCAGCAGTTTCCAGGTATTGCCCGGACAGACAGATAAACAGACACCACTGTGGTGCTTGGAAAATTTTGACAGT
>Ga0116227_10014898_pt1 | contig 11679 bp, 12 predicted proteins | sample S1TSphgellanicum_FD_89693 | JGI IMG/M metagenome (GOLD analysis project Ga0116227, IMG submission 89693) | Host-associated microbial communities from peat moss isolated from Minnesota, USA - S1T2_Fb - Sphagnum magellanicum MG | ecosystem: Host-associated > Plants > Peat moss > Unclassified... | reverse complement strand
GGGAGGGGGGGGAGAGGGGGGGGGGGGGGGGGGGGGGGGGGGGGGGTGTGTGGGTGTTGTGGAAAAGAGTACCTCATTAACAATTTCACAAAACCTTAAAAACAAGGGGCTTGTCGCACAAGGGCTTTGCCCGGTATGTTTGTAACATTTTGTGGCTTTATCACCAACTTGGTGGTGGTTCATTCTAGCCTACGATTGGGACTAATTGGCATAATATTGACCGTAGTTGGTAAAGTTAATTTATTTCTAAAAAGGTTTTGTTAGCTAATATAAAGTGAAATTGGGTGACATGGTTTGACAATTTGTATGCAAAGTAAATAGGTTTGAGATCTGACCAATAGATTTCTGTTGTTCTTGAAAAACATTGGGAATTAGCAGCATTACACCAAACCAAACATGATGAAGACAAGGTTAACATAAAGTTCAAATGATATATATATGTATATGTATATTGATGTATGAACATTTCCAACAATATGGTTAGGAATAAAGCTTATAAAAAAATTCACTCTAGTAAAACTTATATAAGAATGTCAATTTGTACATATATGGACATGGATGTGATGATTCATCAAAAAATTGATTCATTGAAAAAATTGAACAAACTGGTTGATTTAACATAAAACTTATGTCTCAATCTTCAATATGTTCGTGAAAGCTAGTGACTTCACTAGTTGAGGTGAAGGAAAATGAATCACGAATTCAAGTGGCCTTCAACAAATGGATGTTTGTCAATTTGTTTTTTGAGTGCATGGATAAAAATGTCATGTCATTTAAACCAATCAAAGGTTGAATTCAATCTTTTTTCATAATGACATCAATATTTGATACTTCATTAAGCACAATTCACCCTTTCACATTCACATCCAAAACACAATGTGTTGTGATATTACAAGCAAAACAAAAAAACATGCCATCATCTTGTCATATGATATCTGTAAAATGGCACATTTAACAAGTTTTCACACGAATGGAATTGTGACTGGAATGAGCACATAGAACTCTCCAATAACCTATATAACCATAATATATGAAAACTTGTGTTATATTTTTGAATCCTTCAAGTCAAACATTAAAATCATCACATTAATGGCTTTTTATTATGATATGTGTTAAGTAGGAAATTTTTTTTTCATAAAGTCAAAAAATCACATACACTATTATGGGCGTTGCTCCATTCTCGTAAATTTTTGTAATGGTTGAGCACCAAGCCCTTGAATGCAACATCACGAACTATGTAATCCAAGTTGTCAATGGTGATCATTGGCCTCACCCTCCTTATTACCATTATGCAAATGTGTTTAGCTCGAAACCCAAAATAAATAAATAAAAAAAATCCAAAAGCCAAAAAAAACCTGTGACCCACCTTGGAGTTGAATTTGTGAGAACAAATATGTTCACTTGTTTGTGGCCAAATCGACCAAAAAAATAAAAACAAGATGAACTGTTCACCTTCTATTAAAACATGTCAAAGACATATGGGGGATGTATCAAGTGTGAAAAGAAAGTTTCAAAAGAAAGAAATTCAAGATGATTCTTTGATCCAAAAAGCAAATGGCAAATGAATTATAAAAAACTAAAAAGAGATAACACCAACCAAAACTTCAACCAAAGCTTGTCATAATGATTGGGGGAATTATCAGGGTTAATTAATAACTTGGGTTTCAACAAAAGGACAACAAGAACTTTTCTTTTAGTGGTCCATACAAAAATCCACATTGAAACTTTCCACCACTTAAAAAAAACATGCATGAATAATAATGTATTCATGCATGATTAACAAGTAACTGGACATCACTTAACGTGAATGAATAGGAGTTAAGTAAATAAAAAAATCCACATGTAATCATTAAAAAATTTCACCACTTAAAAAAACTGCATGAATAATAATGTATTCATGCATGATTAATAAGTAACTAGACATCACCTTAATGTGACAATAAGTTATGTGAACTATGCATGAAATAACATAGTAAGTCATGTAACTAAAGTGATTTTTCACCAATGAAAACAAGCATGTATGAATAGTGATATTTGATAGTAAACTTAAGTTTCAAATAGAAAGATGATTTTTTGGCTCCACACAAAATTCCACATGTAAATAATCTGATTCGCCACCACTAAAAATTGTCATGTATAATTAAATGAACATTAGTTAATGTAAAAAGTGAGTTATTCCAACCATGTATGAATGAATAGGAGTTAAGTGGGGCATTAATAATAAGTTGATTTATCTACTACTAGGATTATAGTAAACTTCAAATCACCTTATTATATAGGGATACCAAAATTTTGGCCCACTTTTGGGTGCATCACAATGTCTCTTCCCTACAGGGCAAAGCCAATAAAAACTTGTTGGCAGTGGTGATCATTTCTTAGGTATTTGAGATTACAAAATTTTGAAAGGGAAGTTTTGTGAAGACCTTCCAACTTCCTATGGCATTGTTTTTTTTTGTCCAAGAATAAACATGGATTGTACCAATGTTGGCCGGATATGTGGTTTTGTCTAAATATCGACATGCACATTTATTGGATACGATTAAGTCACATTTGAACTTCATATTGTTTTCCCTAACCAACCCTATCCATAATTGGTGGAGGTTTCTTAGGTGAATAACCTTGTCATAGTCATACTTGTAAAAACATTAGCCCATAAATAATTATTTCCACTAGTTACTGTAGATAAGGTATTAAAAATGACTTATGAGCATGGAGTAAGGTTTAGGGGCAAAGAAAGAAGGTGATGGTTTTTGTTTGTAATGTCAAGCTTTATCAATTTCTTTTGTTAACAATGACTTTATGCAAAGTTTGTGATCTTTTGTTTTGTCATTTTATATTGTTGACTCCATCTTGCCAAGTTCCAAGCTTTGTTTTATTTTTGCATTTCAAGATACAAGTTTGGTTGCTACATTTTGAGCTTGGAAATTGTTACACGAACTTCTTTGTTGTTGTGCAAGTTTCAAGTTTCAACAATCGTTGTTGTATTTCAAACATCAAACATTGTTACTACATTCAAACTTCAATCAATGATGTATTTTGAATTTCGCTAACACATGCACATCAAATTTTCCTTTTGATTTTTAAAATTTTTGATGTTGCTTTTGTTTTCATGAATTTGTTTACTTGAGTTCCTCTGTTCTTCCACATTTCATGTGCAATAATAATTCCAAAACTTGTAGAAGTCTAGCCGGGGTTTTCTTTTTTTCTTTTGTACTTTTGATTTGGCATTTTGTTTAGAATGTTTTTATGAACATTGTGTGTTTTTTTCTTTTGTGTGTGACAAATATTTTGATTTTTTATAAAAGTCTCAATTTGTAATTCATCTTTTTTGTCTTATGATTTTGTGTGTTTGTGTTTTCATCCTTGCAATTAAGGTTTTCTACTCAAGACATTTTTACAATGCTTGAAAATGAGATGATTGTTGTTGAAAGTGTGGGTAGATGGGTGATGCAGTTTGTGATTTAAACATGAACTTGATTAATAACTTGTTAGATGTTGAAATTGTACACTTGAAAGGTGACAACAACATGTTAGAAAATGATGATGTTCAACTCACACTATAGAAATTTAAGTTCAACAATGGAAACCACATATCAAGACATCAATTTGTTGGGGCTTCTTTGTTATCAATGACAACTTGCTTATTGATCTTCAAAATCCCGGAATGTTACTAGTTTAACCAAACAATTAATAACATTCCAAACCAACCTAATTTCATTAAAAAAAAAAGTTCATCAAATATGATAAAACAAACAACATTACTTTTATGAAAACACATATTGATTTGCACATCCTCGTTTAATTACAAAAATAAAAGTATAACTAATTAAAAAATTTATGGTTAAGTTTTTTGAAATAAACCATAGTCAACAACAAGGAAAGAAAATGGTTGGGCCAACATGGTTTATAATTGTTGCATATTTTTGTTCAACAAACCCTTACAAAAATGGCGATGAAACACAACAAATGTAAGACCTTGTGTTTTATATTTGCAAAGGTGAAAAACTTTTACCTTCATGCAAATATATTTGGTTATGCAGGTTAATATTGCACCATTGCCCTTATGTTGTAATTTGATTTCATTCGTCTCTTGTGGAACAAGTTTTTCCTACAATGATCACAAAGACCATGAACTTGCATGTGCTACCAAATCTTGAATATGCATTTTTTGAAGTTTGGATGTCCATAGGTGGGATGGACACATTTGCATTGGTCATTAACTATTTGGATGAGACTTGGACACCTATGTATGTTATTATGGGGCCATTTGAAGTGCGCAAAACTATTGGCAATGCCACAATTTTACAACTTTTAATTTTATTGGAAAAAATTGGTTTGATTTATTGTGTGATTGATTTTGTGAAAGATGAAGGTAATAACCTTAGAACTATGGCTACAACATTATAATCTATTATTGATTGTGAACCTTGAACCTTTTTCAAGTTTATGAAAGTACTTATGTTAGGTATGTGATGTTTTAAACATGTTAATATGCAACAAATGATGACAAGGTTTCAATGGGTTTGAATTTGGTAATTGTGAAAGATGCTCAAATTGGTTTGTGAAAAACAATTACGTGGACAAAAAAGTTAAGCAAAGGTAGGTAGGAGTGGGAAAAGGCATGCATTAAAAGTGGGATGTGACATTAGAAGTTGAAAACTTTTACCAAAACAAGGTTTGCTAACAACGTTATAATGTTTGAAGAGAGATTAGAATTTAAACAAGTCATATTATTATGTTATGAGAAGTGAATGACATTCATTTCATAGTAGAGAATCTCAAAAGCCTAAGTGTGGGTCATTCCAAAAATTGTCACTTGGTCAAAACATGGTTGGGGTACCCAAAATGACTGTTTCATTTCATATTCTTTAAACACCCTCACTTAACACATGTTGTTGAAACTTAATGACACATTCATATTGAAAGTTTGATTTGATTACTAAATAGATACATTACAAGTAACTATTCTATGCATAGAATGTCAAATTTGAACAAATTTAAGGATTCCTACCAAATCCTTGAAAAAAATCTAAGGCTTTGTTTCATAAGAAAAAAATAATTCAAGGATTCATAAGGACTGACTATATAATTTTTTTTGGCCCAAGACTTTACCACAAACACCTTATGTGTTAATGTGTATAAAATGTATGAATGTGACAATAATCAAATGCCCTATTATAATGTAAAAGATTTCAAAAAATCAAAATTTTGGAAATTTTGGGCCATTGAAAGAACATGGCTTACATTGAATAAATTTTACTATTCTCACTTTCATATATGAAACCAATAGATATTTTAGAAGCCGATATAAAATTTGGAACAAAATTATTTCATTTGACATGAGAAAAAAGGGTGAAATGTAAGACAAATCATGAGAAAACTTAAGAAAAGGTGAATTTGGGAGTCCTTGGAGTGAGTCCTTAAGGTTCAAATGTAATACCCCAATCACGTTTAGGCCCCAATGCTTAGAATTTCAATCTCGTGATGATTACATCTGTGCTAAACCAATCAAAAGGTCACTAATTATTATCAAATGCTTTGGTTATTATAATAAATATAATGGTGGTTATGGAAGTTAAAATGAATCCCCTGGGTGATGGGAATGAAACACTTGATTAGTTTGAAGTGGAAATCCACCTCTTCAATAAAAATATGTGATAAGAGTTTGTGAAATTAATCAAACCCTTTTTTGAAATTTTTTAAGCTTTTAATTCTTATCAAATTCATAATATGTTGTTGATCGTTATGTTAAACCCTTGTTTCAAATCATTACGGGTTATGGAAAACTTTGTGGGGCATGGAAATGCAATTTTCCTTGTTATTTAATATGATGTGAAAAAGGTCATCCCCCTTTTGATGATAAATTTTTACTGAATAAACCCTATTATCCAAACAATGTTTGTAGTTTCAAATGATGGACCTATTATTGAAATTAAAAAGATGATACTAACATATTTGGTGTTGGAACATCCATGGAAGAATCTTTGCACTCACTTGTTATTTCAAAGGTTATTTATCCCTTTATTTAAATGTGTAAATTTTCTTGCTTGATGGTGAACACATATGAATCAATTTTCAAATGTTAACTTCCTTGCCAAATAAACCTTTGGGATTCCTAGGTCTCGGATTGAAACATAATGAATCTTTAGTTTTGTTGGTGTATTGACAACTTTGAGGCATTGCCCCTTACAAGTTAATAATCTTGATCAAATTATCATTGTTTTAAAAAAATTGGTTAAAAGATTCTTGCTTGAATTACACGACAAATGCAAACTTCAAGGATTATATTAAAGCTAAAGTTGTTTTAACTAACAAAAATTACAAGTTGAATGAAGAATGTAAATATTTTGAAAAGTTGAAGGTTGACAATAATTAAGTAAATCACCTTCATTAATTTTGCATTTTTTCCCTTCCAACTAACTCTACTTTGAAAAAAATGCATTTAACTTTTTATTTCTATCCATGTTGATGTTATGGGGTTCTTGGATTTCTAGGTGTGTTTATGTTGTTAATCAAATTGTGACAATTTTTTTATATTCCCTAGGCCCTTTGGATGCCATGTTTATTTGTTGATTGAAAACAACTTTTTTACATATCCTTGGGCTTCTAGGCATTATGTTTATGTTGGTATCAAACTATAACAAGCTTTTGGGCATGTGGGGTTAGGGTGTTGGATTTTGGTGCGTTTTTGTGAATGTTTGTTTTTGTAGGCATCTTGTGTTGCAATGGGCATAATTATTTCTAAACCTAAGGTTCAATTCCCTCACAAGTTATTTGATTTCTAATGGTTGAATTTTTGAATGTTTTTATTTTTGCACAATTAGCATGTGATGTTTGATATATATAACTTATATGCATATCTAGAGGTTACTTTGAATTTAAAAATAGACAAATGCATAATCGATAAAAAATGAAAATTTTCAATGGATGCATAATTGTCTTAATTTTTTTGGAAATATCTAAATGCATATCTTTTATTAAATTAAATTACAAACCCTAATGATATTTTTTGGCATTGGTTTAAAATATCATAACCGACCAAAATTGGATTTACCTCATTGCAATTATCCTTAAATCAATCTAATTTCCTTTTGACAAATTGCATGAAAGGAAGAATGCATGCCACTACATCTAGGGGAATGAGTTATCATGTCAACCTCAAATGGGCCTAAAAGGGGAATGGATTAGAATCATTGGTGCCTATCACCTCCAATAAGAACATGTGATGATTTGATAGGAACCTAAGAGTGATGATATGTGCAACAAGTGCCCAATTCCCTAGATAGGCCATCGGTGCAATGATCTTTGTGCAAATGATGTCGATCCTCCTGTGTGAAAGATGGGGAAAATGACTTGTCAACACACTAAGAGGACATGTGAGGAATCCAAAGATCTTGGGATCAAAAGTCTCCCAAACACTTGTAAGGGAATTGAGTTGAAGGAGGCGAGCTAATCCAAAATACATTTTATGTAATCCACAATTCATTGTGCATCATCTCAAATTTTGTAAGAATAATGTGTAATTTATTCATCAACTTGTTCAAGTCATTATTTAAGTCAAGGGATTATTATTGTCATTAAGTAGATCAAGGAAATATAACTACATTATTACACATACATCCAACATTTTATGTTAATCTTCGGTATGATAAATTTCAAAAAAATGAAAGATCCAATGAATGAAAAAATTAATAATTTTATTATTTAAAAAATGGATTATTTATTTTCAAGTGAGAATTTGAGGCTAGACTATAGTAGCCAAGAAAGGAACCATTAGCCATGGATGAACTTTTGTTTAGCCAAGGTTTTTTTTTTCCCCCATTAAAATAGATGAAATTGGAAAGTGAGAAAAAAAAATTTGTGGTGGTAAAATATAATTTTCACTAGACCCTTTCCCTCCACCACCCCAACCCAAAGGAAAATTGCTTTGTTGCAAAATAGATGCATGGTTCACTCTTGGTGTGGTATGTAGACATGGTTGTTGGTCTTGCCTACCAAGGCAATGATATTGTGTTTAGATTCATTATAGAGTATAATTAAGGGATTTTGGCCCCTAGGTAATAGGTTTATCTTTATATGAAGATTTCTGAAAGATAATATTTTGGCTTGTATTGAAACTTGAGATTAGTTGTAAAATTATAATATCTCGAAGGATTTTGGTTTCTTTTAGAGCATTTTTTGAAGATTGTATTTTTGCATGGTGAAATATTTGAGTTTCCAATTTGCTTTAAGATATTTTTTAATGTAAATGGCAAGGTCGCAGTGTGACACACCCCTTGTTTGGGTTGGTTGTATTGGGTGTAAACTTTTATGTAAAGATGTTTCTTTTGTGTGGGTAGTATTAAGTACACATTTTTTGTTTAGAGATGTTCCTTGGGTGGGTGTTAATTATGTACACACATTTCCATATAGCTAGTGGAGATGTTGAGGGTGGTTGATTTCTAGGCGTTTAATATGGCCATGTGCATAAATGCTACCAAGACCAAGATCATGTCAGTGAGCAAGGGTGCCACCCAACTGTTTGTTGACACCCCCATTCGTAGTGGTTCGGTGTAGCTGGAGGAGTCTTTAAAATATTTGGGAGGCATTGTCTATTCCTAGGCAAGCTTGTAGGAGGAGGTTGATATTCGCCATGTGCGTGGGCTGGGCACTTTTGTGTAGTTCTCCCATGTGTGGGGGAATCACCACCTCTTGGTGCAGACCAAGGTGAAGGTTTTTAGCTCTTTTATTATTTCGCATTTCATCTATGGTAGTGAAACGTGGCTTTTGATGCAAGCACAAGGGGATAGGTCGGAGATCGCGTACAAAAGTTGTCTGAGGCGGATTTTGGGGGTCGACATCGCTGACCGCCACAACCTTGAACATCTGAGGGGTAGGTGCCATGTACCCTCTCTGAGATGACTTTTGGCCCGAAAAAGGCTGTTGTGGTTGGGGCACATGGCTAAGATGCTTGAGGAGAGGTACCCACATTAGGCGCTATTCTCATGTTTGCATGGTGCCAAACATTCTAAGGGCCGCCCTACCAAGTCCTTTGTCTCCACAATGTGCAAGGACCTTCAGGGAGTTGGCATACCATTCGCACAAGGGGGTTGGTATGAGTGCGCTCAGGACCACCTTTAGTGGCAGGCTAGCATCAAGGAGTTGCTCACTTGGAAGGGTGCTTCGGTGCCCATTCGACAATAGCTTCTCAAGTCTTGTCGATTGTAGGTTTAGGCATAAGCTGCCTTTGTAGCTTTTGTCCGTTTGGTCCAATGATCATGTGGCACCATCTAGCTAACATTCTTGATAGGCATTACTTGCATGGAAAGGGCTAGGTTGGTAAAGGGCAATGATGATGATGATGATTATTATTATTATTATTTCCATACAAAGATGTTTTTTTGGGTGGGTGGTGATTAGCTTCAAAATATTAAAGCAATGGGTGTAGCATAGAGTAAACATGAATGAAAACTTGCTGAATTATATTTCAAGTGAACACAACAAGAAGGGATGAAATGGAATGGAAGAAGAAATGAACTAAGTCCTAACTTGCTATAGAATTGCCAACGATTTTGGGAGCTTGGAACCACATGACCTTTCAACACTTCACTTGCATCAAAAAAAAGAAAAAGAGGAAAAAAAAAAGAAAATTATGGAAATTAAAGCCCAAATCACTACTAAGATTTATCACAAAGTCACATAGATTCAATTACAATAAACCCCCTTTATGATCACGCCCATTTTAGTCACGTTCTTGTTTGTGTCACATATTTTTTTTTAAACCATCTGTTGTAGTAAAAAAAACCATTATTTATAATCATTATCACACTCATAAATATCACAAAAAATTTAGAAATTTTTCTTCGTAAATGTGACTATAATGAGAGAAATTTAGAACAAATATTAGGATTTTGTAAATTCTAGTTCCCTTTGGCAATGCTAGTATTGTTTTTTATTCAAATTGTGCAAACTAATAATAATGGATCTAGTTGAAGAGAAAATAAAAAGCAACTTTCTAATGCAAACAAGCATAAGATATGTGAGCTTGTCCAAAAAACAGAAAATCTTAATTAAAAAAATATAGTTAACAAAATACACAAGCTAATAGTTAAAGAGCTCAAACTCAATGTGACATTAAAATAGGCAGAAATCGCGCCTTTCTTCTAGTCTAAGAATGCATAGTAGAGCTTAGAATAACCCACATAAGAAATTTAAACAATTGACACCTTTATTCTAACATAAAAGGGCTGTTTTGTAAAAAAAATCCTTATAGTAACAATCTTGTAAAGGGTTATATGGAATGTGACTATACACATTTAAATCACAATTCATTAGTGTCACAAAAAAAAGAAAAAGAAAAAGAAAATTTATCACCAAGGGCATGATTATAAAGGAGGTTTGCTATAGTTATATGAATAGTTGCCCTCTACCAGTTCTAATGGAACATACATCAGAATGGCATGTTCCATAGACTCCGAAAATTCAAAGTTCAATTTCAAAACATTTGTCATCCCAAAATTTACAGCACCATAACTTTGGAAAAAGGCAATTGATTTTCATATTATTAACCCATAAGAAAGAAGTTTGGGCATATTCTTTTACACTGGATAAAGCCTTTTGAGGAGGGCCATCATCAATCAAAATTTGTGGCACCCCTGAGGGCGGCAGGCCCCTTATTTTGATAATGCCCTCATCCTAGTGTTTATCCTATACTTTTAAAATTAAAAAAATTTGGTCGTTTAGTTTTGAAATTATTAGAGGACTGCAATTGGACGTTCTATATATGTAGGGTAATGGCCTGGCCGCACGGCATTATCCAGGGTGATAATCAAGGATAATTGGGCTCAAGTGTTTCAAGGGCCTGAGTTGCACCCCTCATTTGATGCTTCATCCCCTCCTGGCTTTTGTTCGCGAAGTCATGAAATTTTATTAAATAAGGGTATGAAATACTGAGACTCAGCATTAAATGCACCAGGCTCGAGAACATGTATAGTTACAGTACACATAGCAGCAGCAGTGATTGGTTGAAAGCGTTCAGGAAAAGAAAGGACAGGCCAAACTCAGTTTAGCACCAAGTTTGGTCACATAAGGGATGAGATTTCAAAAAACAGGAAAAAAAAAGTACACTGGGCTTCAACGGGGTATGAAACTCAGTTTAGCACCAAAATTTGATTCCCTCACATGTCCTCATTCGTTTGGGTGACAACCTCACAATGTACAACAATAACTTACCAGTTACAACCAGAGCTTTTGGACGAGTCCAACCATTGACCACCTTCACACATCTTGTGTGAGTGTTATCTTGGTGGCAGGTGTACGTATGTCAAATCATATTATTTATTGTCAAAAACCATTTTAATGTGTGAAGTTGGAAACGGACAATTAATCTATATACGTAAACTATTTTATGATGCCAAGAATCAAAAGCATCTATTATCATAATGTTGGTGTGTGTGATTTGGTGCATGTTCAATTTACACATGAAATTATTTTATACGTTTTATATGTAAAAGCATTGTCAACTAAGAATAAACCAATCCACCTTTGAGTTAAATGGTTGTCGCAATCCAACAAAGCTGCAATAAAAAATACAAAAAGGAACCAAATTATGTCCTCTACCATGAAGTGCAATAGTGTGTTCTACCCGCCCTTGTTCTTATGCCCTCAAATCACCTGAAAGGCAAATGGCGTGGGAGGGGG
>Ga0116227_10014897_pt1 | contig 11679 bp, 6 predicted proteins | sample S1TSphgellanicum_FD_89693 | JGI IMG/M metagenome (GOLD analysis project Ga0116227, IMG submission 89693) | Host-associated microbial communities from peat moss isolated from Minnesota, USA - S1T2_Fb - Sphagnum magellanicum MG | ecosystem: Host-associated > Plants > Peat moss > Unclassified... | reverse complement strand
AATTCGTCTGATCATATCGTCCTTAGTAGTGCCGGCAAATCATGAGCTCTACTGCAGATCAAAAGAAATCGATGGGCCGCGGGCAAATATTGGTGGTGGGTTCTAGTGCGAGGACTCGGATCAGAATCTTTGATCCACCCTAATGATCAAGGCGGCTCAATCTCAATCTCCAAAAGTATAAGCAATTCATAGTAGCCTAGGTTGAAGCCTGAATGTCCTCTTGAAATATTTCTCACATCCAAGTTTTAATCATCTACCTTTTTTTTTCTCCCCCAACCCCACCCATCAAACTAAAATTGGGATTACAAATAGGTGGGAGACTACTAACGGCAAACAACCATTTGCAGCAATCATTATGATCGGTCGATCAGAATCATCATCAGAGAGCAGCAGTCAGATCATATTCATTACACTCTTCTAGATGTGGCACGTGGTGTTAGGCTTTCCTGGGCATTTTTTTTTTCACCAGCCTCAGCAAACTGTGCAAAAAATGAATGCTTGGCCAAAATCATTTTGCTGAGCCAAACAGGCCACATGTTTTGACTTTTCTTCTCCACATACTCCAATTTTTTCTCACAATATCACAAAACCTCTTTTTTTTTTCCCCTTCTTCTTCTTCTTCTTTTTCTTCAGAAAAGTTCTAAGAAAAAAAATTTCCACATGGTACTACTAATCATAAGCTCCTGAATTGGGTGGTAGTTTTTCTCAGAGCCTCCACTTGTTATCTAGATTGTGCATTGATCAATTGATGTGCATTAATAATCTCACAACTAGTTTTCTTTCACCCTTGTTTGTTTGTACGTACATTGAAAAAATCCCTGGGCTTGAACTTTCATAATTCTTCAAGCAATGTTTGCAATTGTGATGCAAAGTGTGTGTAAAAACATGACAAACTTTTATGAAAGAAGGGTGTAATTTTGATTGCAATTATATCTGGGGGTTTGGCAGCAGCAATCAAGAAATTGGGTTGTGAGATTTATGAGGAGACTCCAGTTGTAGGGAAAGAAGGAATTGTTGTGAAGACTGATACTGGTCATGCTTGCAAAAAATTCTCCCATCCATAAGAGCATAGCTATCCGTTCCTGACAATTTGCTCAAAGGTCTTATGTAATGGGATTGAAGGTCCCAAAGGTTGCCATCAAAGTAAAAAAATCTTCCATCTCTCTTCCACTCCAATTTGGTTAGTTTTGTGCACTACTATATATATGTGTGTGTGTGTGCGTGTGTATTTTGTTCAATTTTTCTCAAATTGCTGGGGACATCATGATCAGTTGGAACTTATGATCATAGATTTTGATTAATTAGGGTTTCTCCATGTGGGTGTTGTGGGTGATTATGATCAGTTGTGCATCATGGTGGGACACAGCATTGCTATATCAATATGTTAGGTTAGAGGATGAAGGCAAGGATGAAATTTTGGTTGTGGGGGAGGTGAGGATCATGTGGTTGGTATCAACCCTTCTGACTACAAGGAAGCATATGATGTTCTTGAAAGCTGGGCTCAAGCTCATTGGCCATGCTGCTGCACAAGAAGTTGTCTACCGCTGGACTTGGCCCGGTAGTGTTTTCCTCTTCTCAACTATGACACATGTAAGTTTGATCATTTTCACAATCGATAAGCTTGCGCCAATTTCAATCAGATTCTCAAAAAACCCACATCCTTGGATTGAGGTTTACAATCCTTCTCACTTCCCAGCAACATCAGGAGAAACTCCAAGTCAAGAAATTGAGGAAGTGACCAAAAATCTCAAAGTAACAGAAAATTAGTCTCGAACCCTCATACATCAAGTATCAAAAAACAGAATCTTGATGAAATTTGTGTTTCTTATAAACTACAGTCGCTGCAATGAATTATCCAGATCATGGGTGGCTCTAAAATTCCTTCTCAATATCTGTAGCAATGTGTGGAACAAAATTTCACCTCAAAATGATGCAAATGCTTTGGTTTAATAGTCAGACATTCATGTGTTGCTGGGTGGTTTAGGGTTTAGGGCTTTCACAACTTTTTTGTAAGCTGAAACAACAGAGTAGTAAATGAATGGGTTTTGCTTATGGCTGAACTTTTGGGTGTCAATTTTCTACTAGGATTTTCAAGTGTCCTTCCATTGAAGGGGTTTGACTCACTATCCAGTGACACCGTGGGGTCGATACTCTGGAGCTGCACTTCAAGAAGGGTTGAACATAATTGCCATGTACCGAAGATGGTGAGGGTGAGCTTCATCAGTTTTCTGGTGAGTTTTGTGTACATTATTGTCTTCCAAAAATTCAATGATCTAAAGCAGGCGATTCCCTAGTCTAGTACTTGAACAAAGTACATAGACAAGCAGGAAAACCTAGATGCTCATTTTCATTCACAGATTGATTGCTCTTGGTTTCAGAGGCAGACCTTGTGGGTGTTGTCACTTTTTTTGGAGCTTTTTTCTGAGAAAAAGGATCTGGGAAAAGAGATAGTTCCGAGCTTTCGGTGCTTCACAAAACTGACAAATGCCATTGGAAATGCATGACCCATTGGTATTCAGAACATGCAACTAGCAGATCAAAACTGACAATGAATTGAACTGAACTGTAGCAATTGGGAATCTCTGACCTAACCCTAAACCCTAACGTGTGCAATTGGAGTGCATGGCCATTTGGCATAACATGCTACCACCATTGCATGGAAAAAAATCTCTTTGATTCAATAGTGTACTGATCTCAGAGCATCCCCACCAGAACTCAGTAGGTGACCCTGCAAAAATATTTCTCACATCCAAGTTTAGTTATTTACTTTTTTGTACCGTCACCCATAAAACTGAAACCCGGACTGCAAATAGGTGGGAACTACGGCATAGCAAAACCATCTGGACCAGTCATTATGATTGGCCAATCAAAAACAAGGATCAGCAGTCAGATCGTATTTATTACACTCTTCTCTAGCAAGTGCACAGTTTCGCTGCCTCAGCAACTTGACCAAATATGCAGGAGAACAACCATTTTCCTGAGCCAAACCGACATATATTAAGTTTCTTCATGCAATTTTAATGTGCAAGGTCACATATATTGAGCACTGATGGAGATGGTCTAGAGTCTAAGCTTTGCTAACCAAATGCAAGCATGCTAAACTTGCAGATGGAAAGTCTCTATTGAAAACTGCTTTTACTAAGAACCAGAACCACCCATATCAGATCAACTTAGGATGAAGCTACAATAAATAATACTAGTGTAGCCTGTGGCATTGGCCCAAGTGTGAACTCGTTGCCCAACTAATTTTTCCTTCCAAATCCATTATTGCTAATTGAATTGAATTTTCAATGAAAAACAATGACTTAAAATTTAATCTCTCATGCATTTTAGGTCTAAAAATTTCCAAAATACTTGCATAAAATCCTACTTAGTGAGAGGGCTTTCCAATAATACTAAAAGCACACTCAAGTTGCTTTATAATTTTATAATTTTGTTTGAAATGAAAACATTGTTCAATATTCAATAACTTCTCCACCATAGGTTGAAACAGTACGAAACCAACTTAGTGCACCCCTATTGAGAGGGCTTTCCAATGGTGTCAAAGGTGCAGCACGAGGCACCATGGTTTGGGAAATCTCAACAAGATGAACAAAAAAAAACAAATAAACTACCTTCCTTCATAGCTAGATTGTATCTAAAATTTTGAATTTCTAGTGATGAAATTTTGATATTTTGTCTAGACCATCCCTATTGAATCTCCTTAAACCAACTCCACCCCTACTCTTATTTGGGCCTAAGTAGTGATGTTTATCTCGTGAAAAATGGTGTATAATTGTTTTTCAATCCTCACCCATAAGCACGAAAAATAAGACAATATAAGGTGAGAGACTATTTAAAATCAACTACTTCACCAATCACCATAGTTGTTTGATCATAAGTAGTCATTTTCTTGTGGTTTTTACAAGCACAAAAAAACATTGGATCCTTTACAAAGATATTGGCCCAATGTTGATTTAAATCGGCATATAAATGTTGTACTTCATGCAAAAATATATTATGCAAGCCACCAGTGGAGCTACTCCTTATGATAAAATTGATATATAAAAACTATAATATTGTAATTAAAATTCCAACTATCTAGTAGTGAAATTTCAATATTTTATCAAAACCAAGTTACTCAAATCCACTAAGGATGAAGCCACAATGATGGTCTTGTATCCAAAATTCTAACCATCTAGTCACAAAATTTCAATCTTTTTGCTAAAACCAACCTTAGGATGAAGCCGCACTATTCATATTTTATTCAAAATTTCAACCATCTAGTGGTGAAATTTCAATATTTTATGAAAATAGTTGTAAAGGTAGCTTGCAAATGGATTATGGAAAAACACCCACTTATTATTATTAAGAGCTTTGTGTGCTTTTGTTCTTGCAATTGTCATTGAGTTACTTGACCGACGTCTTATATTATTGACATACAAGCCATAAACACATACATGCCCATCATGGAACACAAGCCCATGGGCACAACATGTCCACAATAGTAAAACCCTAAAAACCTCTTAGTAGGCTTACAAGCCATGTGCACATATGGAATTGAATTTCTCAAGTTTGATAGATTTGAAAGTGATGTTAATCTAATGTTGAAAGTTTGTCATGTGTTTGTATAGTAACGTCTATAATTAATTATGGAAACATTTGGATAAATTTAATAAATATAAAATACATTCAAAAGCATTTTTAATTTTGCGTAACTAGTGTTTTTCTTGCTTATTCTTATTTTAAAATTAGTTTCAAAAATGATATATTTGTGAAAATTATTCAAATAAACTTAATAAATTACCCAACAACATATATAACATGACATATTTGTGAATCATTAAAATCAAATTAACAATTCTCATGTAAGTTTATAAATCATATATTCACTACAACAATCATGTTCAAACATGTCAACTTAAATTATTAACCCCTTACTTTCAAAGGACTCACCTAAGTGGGCATTATGGCTTGCATTGTTGCATTTGCACCTTTGCCTAAGTATGGATTGAAATTGATTTTCCATAAATGTTCACTCCATCACATCTTAAAGCTAAGATATCTAGGGTACCTTTCTATCTAACCTACCTATGTACTTACCAACTAACCTAATGATCTAGGTCCTAAGTAGGTTAGAGCTACCTACTTATTTACATGTACTTACTTATTGAATCAATCTATTAATTTTTATTATCATTTTGACTAATAATCAAAATTTGTTTTGTCAAGTTGACTAATCAAGATAGTCATAAATAATTAAAATTTATTTTTATTTAACTATGAATATGGTTTAAATAAAATTGAATGTTTCATTTGATTAAATCCTTGTCTTTATTAAGAAAAGTGTTCATTTTTGATCCTATTCGACTAAATATCACATTTGACTAGTAGTAAAAAAATTAATTCAGTTGAGTTGAACAACTTGAAAAGTGATGATTTGTAGTAGTGTACGTTTTGTATCAATTACATGTGCAATAACAAAAAATTTGTATGATGAGGTAATCAAGTTCTTGCACCACATGCAACTAAGAATTTAAGTGAAGCCCACTTTGAAAAGATTAATATTGGGATGAGTGACCTTACGCAATGTTCAATATACTTGGGGCCAATGGCATAAGGACTTACTAGTAGAAATGATGATAAAAACTAAAAATGTGAAAACAAATGGATCACGAGTAAAAACTCTTCAAACTTCAAAATTTTCCTTATGAAGATGGAGGTAAGGAATTATGTTATTTTTTATTTTCACAAAATTTCCTATAATTAGTGGCTCCATCCAAAATTAAAATATTTGGAATAAGTTTGCATTGTAATTTACTTCTAAATGGGTAAGAAGAAAAAATGTTAAAATACAAAAATAAACCTATATTTTAGATAGCATGGAATTCCAATGGTGATGATTCATGAAATTAATTTACATACAACAACTCTAGGTTCCTTAAGCAATGGTTATCAATTGGAATAGGTTTAGCCCATTTTCAAGTAAAGAAGCATGATGGAAATGTGTCTTTTTGAATTTATGTCTTCATTTTTTTTTTCCGAACACCATGAATATATTTTCAATACTTTCTCCATCAATTTGTATCTCATTTTTTCTTCAATTGAATTTGAATTCAATTCAATTCATTTAGATCTAAATTAATTTCAATTCAACTCAAATTCAATTTAATTCAAGTTGCTTGCAATATGATTCAATATTTTCATTCAAATTTAACTTAATTTTCATAAAATAAATTCATTTTTAATTAATTAATAAATTCATTGTCACCAATAGCACAAAGCAATGCAGAGCCCAAGTGGATAATGTGAATCTCGGTAGTCAAATGTAGGGATCGAACGATTGCCCTACATGTTGTTTTGAGATCCATGTGACTCCCAAAGTGATGTTGACTAAAGATGGTGATCGGGAAAGCATGGAGGAATAATACTCTATAGAGTTTCCATGAAGTCACGCTCTGTATCACCCCCTATCTCCTCTTCTTTCGCCCCCTATCCCCTCTTTCAGTGGTATACGCAAAGTAAGGATATTTTTATTAAATCTAGATATGAAATGCTGAAACTCAGCATTTAATGCACAAGGTTCGAGAGTAAAAATTATAATTGTTCTACAGGTACGAGCGGTGAACATACATATATGTAGCAGCGGTGGAGGCGCTCAGGAAAAAGGAACGACAGGATGAAACTCAGTTTACCACCAAAATTGGTGGAAAAAACTAGTTTGGGTCCCAGATATTTTCCTTTTGTAAACTTTTCATTTCCAAGGTAGGCGTTTGATGCCCTATTATGCCGAAACTGGTCGTTCTCGTTCCCTAATCGCCTGACTTTACGCATGACTCTAATATTATAAGATTATTTTGTAGGGTGCGCAATTGTGTTATTATCCTTTTGTAAACTTTTCATTCCCAGTTATGCGTTTGATGCCCTATTATGCCGAAACTGGTCATTCTCGTTCCCTAATCGCCTGACTTTACGCATGACTCTAATATTATAAGATTATTTTGTAGGGTGCTTATTTTGTAGGGTGCTCAATTGTGTTATTTTCCTTTTGTAAACTTTTCATTCCCAGTTACACGTTTGATGCCCTATTATGCCGAAACTGGTCATTCTCGTTCCCTAATCGCCTGACTTTATGCATTACTCTAATATTATAAGATTATTTTGTAGCGTGCGCAATTGTTTCTTGTTCAATGTTGCTTTGTAATGATGACGAGCTTTCTCTTTCCCATTGCCTCCCCTTTTTTTTTGTTCTTGAATGTGGGGGCCATTGTTTAAGAACTTGTTGATATTTCCTTGCACCTTTTAAGTATTTTTCACGACCACTATTTTTCATCGTACTTTTAACATGTGATTCCATTGTAGTACAATGACAATGTCAATGCAAAATACTATAGTACCTTGGCACTTTGGGCCGCAAACTATATTATCTTTTGAATGCTGAAATTTTCAAAAATTATTTTTTTTCTCAAAGAAAAAAATTAAAAATTTGTGAAGAAAAATGAATAATTAATTAATTAATTTTTTTGAAATGGAATCTTCAAATTTTAATTAAATAATTATTTTACGGACATGCTAAAGGTGCCCATAGACTATGATACTCCCACAAGAAACCGAAATTTACTTAGAAAAAGTGATCCACCCAATGTCGAGGTCCAAATCACTAAATTGTGAAATTTCACCACAAAAGAAAACGATGATGAGCCACCCTCATCTTTGATCATCATCACGGGTATCACCTCTCTATCTATTTGGTGCCCGGTTGTGCCCTAATGAGTAATACCCTCATCTTTTATCATCATCACGGGTATCATAATTGTATCTTAAGGCAAAAGAAGAAGAATTATGGAAACTCAAATATTTCACCATGCAAAAATATAACCTTCAAAACAATCCTCTAAAAGAAACCAAAATCCTTCAAGATATTATTATAACTCTATTATAACTAATCTCAAGTTTTAACACAAGCCCAAAATATCTTGTTTCAAAAATCCTCATATAAAACTAGATCTAACTAATTTCTCCTTCCAAAATTATTTTTTTGGTATTATTTTTTTTGAATTTTCAATGATTAAAAAACTAACTCAAAATTCAATATATATCTTGACACCATAGATAGATCTGAAAATTAAATAATCACCTTAATAAAATCCCACTCATTTCAAGGGTTTTCCTACAATACAAAACACATACCCCCAATTTCCCTTAATTTTTTTTTGAAAAAAAATTTCTTAAATTTTCAATGAAATTTTTTGTTGAATATTTAATTACTCTCATACAATAGATCTAAACATTACGAAACCACCTTCATGCACCCCCTACTACTTGTGAAGCGCTTTCCAATAGTACCACGTGCACAACGCGGAGTGTTATAGGGCGTAATGGGTCGGGAGATTTCAATTAGTAATTTTTTGGGACAAAAAAATTGCCAAAGGTGACAAATTATATGAGAAAGGAATTTTTTTTCACAAAAAAATTTTAATTAAAAAACTCACCAATTGCTTTAAAAAAATGCTTTTTTGTGAACAATGTCACCACTTTCATGTCTATTGGTTACACGTTTAAGAATTTTCTAGAAATTGAGTCGCCCACTTTAAGTCAAGATGCTTCCCACCTTGGCTCCATTAGGGAATTGAAAAAAATAAAAAAAATTAAAAAAAAAAGTTCTCAACATGACAAACAAAGCAAAACAAACAAACAAACGACCTTCCTCAAAATATTGATATTGAAGGACACTCTAATATTCAAAGATATTGGAAAGAATCCTCTAAAAAATAGATAAATAAATAAATAAATGAGATCATTAAAGGCGGAAAAACCAAAAGATGATTATTCCCAAAAGGGAAAAAAAATAAAAATAAAAATAAAATCACCTCTCAACACGATTATTTTTTACTTTGGACCCAAATATAAAACAAAAATACTCTAAATTTTTTTTTAAAAAAAATGGAAGATACTTCCCAACATTGATGACGACAAACAAGCCCTTCTCAAAAACGAATGGCCATGCCATTTCTTCGAAATCTAATTTCCACTTTAGAACGTGCCATCCAAATACACTAGTAAATTTTCGGCAAGTCTTTACGAAAAAATCGGGGTACGTTGTGGACATGTACGAGAGACATATCTTTTTTTTTTTTTTTGGAAGGGGGCTTTGTCAGATTTTATAAATTAAATTATTTATTTAATTAATTTTTCTGGGCCCCTTTCTTTTCTACTAGGTAACACTCATTGCTGGTTCTCATCCCAATTGATTATATAATTAAATATAATAAATAATAAAATAAGTGATTGGCTAGTGAAGATTCCAGTAGCTCATGAATTTGGACACAAGGACGTAAATAAATAAATAAATAAATAAATTTGGACACAAGGAGGATATTTTCAAAAAGGGGGGGGTCTGGTCTGGTCTAAATGCATGAATGAATGAATGAATGAATAAATATTGAATGGGTTTCAAAAATCATCTTGAATTTCAGTTCATATCTTAAGGCTTGACATCCCTTACTCTTCTTCTAGCAACAATTCTTGATTTTCACACAAAGTTATTATTAGTTTTTTATAATTTTAAATTTTAAATTAAAAAAAAGTTTCACATCTCCAAGGCCAAAATGATTGATTCCCCCACCCCCAAAAAAAAAGAAAAGAAAAAAAAAGTCTCAAAATTGGATAATTAAAAATTTGGACACCTCCACACACACGCACACACACACAATAGAAAAATTACAACAAGTCCAAAAAAAATCTATTGATTTTTTAAATCATCCATCGATGGATGGATGACAAGAATCAATAGCGTATCTCTAAGGTTGGTTTGGCACCATACTACACTAGATAATCTAGTTCAAAAGGGTGCCAACTTGCCAATGGGTTGGAAAAGAGGCCTATTCGTTCCTAGGGTTCGCCTTTCATGTGCCCAAACCATGAGCCATGTAGGTGTTGGGTCAACAAAAGCTATTGTGCACATGAGTAGGAAATGCATGAATTACAAGTGCATAATACATTATGACTTTGCGATATTGTGATCATTATAATAAAAATTACTTTTATAATTGTGATGAGAATATTGGGAGGTCACTATTTTCAAGCTTAGGTGGACTATAATCAAAGACACACAAAAAAAAAGAAAACCCTAAAAATGCACTAATCATACTTGCATAGCCACATCAATGACTTTTCAGGTGTGAAGTTGAATGCTCATATATATATGGTATTTCAATTAATGCCTTGTATTTTAAATAAATTATATATATATAATGCACGAAGGGAAATTATTTTCATATTTTTCAAATGATGTGCAAAAAAAAAGGTGCAACTTATTATACATATAATTTATTTAAATATAAATAAGGTGTTTATGATTGGATTAAAAAAAGACTAAAAAGAAATTAAGAATATTTTCAAAATTAATAAAATGTGCCATAATTATTTCAAATTTACCAAGTTTCCTTTGTAATGTTATTTACATAAGAATTTTTTTAAAATTTTTTTTAAAAAAATTTCTTTTGGTAAATAAATGGTGTAAAACTAGTTCAACAATTGGTTGTTCAATAAAACATGTTTCAATGTTTTGAAAAGAAGTGAAAGTTTAGAATATTGTAGCAATATTGAGTTGCCATACCTCTTTTTACACCTCAAAACACCATATCGAAATAAAGATAACATCCATGCATAACACATGCATGAAAAATTTCCAATTTAAAATTGTAAAGTAATATAAATGCAATATGTTATACACAAACTGTTTCAACTATGCACATACAACTTTAAACTTGGCAACCCATTTCTAGTGCTTGTTGATAGGGCTGTGAAAAACACGATTGACGTGTCTTCCTTCCCCTTTTCCCTTTATCGTGTTCTTAATAACTATTGCCAACCTAGTAAGAAAAACATGAAGCTTTTCAAGATTCTCATGACAACTATAGAAGTAGTTGAAATCCCCTCTCAAGTCAAGTCGTGATGATATGTGGTATGTAACCTTGTAACTTGTGTGGCTCGCTACTCATCCATGACCTAACTTTCATGCATCCAAGCTCGTAGGCACCTCAACTCTTATGTTGGTCATGTTGTAGGGTAGCCGAAAGGTGAACACTAAGACAAAAAAAACATGCCTCCTTTTGAACTTGTCACATTCTACTCATGGTTTAAATAGTTAAAAAAAGTGAACCCTAGGAAAGAAAGAACATGCCTCTTCCTAAATCTTGTGACAACTTCACACACCATTTTAGATATATTATCTAATAGTATGGTGCCAAATCAAACTTGCATGTATGATATTATATTGGTAAGTATTTTATTCTTGTTTTTTTAAAAAAAATATTTTATTTTATTTTATTATTTAATTTTTTTTACGGATGATAAAAATTAATTTGGTTTTTTTGGACTTGGGACATTAAAAGTGAAAACCTAGTGTGTACATGTGCATTTTTTAGTGTCCTAACTAATGTTGGGCAGCTTTTTATTTTTATGAAAAACCTTTGAACATAGAAACACGTGTCCTAAATGTTAGGGTATGCAAACTTCCCACTATTATGTTATAGCCCTTAATGGAAGTTTAATTTCATACAAACTATCCAATCAAAAACAAGATTTACCTTATCAAATTATGCTTTAAATAGTTTTTTTTTTTTTTTTTTTGAAATCCATTAAAACCCCACTAAATTTTTTTTGTTTTTTTTGATTGTATTTTCTAAACCAAAATTT
>Ga0116227_10014896_pt1 | contig 11679 bp, 6 predicted proteins | sample S1TSphgellanicum_FD_89693 | JGI IMG/M metagenome (GOLD analysis project Ga0116227, IMG submission 89693) | Host-associated microbial communities from peat moss isolated from Minnesota, USA - S1T2_Fb - Sphagnum magellanicum MG | ecosystem: Host-associated > Plants > Peat moss > Unclassified... | reverse complement strand
GTTTCATACTGCCGTATCGGCTTGCCATACCAGCAGCCAATATTAATAGGGTAGGTTTCATCTTGCGAAAATAATAAATTGAACGTTAATCTTTTATATTGATTTTGGATATTTTAGAGGCGTAGATGGGATATTCAAATAAAGATTAGAAAAATCCACCACTACGGCTTTTTTTACCGTTAAGCATGCCAAATATGCCACGAACAATTTCTTTGCCTATTTGACGGGTTATGGTTGCGCCCATTACCTGCTCTACTATACTTTTTTCATTTGATTTTGGTTTTATTTCAGCTTGTTGTGGTGTATTTGCTGTTTGCTCATTTATTCTTCTGGTTAAAATTTCATATGCACTTTCAGGATCAATAGATTCCTTATATTTTGCATACATAGGACTTTCTTCTACACATTTATTAAAATCAGCTGTGGTTAATGGATCCATTGATGCCCTTGGTGGAGTAAGTATGGTTGCAGAAACTTCGGTTGGAATGCCCTTTTCATTTAAAACAGTAATTAAGGCCTGTCCTGTGCCTAAAGAGGTAATCACTTTGTCAATTTCATAAAACTCTGATTTTGGATAAGTGTTAACGGTCTTTTTAAGTGCATCAACATCGTTTGGTGTGAAAGCCCTGAGTGCGTGCTGTATGCGGTTACCCAACTGCCCCAGTACACTAACCGGAACATCAGTTGGCACCTGCGTGCAAAAGAAAATCCCAACACCTTTTGATCGAATTAGGCGAATAATTGTTTCTATTTGTTCTAAAAAAGCTTTTGATGAGTTGTTGAAAAGCAAATGGGCTTCATCAAAAAAGAAAACCAGTTTGGGTTTATCTAAATCGCCAACTTCTGGCAAGTTGTAAAATAATTCAGCCAGAAGGCTCAATAAAAAAGTAGAGTATAAAACAGGCTGATTTTGTACGTCCGCAATATTTAATAAGCTGATCACACCCTTTCCGTCAATACGTTCGAATAGATCCGAAATGTCAAATGATTTTTCTCCAAACATACCGGTTAAACCCTGTTGCTCTATAGCTACTATTTTTCTTAGAATGGTACCAGAGGTTGCTGATGATATGGTCCCGTAGTTTTCTTTGATTTCTGCCGCTCCAATGCCCTCTGATAAATAGGAGACTAATTTTTTTAAGTCATTGAAATCAATTATGGGCATCTTATTGTCATCAGCATATTTGAAGATTACAGACATAACGCCCGTTTGCGTACCGTTCAGGTCTAAAATTTTGGATAATAGGGTAGGGCCAAATTCTAAAATCGTAGCCCGCATTTGGGCACCCATTTTACCTGATAAAGAATAAATTTCTACAGGAAAACCAGCTGGTGAAAATACTTTGTTCAGCTGGTTTTCTCTTTCTTCTATTTTTGGATTTATTGCACCAGGTTGAGTTAGACCTGATAAATCTCCCTTAACATCTAACATGAAAACAGGTACACCAGCATCTGATAATTGTTCAGCAAGCAATTGAAGGGTACGTGTTTTTCCTGTGCCTGTAGCCCCAGCAATTAATCCATGCCTGTTCATCATTTTCAAGGGAAGGTTTATTTCTGCATCGGCATAAACTGCTCCATTTAACATGGCCGCACCTAAATATATAGATGATCCTGAAGGTGCGTATGAGGCTTTAATTTTCTCAATAAATTTTGTGGCTTGATCACTCATATTTTTATTTTAAGATCTCAGTTAATGAAGGTTTTAACATTAATTTAATTTTGATCGTACATCCTTTTGGTCGTACGAAATGCAATTAGTGAATGTTTTTTTGGCTTTTTAGAAAAGCGATCTCCATTTGTAAGTTTTCCAGTTGATTTAAAAGATGGGTTATGGCATGTAAACCTTCTAAATTAATGTTCAGTTCTTGATGTAACCGAACAAGACGCTCTAAATTAGCGAGGTCATCTGTATGTACAAAGGTTGTTTTCTTGATCACCTTAGTTTTAATTAGACCGTATTCTTCTAAGTCATTTATAAATGTAACTTTTATTTTGTGGTATAAACAAAAGCTGGTTATTGGAATAAGCTGATTTTCCATATGCTATAATTTGGAAAGTTTTTCAAATAGTTCTTTTTGATCTGGACTAAGTTTAGTGGGTAGTTTCACTTGCCAGTTAATATATAGATCGCCAAATTGATTTTCCTTTTTATATACTGGAAAACCTTTTCCTTTTAGCCGCAAAGTTGTATCGGGCTGTGTTTCTGGGGGTATGTTGAGTTTAACTTTTCCGTTTAGGGTTTCTACAATTTTTTCACCTCCTAATATTGCAGTGTATAAATCAATGCTTTCATTAACGTAAATATCATTGCCCTTACGTTTAAATTTCGGATGTTCAGAGATATTAAAACTGATGTATAGATCTCCTGCAGGTCCATTGTTAGCGCCAGGGGCACCATATCCCGGGAGTTTTATCTTTTGGCCGTTTTCTACACCTGCAGGTATGGTAATGCGTACCTGCTTGCCATTAACAGTTAAAGTTTGCTTATGAGTAGTATAGGCATCTAATAAATCAAGTTTTAATTCTGCATTATAATCCTGTCCTTTAAATGGTGAGCGCTGGTTGCTTCGACCTGCACCGCCAAACATAGACGAAAAGAAATCAGAGAAATCGCCACCATCAAAACCACCGCCATAACTACTGTGACCTTGAGATTGATGTTGCCTTTGCTGCTGTTGCTGGGCATCTAATTGATCGGCATGTTGCCAGTCTTTTCCATATTTATCATATTTTTTCCGTTTTTCAGGATCGCTTAAAACTTCATTGGCCTCATTAATTTGTTGGAATTTTTTATTGGCTTCCTGATTATTTGGATTTAAATCCGGATGAAATTTTCGGGCCAGTTTTCTGTAGGCCTTTTTAATTTCATCTGTAGAAGCTGTTTTTTTTAAATCTAAGATTTTATAATAATCTATGTAGTCCATATTTTACTAAACAAATAAGTGGGGGTAATGTTCAAAATGCTTAATGATAAAGATAAATTAAAACCATAAATTTTAATCATGGTGCAGTGCCAAAAATTGCAATTTGTACATGTTGGTTATTAGAAATAAAAAATGCCCTGAGTTACAGGGCATTTTTTTATAGATTTTATTTTTTATTTTTTACATATTTTTCTAACCATTGATCCTGCTCCCAAAGCATATGTAAAATGTTTTCCTTTCCTCGGTAACTATGTGCTTCGTAGGGCAAGAAGACAAAGCGGGTTGTTCCTCCTGCACCTTTAATCGCATTGAACAAACGCTCACTATTTATTGGGAAAGTACCCGGATTATCATCAGAATCGCCATGAATTAAAAGGAGTGGTGTTTTAATTTTATCAGCATAACTAAAAGGGCTCATTTCATAATATAATTGTGGCGCCTGCCAATAGGTACGTTCTTCATTTTGGAAACCAAATGGCGTTAAGGTTCGGTTATAAGCACCACTGCGAGCGATACCAGCTGCAAAGAGATTCGTATGTGCCAGCAAATTTGCCGTCATAAAAGCGCCATAACTATGACCGCCAACGGCCATGCGTTTTTTATCACCAACACCTAAATCTGCTAATTTATTAATAGCTGCTTCGGCATTTAACTGCAATTGCTCAACAAATGTATCGTTAGGTTTTTTTCCGTCTTTAGCAACAATTGGCATTTCTGCATTATCTAAAACGGCATACCCCCTGGTCACCCAAAAAATTGGAGAACCCCAGCTTATTGTTGTGAACTTATCTTTTGAGCCTCTAATTTGAGCGGCATCATCAGCAGAGTTAAATTCGCGGGGATAAGCCCAAATTAAGGTTGGTAAAGGACCATCTTTATCTTTGTTGTAGCCTTTAGGCAAATATAAATTACCAGTTAAATCAACACCATCACCACGTTTGTACGAAATTTTTTGTTTTGTAATGCCCTCTAATGATGGATAGGGGTTTGTGAAATTTGTAACGGGCCTATCAGCAACGCGTAGAATTAAATTTTTGATATAATAATTAGGTACAAGTTGCTGGCTTTCTTTACGGGTAAGGAGAACCAGTTTATCGGGATCGATTACATCGCTTACATATTCAAAAGTGCCTTCTGCACTTCTCCAAATAATCTCATTCTTTTTGGTGGTTAAATCAAATTTGGCCAAGAAAGGTAAATCACCTTTTTCTGATGAACCAATGGCATTGTTCATTAATAATTTGGTGCCATTATCAATGGTGTGTATTACCTGACGGCCATACTTGTTTTTTGTTGTAACAGGAACACCCGGATTGCCATACTCATCTGTTTGATTTCTGCTATAAAGCTCCTCTATAGTTCCAGTAGTTGGATTATATAAGCTTACTTTGTTGGTTTGCTTGCTGCGTAAGCCTTCTGTTACCAAAGCAAGATTTTCATTGCCCCATTGAATGTTCCTGAAGCGGGTTTGTGTTTTAAAGAGTTCTTTTTCATTTCCATTAAATGGAGCACTCAGCGCATAAACAGCATCGTGAAAAGGAACATTTTTTTTGATTAACCCACTGTCCAGTGGTTTGCACCATATTGCTGTAGCCGGTACATCATTTCTCCAGGCAAAGCCTCTTGCAATATTTTGAGTATTGTCATAGCCAGAAGGTGTACCTTCTGATGATGGAAGTTCGGCTAGAACTTTAATTGTTTTACCACTTAAATCGGTAATGGATACTGTAGAAGGAAAGCCACTAGATGAAACCAAATATGAAAATGGCTTTTTAATGGTTTCAATCATCATATAGTTTTTATCAGGTGATAAACGTACCGACAAATAAATAGCCGGTTTTCCTATAAGTGTTTCTACGCCTGCGGTATTTTTAACCAATTGTGATGTAGCAAAAAATTCAAATAACTGTTCATCAAAAGGAGATTTAATCAAATCCTGGTAGGTTACACTTGGTGCTGCTTTACCCAGATTTTGCTGTATGGTTGGTCCTTTTGGCATTAATGGCTTAGCAGGCGCCTCAGATGCTGGTTTAACAGCTATACGGTAAACAATTGTATTGTCATTTAGCCAGGTTAATCCACTGCCTAAAACAACATTTAAAAATGTTTTATTTGTTTTAACTGCTTTCTTTGTTGTTAAATCAATGATATAAAGATCAACACCTTTTTGTGTCGTGTTTATAAAAGCGATCTTGTTTTCGGATGGGTTCCAGCTGATATTGCTTGCATATAGCGGTGTAGGTAAACCGCTAATTTGAAACGTTTGGTTCGTTCTAATATCTTTTAGGCTGAAGTTGTTAATAAAGGTTTGTCTGCTTGGTGAGTAATTATTAGGGTTTAACCTTAAACCTGCAATACGGTACTCTGGCATTGCTAACTCTTCTACAGATGGATAAGAATTCCGTTCACTAAATAAAATCCATTCGGCTTTGCTGTCAATACTTACAGATGGCGTAGGTTTAGCCAGTATTAGATCAGAAATTTCTTTTGGAGGAGTTTGGTAACTTAACGGATCTTGTGCAATAGCTTTTAATGAAGCACATACAGTTGCGATCAATAAATAAAATATGTATTTTTTTGTCATAGCAAGTTTATATGAAAATAAGTATTTTCAAAGATTGCAAAATTAGCTTGTTTTTTGTTTTAGTAACAGGTTATTTACGCTTTTGCTCATTTAAACAATGCGCAGGATGTTGCGGTATTATCAAAAAAATACATTGAGAAAATATTAATTATTTCCTCAATGTATTGATGAAAAGATTTATTCGCTGATGGAATAACTGCTTTTTTGTATAAAAGTACGGTTAAACAAATCAGTAGCTTTAACCTCTATAACGTGCATTCCTGTATTTTGATTTGCAGGTAACTGTGCCTTCCATAGGTGTGTGCTTTTTGCCGGATTGGAGGGGCGGCGTGCTTTTGCTGTTTTATCCGTTATACTTTTCCAGGTTGCAACTTCTGCAACATATTTTGGATCAAATTCCGGAGCATATAGCATAGGCATCCACATACCATTGTCAATTCTGAAATAAAGTTTATCTGCTTTATGTCCTGTGAAAAAATTTACATATACATAAGCCAGGCTGTCATTTTTCTTGTTCAGATTTTTTGGGGTCATTATTTCCATCTGAACTGAGGCATCTTGACCGGCAACTTTATAATCGATTAAGTATTGATTGCCCTTAAAATGAATAAAACCATAACCTTTTGGTGTACCGTCTCTCATCGTTGAAAGGGGGATGCCATTTTGATCGTTTAGTCCTGAATAAAAATCACCTGAAGCTGTACCAATATTAAAATGGTGATGAGGTTTGTCCTGTAGCCATTCTGTGCCTTTTATATAAAAATCTTGTCTTTGCATATGCGTATGTGCCGAAATGGAAAGCGTATTAGGGAAATTTTTGAGCATTTTAAACAAGCGCTGTCTAGTTGCAGAACTAAATAAAAACTCAGGTTCACTAATTGGAATATGAAAAGCAAGAACAACTAAGTAATCTTTTGGTACATATTTTAAATCATTTTCTACAAATTTAAGCTGATCCTCTCTTAATCCTCCATAATATCCATGGCCATCACGTGGATCTGGGAATAAAACATCATCTAAAATAATAAAATGAACTTTACCATAGTTAAAGGCATATGTAGCCGGGCCAAAATGTGCTTCGAAAGATTCATCAGAAAGGGAGTCTGTTGGCGCATCAGTATTGTAGTCATGGTTGCCCATAATATTGTACCAAGGGATGCCCACTTTGCTTACAGCTGCGGTATAAGCAGGGAATAAATCGAGTTTATCACCCACTTCATCACCCATGCTTAAGCCAAAGGCTACATTTTGTATTCCTTCAACCTCTTTAATTACTCCACGGATGAAATAGTCTACCTGTTCCAATGAATATACTTGTGGGTCACCAAAAATAAGTGCAGTAAAATGATCTTTTTCATCTGCCAAAGTAAGTGGGAAATCAATTGATTTTGGTAAAGGACCGGTTGGATCTACACCTTTGTATTTGAGTTTAGGTGAGCCAAATGGCTTATGGATATAATAATACTGAGGCAGGTTATCTGCATTTTTTGGTACCTGATAACCACTTGGCTTTATTATGCTAATGATATTATCATTACCTATAGGCAGCTCATAAAAACCTTTGTTATTGGTTAAAACAACTTCCTGACCATTGGTTACAGCAGTGTTTGCAATTCCTTTTTCTGTTTTATCTTTTTTTCCATTTCTGTTAAGGTCATGAAATACATAGCCTGAAGCTTTTGTTTGGGCTTGTATAATATGTACTGAAATTAAGAAGAGGATTAATAAACTGATTTTTTTCATGGGTATTTTAATTTGGAAATAAGACGGCTAAATTTAAGCTCAGGCCCTGATCATTTATTCTCTATGGCAGCATAGTAAAAAACCCATCATGAGGTTGAATTCATGATGGGTTGATGTGATTTATTTTGATTAACTTATTTATATTTATAAACAACAGTTTTATTGTTGCTGGCAATGCTTGCTACAATGTAAACAGTTCCATCACTTGCAATTTGCATATCAAATTCATTTACCTTTTCATTTATAACCTTTCTTTCGGTATTCCAATTGTTTGTTTTGGTATTAAGTGTTTTAACATTTAGGCTTGAAGCATTTGCGTAGGCAAAATATAGTATACCGTTTTGATCAACTGCTAGGGCAAATTTGTCTTTTTCACCACCACTTGATACGGCATTGCCAATTTCCTGCCAAGCACCTGCATTGTATTTCATTACATGATTTAATCTGCCTGATGAAGGTGCAACCTGATAAGCTAAATAAGCTTCACCATTTTTATCAACGGCAATACTAACTGTTTGAAAACCAACAAGGCCATCAGGAGCGGTAAAATTGATAGGCCCTACGGCGGTCCAAGTATTGTTCTCATATTTATATAACGAGGGTTTGTTTACACCTGTGCTTCTATCCATAATCCCCACATACATTTTATTGTCCAAGCCTTTAATAATCTGATTATAAAAAACAGTAGAAATAGTACTAGGAAGTGTAAGGCTAGACCATGCAGCAGAAGTATAGTTTGTTATATAAAGCCCTCTGGCTACCACTGGTGGATTGCTTGCATCAGCAACAGATGTTCTGGCCATTGCCAGCATCGGGATATCATTTTGAGTAATAGCAAGAGATAAATAATCTACTTTTAATGGCGTAAATCGTCTGCTTCCTACTGGAGACCAAGAGTTTCCATTGTATTTTAATACCGTTGCTTTTTGATCGCCGTTTAAATAATCTTTATATCCAATGTGTAATGTACCATCGCTGGTAAAGCCTATCCCAGGTACATCGGCTTTGAACTCTGATACACCTGCAACTGCACCTATATTTTTCCATACATTATCTACAAGTCCTATAACAGCTACTTTTTTATCAATATCATTTGAAATTGCTGCACCCGAAGCATCTTTTCCGGTGAGTTGATAAACAAAATAAGGGAGGTCATTAAGTGGGTTAATTGCCATTTTAATACCGCTTGCAGTTGTAAGCCCTGTTAGGTTGCTGCCTATAATGGTCCATTGCTTTCCAGTAAACTCAATTTTTACCGTATAATTTAATGGTGCAGGTAAGCCTGTTTGGTTAAACGCGTAAACTACCGCATTTGTAAAATCATTTACAGTTTTTTTACTTTCCTGTGCTATTCCGTTTATCTTAAGTGTTGCTCCGGCAGTCGTCTCAAAGCGTGCCACTAAAGTAGTTAGATTAACCGTTTCTGGTAAAGCAACCCGTACATCCATACCCTTAATAATTCCAATATAGTTTGCTTCTAAACCCGGATTGTCTTCAACATAAAAACCAAATGACTTTAGGGCTATTTTTTTATCTACTCTTACAGAATAGCTTCGGGAACTTTTATCTTCAGCTTTAACCTTATAAGTCACTGGAGCAGTAAAGTTTTGTTCGGAAATACCGGTTTCCTGCACAACTGTTCCAACCTGTACAATGGTACGCGGGTTTTCTGTAGTAAAACTTGCCTTTAAATTGGTTACGTCTACCTCAATCGGTAAATCAACAACGATTTCGCTTTCTGAAATTACGCCTGGATATTCTTTTGTTGCACCAAGTGCATCTTTAACAATAAATTTAAAGGACTCAAACCCTTTATCATACATAACAGGGTTTTTTTTGCATCCTGTTGCTGTTGCCAATACAATTAGCAACAACAATGAACCTATGTTTTTTATAGTCTTCATAAAAATTAGTTTAATGGCTTAGAATTTTCTGGCATAAGCACAGCCTTAATTCCTGGGGTGTCTATTAAATATTTTTTGGCATAGTCTGCAATCATTGCCGGAGTAATTCTTTGGATCATAGCTTCATAATCATTAAAGTAGCTATAGTCTTTAAAATTAAAATAAAACTGGTTTCGTAATGATGAGCTCCAAAACAGATTTTTATCAGCCTGTTTTTTATAGCCATCAATCTGCTGTACTTTTATGTTTGCCAAATCGTTAATAAAATAGTTTGGATCTGTGGCAACCTTTTTAATTTCTATCTGTGCCTGCTTGATCAGAAATTCTGCTGATTCTGGCGCACAGCTGAAAGTAATACGCGAACGTATTAAAGGAGCAGGGATACTTGTTGAGGAGATCGATACACCCACACCATAAACGCCTGAATTTTCTTCTCGTAGATTCAAACGTAATTTTACCTTTAGTACTTCCTGTAAAAGGGTTTGAATTAGAATTTCAGGATAATCATAGCTTACTTTATTACTTTGATAAAATAAATTAACGGTGCTTTTTGGTGCTTCACCAGCATACATTAAAATATCTTTAGCTGTATCACCTCCAATAGGTCCCTTATATTCGAACTTTTTGTTATAATCTCCAGCAGGTAAACCGCCAATATATTGTTCTATTAATGGTTTAATGCTATCCGGATTAAAGCCTCCAACAATTACAAACTGGAAGTCTTTTGCAGAGCCAAAACGACTTTTAAAAATTGGAATAATCTCCTTAAAGTTAACTTCTTTATTTATGCGCTCAACAGAAAAATCAGAACTGTAGTCGTCATCTCCTTTTAACAGTTCAGAAATGGCCTTGTTATATGCATAATTTGGAGACTGTTTGTTGTTTTCTAAAGTTTCTATGCTTTTGCGCTTAGTTTGCTCAAATGTTACAGGGTCAGCATTTGGGTACATCCATTTTAAATAGATTAACTGGAACATTGTTTTAGCATCTTTCCAGTCTGCACTGCTTACTACACCCTCACGTGTGCTTGATAATATTAATGAGGCTGATGCTGAATTTCCAGCTAGATATTGTGTCAATGCCCTACGGCTAAATTCACCAGCACCGCTCAAGCCTGTAACAGGTTTAATAAATTGTGCGGTCACAAATTTTGTTGAATCAAGGGCATAAATACCGCCCTGTCTAAAACCAGATAAGGAGATGTAGTTCTTTTTCTCAGTTGTAGGTTTTAAATATACGGTGGTGCCATTAGAAAGTGTCCATTTGGTTACCCCAATAGCTTTAATATGTTCTTCCTTTATTACTTTTCCTGAAACAGGCTCCTGAGCGAGTAATTTTTCTGGAATGGTAATGTTGTCCGTCCATGGTTCAATTGCTTCGGAAGATGCTTTTGCAAACATCTTTTTTAATGCATTTTGATCAGGCAGGTTTTTTGCATCTTTTTCAGGCGCTGTAAGCAATACTACGGTGTTGCCAGGTTTATTAACAGATTTAAAGAAGTTGATTAAAGTTGTTGAATCAATTTGACTTGCATATTTTAAAGCCAGCCTATTGCGTTCAGATTTAGACAACATGGTACTGCCATTATAAAAAGCTTCGTGTATTTCATTTACATATGCCTCTGCCTGAGTTTTATCCTCAGCCATAGATGACCGCTTGATAATAGCAGTATATTCATTAACAAACTTTTGCACCTCATCTTTGGTAAAGCCATAACGCGCTATGCGTTGAGCTTCTTTTAAGTATTGGTCTATACCTTCATTAATTTGGTCATGAAACAAAGAAACACTGCCTGCAACAATACCATTTTTAAGTACAATGTTGCTCACGGATAAACCACCGTCATTATAGCTGTTCTGCAATTGTGATATTCTGCTGAAACGGTTTTTTGCAAGGGCATTAAAAAAATTTTTGATCAGCTGGGCTTTATAATCCTGCTCCGTTTTAATTCCTCTGTCAGACTTAATTTTATTGAATACACTTAAATCAATAGAGCGTGCTTCTTTATCTGTAATGATCGAGAAAAGTGTGTCACGGTGCTCAGGAAGCTCATAAAATAAACGTGGCGCTTTACTTTTTGCTTTGTACTGCTCAAATTCATTTTTGATGTATTTTTCTACCTTTTTAGGATCAATATCCGTTACTATGGCGATTGACATTAAATCAGGACGGTACCATTTTTCATAAAAATCTACAATACGTTGTCTGTCAAAAGTTTTTAGAATATCAACCTTACCAATTGGCAAACGTTCTGCATATCTGGATTTGTTAAATAAAACTGGTAAATACTGTTCTCTTAAACGGTTTTCAGCACCTTGTTTGCTTCTCCATTCTTCAATTACAACTCCACGTTCTTTATCTATCTCATCTTTATCGAAAGTAATGCCAAACGCCCAGTCGCCCATAATATCAATAGATTTTTCAAGATTTTTTTCATCTTTGGTATTGATGCTGATCTTATAAACAGTTTCGTCAAAGCTGGTATGTGCGTTTAGGTCAGCACCAAATTTTACCCCTTTCG
>Ga0116227_10014895_pt1 | contig 11682 bp, 10 predicted proteins | sample S1TSphgellanicum_FD_89693 | JGI IMG/M metagenome (GOLD analysis project Ga0116227, IMG submission 89693) | Host-associated microbial communities from peat moss isolated from Minnesota, USA - S1T2_Fb - Sphagnum magellanicum MG | ecosystem: Host-associated > Plants > Peat moss > Unclassified... | reverse complement strand
TCTTCCAGAAGCTCGTGCGCACGGGTTTCGGCTCGAACAATGTCGATCATTGCACGCGGCTGTGCCACGCCTCTTCCGTCGCCGCGCTGTTCGAAGGCATTGCATCCGGCGCGGTCTCGGCGCCCTTTTCCGCAGCGGCGGATGCCGAAGTCATTATCGTGATCGGCGCCAATCCGACCGTCAATCACCCGGTTGCCGCGACCTTCATTAAGAACGCTGCGAAAAAAGGCTCCAAGCTCATCATCATGGACCCGCGCAAGCAGGTTTTGTCGCGGCATGCCTATAAGCATCTCGCGTTCAAGCCCGGCAGCGATGTCGCGATGCTGAACGCGATGCTGAACACGATCATCACCGAAGGCCTCACCGACGACCAATATATCGCCGGTTACACCGAAGGTTTCGAAGAGCTGAAACAGCGCATCCAGGAATTCACACCGGAGAAGATGGCACCGATTTGCGGCATCGATGCCGAGACGTTGCGCGAAGTCGCCCGCCTCTATGCGACCGCCAAATCCTCGATCATTTTCTGGGGCATGGGCATCAGCCAGCACATCCACGGCACGGATAATTCGCGCTGCCTGATCGCGCTCTCATTGATCACTGGCCAGATCGGCCGGCCTGGCACTGGCTTGCATCCGCTGCGCGGTCAAAACAATGTGCAAGGCGCTTCGGACGCCGGTCTTATCCCGATGTTCCTGCCGGATTATCAGCCGGTCGGACGCGACGATCTGCGCGAGCCGATCGAGGCCATCTGGCATCAAAAGATCGATCCGGTCCGCGGCCTGACCGTTGTCGAGATCATGGATGCGATTCACGCAGGCTCGATTCGCGGGCTTTATGTCGAGGGCGAGAATCCGGCGATGTCCGATCCCGATCTTCAGCATGCGCGCGGCGCGCTGGCCATGCTCGATCATCTCGTCGTGCAGGATCTCTTCGTGACGGAGACGGCTTTCCACGCCGATGTGATTTTGCCTGCTTCGGCTTTTTCCGAAAAGGTCGGCAGTTTCACCAATACCGACCGGCGTGTGCAGATGGCCCGTCAAGTCGTGCCGCCGCCCGGCGATGCGCGGCAGGATATTTGGATCATCGAAGAAATGGCCAAACGCCTTGGCTGCGATTGGACTTATAAGGATGTCGGCGAAGTCTTCACCGAAATGGCGCAGACTATGCCGTCTTTGAAAAACATCACGTGGGAGCGTCTCGAGCGCGAAGGCGCCGTGACCTATCCCGTCGATAGCCCGGACAAGCCCGGCAATGAGATCATCTTTACGACAGGTTTCCCGACCGAGAGCGGACGCGGCAAAATCGTGCCAGCTAATGTGTCGCCGCCAGCAGAAGTACCCGACGACAAGTATCCGATGATCTTGTCGACAGGCCGCGTGCTCGAACATTGGCATACGGGCTCTATGACGCGCCGCGCCAATGTGCTCGATAATTTGGAGCCAGAGGCCGTCGCTTTCCTATCGCCGCGCGATCTGCGCCGCCTCGATCTGTGGCCTGGCGATTTTATTCGGCTTGAGACGCGCCGTGGCGCGGTGCAGGTCAAAGTCCGCTCCGATCGGGACGTGCCAGAAAACATGATCTTCATGCCGTTCTGCTACGCGGAGGCAGCGGCCAACCTGCTGACCAATCCAGCACTTGATCCTTTCGGCAAAATTCCGGAGTTCAAGTTCTGCGCGGTCCGCGTCGTCAAGGCCGAGGTGCTGACCGAAGCGGCTGAGTAAAGAGCGGCAATAGAGAAGCCCGTCAATGGCCGTGCTTGTCACGGCCATCCACGCTGTGAGGCTTCTGCATGATACCGAACCGTGCCGCGACGGCTCGGCGGGGATGGCACGTTGGGGGGTTTGAATGAGCGCACCGGCAAACCTCGATCTTCTCGCCTCCTACATCATCCGGCCAGATCCTGCCGACCCGCGTCTGAGCGTTGAGGTCACCGGCATCGACCAGACCGGCGCTGCTGTCACGACCCGCGTCGTCACCGAACGCCCGCTGACGCTTTATCTCAACGCGCAAGAGATCGTCACGATGATGACGATCCTCGACTACCCGGATTATCTCGGCATCGGCTATCTCTTGAACCAGATGATGCTGCAAAAGGACGACGAGATCACCGGCGTCGATTATGACGAAGAGCTCGACGTCGTTGTCGTGCGCACCGAACGCAAAACCGATTACGAAGATAAGATGCGCAAACGCACGCTGACATCGGGCTGTGCGCAAGGCACAACCTTCGGCGATCTGATGGAAGCCATCGAAGAGATCGTGCTGCCGAAAACGCCCGTGCGCACATCCTGGCTTTACCGGATCACCCAGGCCGTCAATCTCACGCCTTCGCTTTATTTAAGCGCCGGTGCCATTCACGGCTGCGTCCTCTGCGAGGAAGACCGGCCACTGGTTTATATGGAAGATGTCGGCCGGCACAACGCGGTCGATAAGATCGCCGGATGGATGTTTCAAAACCGCGTCGATCCGTCGAACAAAAGCTTCTATACGACGGGGCGCTTGACCTCCGAGATGGTCATCAAGACCGTGCGTATGGGCATTCCCATTCTCATCTCGCGTTCGGGCTTCACCGCCTCCGGCGTCGAGCTTGCGCGCCGGACTGGACTCACCGTTATCGGACGGGCGCGCGGCAAACGTTTCGTCGCCCTATCAGGGGAAGAACGCATCATCTTCGATCAGGATTTATCCTACGTCGAAGAGGAAAGCGTCAGTGCGAGGCGCAAAGGCGCGCGCGACGATGACTGACAAGGCCTTTGGCATTCTGCTCGCGGGCGGCCTCGCACGGCGCATGGGCGGCGGCGACAAGGGCCTCAAGACAATCGGCGGCACCTCGATCCTGTCGCGCATCATTGCGACTATGGCGCCGCAATGCGCCGGGCTTATCGTGAACGCGAATGGCGAAGCCCATCGGCTGGCCGATCTCGGGTTTCCGATTGTGCCAGACGACGTGCCGGGCTTCGCAGGTCCGCTCGCTGGCATTTTGGCCGGGCTCGATTGGATCGCCGCGTATCATGCCGATTGCGCCTATGCGGTCAGCATTCCGACCGACACGCCTTTTTTGCCCGATAATCTCGTTATGCGCCTGCAAGAAGCGCGGATGCATGAGGGTGCCGACATAGCCTGCGCGACATCGGGCGGCGCGACGCATCCTGTCATCGCGCTTTGGCCTGTCGCCTTGCGGCACGATCTGCGGCATGCGCTTGTCGATGAAGACATCCGCAAAATCGATAGGTTCACGCAGCGTTCGAAAATGGCTTATGCGGATTGGCCAGTCGCGCCCTACGATCCATTCTTCAATGCCAACGAGCCGCAAGACATCGAAGAAGCAGAACGGATTTTAGCCAATCCTCAGTCCGTCATTGCGAGTGAAGCGAAGCAATCCAGGCAAAAGCTTAGATAACAGCATGGATTGCTTCGGAGCGAAGCTCCTCGCAATGACGACTTTCAGATTGCACCGCGGGAGCGACGCCCCGCCACCAAGCAGCAAGCGCATCCGGCGTGCATGTCAGCTCCTCGCCAAGATCGGTCGCAAATTCGCGCCAGGCCTCGAGATAACGCGCCGAGACGCAGACCAGTGTCGGGATGCCCGACAAGGCAGCCGATGCGATCTCGTCACGCAGACCTCGGCCTTCCGATTCGAGCCGCCCGAAACGGTTGATGATGACAAGCTCCGGCGCATGGTTCAGCGCCTCTGAGACAAGATGCCCGACCCCGGCAAGCGCCGCGGGATCGACGCGGCAGCCTTGCGATCCGCTGCCGAGATCCTGCAAAATCTTGGTCCGTGTCCCGGTTCGAAGATCGAGCACATAGGTATCTTTGCAGCCGCAGTTCTCGGTGTCTTCACTGATTTGGACGAAACCGCCGAGGCGCGTGCCTGCCGCCGCGAGCCGCTGAGCAAAATCCGTCACGATACGATTGGCCTCGTCACCGTTTTCGAAGATGACAGCGGCCAGCGATTTCGGCTGCAGAGTTTCGCTCATAGCTTGGCTCTCATTTTTTGGCCTGTTTCACGCGCCGTATATGAAACGTCACGACATTATCCGTCTCATCCATGCCATCGAGCGCATCGCCAGTCTGGCGCAGCAAATGCGGAATGTCGATGACCGAAAGCGGATCGGTACAGGCAACGTCCAAGCGGTCGCCATCGTCAAGCCCGCGCAAGGCTTTGCGGGTCCGCAGGGCGGGCAGCGGGCATTTCAGGCCGCGCAGGTCGAGAGATGTAAATGTGTCTGCCAAAAGCTTGTCGTCGTTGTTATATGCGTTGCCCGGATTATATCGGAAAAGTCTCATCCAGAAAGATAGACGGCAGTGATGGAATTTCGAGAGGCGGCGCCAAACCGGCGCGGGTTCGACAGGCTCACGCCGCTCGAAGCCGCCCGCGCAGCGCTGCTTGGCATCTGCCAGCCATCGCCCAGCCTCGAAAGGCCTGTGGCACAGGCCATCGGCTTGATCGCGGCCAAGACGATCGTGTCCTCCATGCCCATTCCAGGCGAGACCATCGCTTTGCGGGACGGCTTCGCGGTGCGTGCCATCGAGACGATCGGGGCCTCGACTTACACGCCAGTCTATGCCCTTTCATCCCCGCGATGGCTCGTAGCAGGCGACAGCCTTCCTTTAACAGCCGATTCGATTTTGCCGCCCCACGCCGTTCAAGACAAGGCCTTTCCCATCGAGATCCTGGCGCAAGCGGCGCCTGGCGAAAATGTCCGGTTTCAAGGCGAAGATTTTAAAGCCGATGCCGTGATCGTGGAGGCGGGAGAACGTATCCAGCCGGTGCACGTGGGGCTTCTGCGCACATCCGGCTTTGAAACTGTTTCGGTGCGCGCGCCTCGGGTGAAATTGCTGATCGGGCGTGATGGGCCGCACGCCAGTCATGCCGCTCAATCTCTTGGTGCATTCGCTGAGGCAATGGGCGCATCGTCCGAGATTGTCTCCATCGAGATGAACGAATTCGCGGTCTTCAGCAAAAGATTGGCACAGATCGATGCGGATCTGATCTTCAGCATCGGCGGCACCGGTTTTAGCGATCGCGATCACGCAGGCGAGGCATTGCAGAGAGCCGGGACGCTTTTCGCTCATGGTCTGGCGATACGCCCCGGTGAAACGGGCGGCTGCGGGTTCGTCGCGGGCGAATCGAACCCCATCCCAGTCATACTTGCACCCGCGCGCCTCGAAGCGGCATTGGCCCTATGGCTTTCCCTAGCGCGGCCCTGTCTTTTAAAACTGATGGCAGCCAAAGCTTTGTGGAAGCCCGCACCGCTGCCGCTCTCCCGCAAAATCACCTCGAACCCAGGCGTCGCCGAGATTGTTTTGCTGCGGCGTCTATCGATCGACGCTAAGACCTATTGGGAGCCTCTGGCGAGCGGCGATCTGCCCTGGCATGTCCTGGCACGCGCCGAAGCATGGCATATGGTGCCGCCGGAAAGCGAAGGCTATCCAGCCGGGGCTTTGCTCAACGCGGAAGAGATGTCAGCTTTATGAGCGATCGAAAGGGGCCTTACGCCGCCACGGCAAGCGCAGCACCGCAACAGGAACAGTTCCTGTCGGTTCTGTCGCGCGAAGACGCAGCCAATCGCTTTCAAAGCCATCTCGCGATGAAGCCTCTGGGGCTTGAGCATGTCAGGTTGGGCGACAGTCTCGGGCGCATTCTCGCCAAGACGCTACGTGCCCCGATCGACGTGCCACCTTTCGACCGATCAAGCGTCGATGGATTTGCCGTGCGTGCGAGCGACATTACCACGGCATCCGACTCCGCTCCGATAACCCTCACGCTCAATGCCGAAACCATCGCCTGCGGAACCGCGCCGCTGTTGGACGTGGCTCATGGCAGCGCCACGCCGATTGCTACAGGCGGCCCCATTCCGCGCGGGGCCGATGCCGTCGTCATGGTCGAACAAACCGATCCAGATGGACCCAATATCTCTATCCGGCGCGCTGTCGCGCCCGGCCAGAATATCGGCTTCGCCGGCAGTGATATCGCGCAAGGCGAAACCCTGCTGCGCCACGGCAATCCCATCGGATCGCGCGAAATCGGCATGCTCGCAGCCTGCGGTCTCGCAGAGGTGCCCGTCTATCGCAAACCGCGCGTGGCCGTGCTTTCGACGGGCGATGAATTGGCACAGCCCGGCGAGCCCTTAAAGCCAGCGGCCATTTACGATTCGAACGGCCCGATCGTCGCCGCGGCTGTTGCTGAGAATGGCGGGATACCTGTCTTCGCAGGTGCCATCCGTGACGAACCGGACGCGCTCGAAGCGGCCTTGCACAAAGCTTTGTCCGAAAACGACATGGTGATCCTGTCGGGCGGAACATCGAAGAGCGCGGGCGATCTCACCTACCGGATCGTCGCGCAGCTTGGCGCTCCCGGCATCGTCGCACATGGCGTTGCCTTGAAACCCGGCAAGCCTTTGTGCCTCGCGGTCGCCGATGGCAAGCCTGTCGTCATTCTGCCGGGCTTTCCAACGTCGGCCATGTTTACCTTTCATGATTTCGTCGTCCCGGTTTTGCGTGGGATGAGCGGTCTTGCCGCGCGCACCGAAAGCACGCTCGAAGCCACCGTGCCCGTGCGGGTTCTCTCCGATTTGGGCCGAACAGAATTCGTGATGGTCGCCCTTGCTGAAGGTCATGACGGCGTGAACGCGTTTCCGCTGTCGAAAGGCTCCGGCTCCGTCTCGGCCTTTTCGCAAGCCGATGGGTTTTTAACCATCGATGCGCTGTCCGAACATCTGTCCGAGGGCACGCGGGCTTCCGTCACCCTGCTCGATCCGCAGGTGCGCATTCCGGATCTCACAATCATGGGCAGCCACTGCGTCGGGCTTGAGCCCGTTATCGACCGGCTGTCCGATCAAGGTTTCCGCGTGCGCACGGTCGCCGTTGGGAGCATGGGCGGCCTCGCCGCGGTCAAACGCGGCGAATGCGATCTCGCGCCAATGCATCTGATGGACCCCAAAACCGAAATCTATAACCAGCCGTTTTTGAGCGGCGATCTCGTGCTGATCGAAGGCTGGCGCCGTATGCAGGGGCTCGTCTTTCGCCCGGGCGATACGCGTTTCGAAGGTAAATCTATCGCAGACGCCATCGCAACGGCGCTCGCCGATCCGCACTGCCATATGGTCAATCGCAATCAGGGGTCCGGCACCCGCATTCTGATCGACCGTCTGCTTGGAACGGCGCGCCCGGACGGCTATTGGAACCAGCCGAAATCGCATAACGCGGTTGCCGCTGCGGTCGCACAGAAGCGCGCCGATTGGGGACTTGCGATCGGCGCGATTGCCAAAGCCTATGGCCTTGGATTCATTCCTTTTGCCGAAGAGCATTATGATTTCGCGGTGCCCAGCAGCCGTTTGACTCGTCCGCCCGTCGCGGCCTTTATCGAAGCGCTCCGCCATGAAGATATGCGCGCGGCTCTGGCATCGGCCGACTTCACGGCAGTTCCCGCTAAGACATGAAAGACCATTTCAAAACGAAGGTTTTGGGCCTCGCGGGATGGAGTGGCGCCGGTAAAACCACGCTCATCACCAAGCTTATTCCAGTGCTCAAACAACGCGGCTTGGGCGTTTCGACGCTCAAACATGCGCATCATGCTTTCGACGTCGATCAGCCGGGTAAGGATTCTTACGTGCATCGGGAAGCCGGTGCCACCGAGGTTCTTGTGGCATCGAGCAATCGCTGGGTTCTCATGCATGAATTGCGCGGCGCACCAGAACCGCGTCTGGCTGAACTCTTGATGCATCTTTCCCCCGTCGATCTCATTCTCGTCGAAGGGTTCAAGCTCGATCTGCATGCCAAGATCGAAGTGCATCGGGACGCCAACGGCAAACCTTTTTTGTATCCTGACGATCCTCATATCCGCGCTGTTGTGACCGATACGCCCCAGCCGCCAGAAAGCTTGCCATCCGTGCATCTCGACGCTACCGGATCGGTCGCAGACTTGATCTTGCGTTTTGCTCTGCATCTCGATGAAACTCTCTCACGGCTTGCCGCACAGGAGCCTAGGTGAATGGCGCAGCTCAGCAAGGATAGTTTCACAGCGAGCGGCGGACCCATGCCGGTTGAAGAAGCGGTGCGCCTGCTCTTCAGCCGGGTGCCTGCGATCGCCGAAACGGAAACCGTATCCCTGTTCGAGGCCGAAGGCCGCGTTTTATCCGAAGCGCTGATGGCGCCAATCGATTTGCCGGTCTTCGACAATTCGGCCGTCGATGGCTATGCGGTGCGCTTTGGCGATCTCGCGCCGGAAGGCGAAACCGTGCTGCCCGTCAAAGGGCGCGTCGCCGCGGGGCATTGTCTCGATGCGGCGGCGCTTCACGGCAGGGCCATCCGGATCTTCACCGGCGCTCCGATGCCGGAGGGCCTCGATACGATCTTTATGCAGGAAGACTGCAAGGCAACGGAGTCCGGCATTTCGCTGCCTGCAGGCCTCTCGCGTGGCGCCAATCTGCGCCTGCGCGGCGAGGATTTGAAGGCGGGCGAGATGGCCTTGCCGCAAGGCCGCTGTTTACGGCCTGAAGATATTGGTCTCGCAGCCGCCTTGGGCCTCGATCGTCTCACCGTGCGCCGCAGGCTGAAAGCCGCCGTCTTTTCGACAGGCGATGAAATCATGTCTCCCGGACAAGCGCTGCGGCCCGCCGCCGTCTATGATGCCAATCGCTTTATCTTGCAGAGCCTGCTAAAGCGGCTGGGGCTCAGCGTCACCGATCTCGGCATTCTGGAAGATAACCCGGCGACAATCAGGCAAGCCCTGAGCGCGGCTGCTAAAGATCATGATCTCGTCATCACATCGGGCGGTGTGTCGATGGGCGAGGAAGATCATGTGAAGGCGGCAATTTCCAGCGCTGGCTCGCTGGTGTTCTGGAAACTTGCGATCAAGCCCGGACGGCCCGTCGCCATGGGTGTCATCGACGGCACGTCTTTCGTCGGCTTGCCCGGCAATCCGGTCGCTGTCTTTATTACCTTTATCTATGTCGTGCGGCCGCTAATCGCCGCGTTGAACGGCGCGCCGCCGGACATTGCGAAGCCGGTTCAGGTCATCTCAGGGTTTAGCTACAAGAAAAAGGAAGGCCGGCGCGAATATGTCCGCGTATCGGTGAGACTGGACGCCGACGGCAATATGGTTGCCGAAAAATATCCGGTCGAGGGCGCTGGCGTCCTGACCTCATTGACGCGGACGGACGGGCTGATCGAATTGCCTGAAAACCTGACCAAGGTCACGCCAGGCGATAAGATCGGGTTTATCGATTACGCTCTCATCCGTTGAAGGCCAGATTAAATAATGAGGCGCGGCCTTCTCCCATTGGGAGAAGGTGCCGAGCGAATGCGAGGCGGATGAGGGGTTACAAATTAAAACCAGATGATCGTAACCCCTCACCCGGCTTGCTCCGCAAGCCACCCTCTCCCAGTGGGAGGGGGTTCACACATGCAAGGTCCAGCTAAGGCCTTTATGCCCAAGCGGCCATAACGCTGCTGTATTTGTGAGAAACCGTGACAAATTGGCAAGCCTCGGGCCAAATCGGCATGGTTATCTGCTCCTAAGACGCTGATACAAGATTTTTGTCATATTGAAGCCGCCATGCTGGGCAGCAGTCTTTTGAGCCGCCGTTTCTCACGGTTAGATTCGATCTTTGTTTTTGCCAGCCGGTAGAGCGGGATGAGAAAAAGTGGAAGCCGGTTTTTCGCTCGCATCCCGCTCTAATCTTTTGGAATCGATCACGTTCATGATTTTGGATTGCTTCCATCCAAAATCATCGTGATCTAGGCGCTCGTTCATGAAAGCGATCCAAGGCTATATTTCGGCCCTCGCCGCGATCGTCACTGGATTGACGCGATCGTTAGCTGGCAAGTGCATGCTCGCCGCCATCGCGTTGAGCATCCCCTTCAGCGTCCCGGCGCTGATGCGGCTTTTCGAATGGCACTGGTGGATCGCCCTGCCGGTTGCAATGTGTCTCGTTTTTATTCCGGTCCTCGGTTGGCTCGCGTTGATCGTCTTCGCCGTGCTTGGGGGCATCTATCTCAGCGGTGCCGGATTCAATTGGCAGCAGGCGACCCACACTGTGAAGCAGAGTGGAAGTTTCGACACGATGACCATGATGGAATTCGACACCTACCGGCGAACAATCATGCCGGAGGGCCTCGCCAAAGCCTGCAAGGAAGACCTTGCCAAAAATCTCGGCACCGGCGGCCAGCTTCCGGTGCGCGCCAGCAATTATTGCGAATGCTATGGACAGGCATCCGCCGATACGCTGACACAAGCCGACCTCGCCTATCGCGAGAAAAACGGTGCCTATACCGAAGATGCCACCAACCGGGTCAGAGACGCTGTCATTTCAAGATGCAGCATGTAGCCAAATAAAGCTCGCTCAGGCTGCGTCCGTTAGGCCGAGCGATTTGACGTTATAGCCTTCTTCGGCGACCACGCGCTGGACAGCGGGCCGCGCCAGCATCCGGCGGTAATGCGCGAGAAGATTCGGCGGCAAAGCGATTTTGAGTTTATCCGCCCAGAACTCGACATAGAAAAGCACTGGGTCTGCGATCGAGAAAGTGCCGCCGACATAGTCGCGGCCCTCAAGCACATCGTTCAGGATCGCGAATGCTTTCACCACGATATCGCGTCCAAGCTGCTGGATCGATTCATGATCGGCCTCGCTCCGGGCGAAGGTCGAGGTCGCGAAAATCCGGGCGAAGCCCTGCCCATGAACCGTGCCGACGACATAGGCCATCGTCTCGATGACGCGGGTCTCGTCGTTCACATCTTCGGGCAAAAGCTTGCGGCGCGGATGCGTGCGGGCGAGCCAATAGGCAATGGCCTGAACTTCGGTCAAGGGCGTGCCATCGTTGCGGACAAGCGTCGGGATCGTCGATTTCGGATTGATCGCGATATAATCCGGCTTGAAATGATCGCCGTTCGGCAGATTCACGACATAGACTTCGAACACCTCTTCGAGCTCTTCCAAGATGATGTGAATGCCGGTCGTGCAAGAGCCGGGTGTCATATAGAATTTCATGATTGCATCCTGGCCGCTCAGGAACCTGGCAGCTGGCGGGTGTTTAAAGCACCCGTCACGCACATTCAATCCGCGGAAGCGCAAGCCTTGGCGAATCTCTCGCCCGAGCGTCCCTGCCCCGTTCCCCCGCAAGGCTTCGGACCGAAACCTTGAAACTAAGCCTAAGGTTGTATTCTTTTATTGTCGAAAGACCGATTTCGCGCTGTTATGACGATTATGTGGTATTTTAATTAAACAATACGTGGCTTAGGCGGCGATGAGCCGTCTGCGCTCCATCATCGACGATGAACACATCGCGGAACGGAATGCCGGGTTCGCCCGAAGCCAACAATCGGGAGGTAACTAATGAGCGTCATTGACGGGCAATTTGCGCAACCTTCTCCAGAAAATGCTGGGTTTCTGACCCGCGAGAGAACCATAGCGAGGCCGGGTTTCAACCGTTGGCTCGTGCCTCCCGCAGCGCTGGCAATTCATCTCTGCATTGGCATGGCCTATGGACTGAGCGTGTTTTGGAAACCGCTTTCGCAAGCTGTCGGCATTTCGAAAGCCGCGGTTTGCTCTGACATGAGCGTGCTAGCGGCCTTGACGACGACAACCTGTGACTGGCGTGTCAGCGATCTTCTGCCGGTCTTCGAAATCGGCATCGTCTTTCTTGGCCTGTCCGCTGCCATCTTCGGCGGCTGGC
>Ga0116227_10014894_pt1 | contig 11683 bp, 10 predicted proteins | sample S1TSphgellanicum_FD_89693 | JGI IMG/M metagenome (GOLD analysis project Ga0116227, IMG submission 89693) | Host-associated microbial communities from peat moss isolated from Minnesota, USA - S1T2_Fb - Sphagnum magellanicum MG | ecosystem: Host-associated > Plants > Peat moss > Unclassified... | reverse complement strand
TATGTATAAAAACCACTACAACAAAAAAAAAAAAAAAAAAAAAAAAAAAAAAAAAAAAAAAAAACACTGGTGTGGGTACATCAGAAAATCAAAAACATAATTTGGAAAAAAAAAGAAAAAAAAATAAAAACCCCCTCAAATCAACACCCACAAAAAACAAGAAACTTTTTTCTTAATAAAAATGACAAGAAGAAATCTGAGCTAAAATCTCTTTTGAGAGAGGGAGAGACAGACACAGAGAGAGAGAGAGAGAGAAGAGAAGAGAAGAGGAGAAGCTTAGCACAAACAGGAAGTAGAAGAAGTGGGCCAGCCAGAAAACTCCAGGTGGGTGAATGGGTGGGTGAGTGATTGAGTGAGTGAGTGGGTGATGCAAGAAGCAACAACAGCAACCTCCCTTCTCATTGTCCTCTCATTTCTCACTGTGTGGAGTAACCTAACCTAGTATTGAAAATTGCAACAAAAAGCAGCTAAGTTAGCTTCTAATATGGCCACTCAAGTAGCATCTCCTCCTCTGCAATGCATCCTCCAACAACGACCCACTTGTAAGATCTCCTCCAAAACTCTCCCCAAACTTTTGTTATCACTTCTGTGACCTGATTTTATGGTATTGATTTCATGTACACATTACAAATTTAGGGTGTAATATATATATATGTATGTATGTATGTATCATTACCTTATTATCATTGGGTGTGTAGCAAGCAGCAGTAAGAGAGAATTAGTTAGTACTAGCTGCAAGACTTGCTCCTCCCCATCTCAAGTTCTTTGGAGATAGAAAAAAAAAATCATTGGGTTTTTTTCCCCCCCCTCACCTTTTTTGGTTGTACCCTAAATCAGCTTGTATCTCTCCTCAAACTTTTGATTTTGAGGACTTAGGAAAGAAGAGAAGAGAAGAGTAGCTTGATGATGAGTAGTTTGATTTGCATTTATCTTTTAAGTTATAAAGGACTACCAAAACCACAACTGTTTTGTCTTTTTCTGGTTTTTGTGTGTTTTTTGGGTTGGTTTCATTAACTAGGGGTACTGAAGGAAACTTGAGGTTGAATGCAGGTGCAGTGGGAAGAAGAACAAAGGCAGCTTGGGGTACCAGGACCAGGAGATGCAATCCACCCATTGTCGACAGAGTTTTCTGGGGAAATTTCTCATTAGGTCATCATCCTGTTTTGACGCATCCGAAGCCAGTGCGTGCAAACAAATTGCAAACTGTGGAGGCACTGGTGAGTGAGTGAGTGAGTGAGTGGGTTTGCATCTTTTTTTTGAAACCTAGACTTGTTTTAAGCCAATTCAAGCAATTGCAATTTTATCTGTGTTGTAGGCATTGGTGAGTGTTTGCATCATTATTTTACCTTGGTTTTCTATGCAAATTTGGTTGGCAATTCCAATATCTGTGTTGGCTGTGAATGAAAAAACTGAGAATTATCCAGGAGAAAATTGAATGTTTGAAAATGAGAATGACAAGGAACCATGAGCATGATGTTCCCCAAGAATCTGGACACTGCAAAATGAACCTAAGAACTTTTGATTAAGGAAGAAGGTGGTATTAAATATTGTGGGGATAAATGGGTTATGCCTGACTACAGTTTCAGTTTGGGAAGAAGAAAGCGGCTCCAAAGGTAATTAGGGAAACAGTCATTCCAGAACCTGATTACCGGTTTTCCCTTGTTTTGCTAGGTACTAATCTCCTCCCCACTCTTTCTTTCTGTAGGATTGTGTGTGTTGTCTGGGAAGCAGTTCATCTGCAGTTTCATTTCTGCATATTTTTGTGTTTGGAACTCGTCTTGCTTGCAGTCCATTTTGCATTTTCTTTCTTTGAATTTTTTATTGAATTAGAGTCTTACAGTCTATTCAAGCCATAAATCTCTTATATTTATTACCAAGTTGGAACAAATGATACCCCTGCACCCACCTCACCTTTCATCAAACCCTAAACCCTAAACTTCTCCAACTTGTGATCAGGCACTGCCGGGACATTGTTTTACGGCAATAATTTTCTGCCTGCTGCACCCATTGGACTTCTCGGTTTGCTCCTCTTTTACCAGGTTCCAATTCTGACAATAATTGTGTGCTCCAAATGTGGTACCTATTCAAAGGTCTCCATAAAACTCCTAGGGTTTAGGGAGTAAGAATTTGCATTTGCGGGTGGCTAGAATGTTGTTGTGCATCCAGTTTGGGAATCTAGAGATCTGGAATGAATTTGGAACAGGGAGGGTACTGATTTGGGTTACGGTGATGACATTTGTGCTGTGTTGACAGGCCACCACTGCTCGTTTAGTCTTTGATGATGAAGGCATGGTACGTTTTAGTGATTACTGTTGAAGTTGTTTTCTTATAATGAAAATACTTATATTAAGTATATAAGAGAGAAGTAGCACCTAGAGAGAGAAGGGAAGAAGAACAATTAGACTGCAGGTGAGATGTAGGAGTTGCAAAACAGTAGAGTGCTCAAGGGAAGAAGTTCCATGATGTGGAAACTGTTGGGATGTGGAATTTTTTCTAGGAATATTATAGAGGTTGCATGCCCTAAATGAGTAAGTGTGGTATTGCTATAATCCATGCAGGAAATAAGGACTGGAAAGCAGCTACAAGAATCTGGGGAGAATATCTTTGTGGGTGGCAGGAATCGCTGGAGGTAAAAGTTTGAAACCTACTTTGCTATGGGGACATTTCTCAGGTTTGGAACCTCTGTGGTGAATTGTGTTGAAAGTTTCCTCCTGTCGGGGTTCATAATTTAGGAGCATCTCTGTATTCAAATTCTGGAATCTGTGAGACCATAGATTTCAACTATAGCATTAAACTCTGAAAGTCATGATGGGTATTGGGAACTACAGCTATTCTGCATTCACAAACTGGGAGTTCTGGTGGCCAGCCTTTCCTGTGGTGGTATACTTTAAGGAGACACAGACAAAGCCTGAAGGCCAAGTCCACTTCTTCCTTATCACATCTGTAAGCTCTATATCTAGTAATCTTTCCTCTCATTTGCACTTTCCCCATTGTCCAAAGTAGAAAGCTAGCCTCTAGGTTACATAGTAGTACTTGTTTCCTCTGTAACAATTCACATGCTGCACAATGCTAACATTTGCAGGGCTTGGGATATGAACAGAATGGAAAGCAGCTCTATGATGTATTGGTGGAGCGAGCTGGCCCTTCCAAGACAAGTGGCCCCAAGTAGAGATGCTTGGTCTGTAGGACAGAAGAGTTTGACATGCTATATTGCATATGTTCACACGGACAGCAAGATAGGATGCTTGGTTGTGACATCACTTTGTAATCATAGTGGAGATACTGAGAGGAGGCTCTTGCAGTTGATGATGGTTTTTCTCAATTTCTAAAGGCCTCTCCAACACTTTGAAAGCAATATTTTGTTAAAACACATGTACCCAATTTGCCTTCCACATGTATGAGAAGACCATCTGTCTTGTCTTCCAATCCCAGGCTCAATCTCAACCTGTGAAAGGAGACAGGACTTGACTCACACAATTTCCAGTTGTTGAGCAGTGAATGGCAATGCCTACCTCGTACATAGGACTATGCAATGAAAGGCATACTGGTGTAACAGACACTTCATTTCTGTAGTCTGCAAGACAGTTTCTGGAGCTGTCCAGGAATGAAGATTTGCATACTGAAGCTTAAGAATAGTTCATCATATTAATGCCTCCTTCCAATGTGCAACTTTGTGGTCAGCGGAGCTCTGTAGAAAAATGTGCATGAAGATTTGAAACTCAAGATTCAGGACTGCATGAAATCGTATGCCAAGATCTGTTTTTTTGGGTGTGCTACTGATAAGTCCTTTGGAACAGAGCTGGGTCAGGTGGCAGCCCTCTAATGAGAATTGTAGTACTGATGTACCCAGTTGTTTGAATTGAAATTTCACTCTCAAAAGAATGACCTTTCTTGAGAGCAATAGCTATGATCTCTACTACTAGCTGTGAGTCCATGAGCAGTTCAAAGTGATGAAGCTCTCCACTGGATAGTGTTGATGGCAGTTATTGGCAGTTAAAGTGTTTGAAAACACAGCAATTTAGGTTTCTTCTGTTTTTTTTTTTTCCTTTCCTTTTGTCTAGGGCATTCAGTGGTCTGTTTTTACTTAGGATGATAGACTGATCACTGTAGATGTGTGCTGATTGCTGCTGGTGCTAAAACAACTGGTAACAATTGAGCCATATGCTCAATGGGGTTCTCTGGTACTTTCACATGTTTGAGTTAACAACAGGGCACGAGAGATGGAAATTCCAGCAATAGCTCCTACACGACCTGCATTCTTGAAATATGAAGATGGGGTATATGTCTTGGATCTTTTCTCTATTTCCTGTAACACCCCATTTTCTGATTTTTGCTGGATTTAAAACTGGGACCTTCATTATGGAATTTTGTGTTGTATGGAAGCAGGTATTGCTTACATCCCAAGAGGCTGATTTCATGGTTGAACGAATCATGTCATTCCCAGTTGAGCAGGTTTGACTGCCACCAGTGGAAGTGTTCCATTAGCTCAATGAACTCATTCAATGTGGCACAAATCATGTAAAATTGTAAAATCTTGCTTATTTTGCAGTTTTTAGGTTTTGTCAGGGCTCTGAATATGGTGGTCTGAAGGGGGGAAAAAAAATGACATGGCTCCTCCAGGTGGGAAGTCAGAAATGGTTGACACAACATGGGAATCTGGAGAAGCTCAACTTGCAGGTCTGTGTGTCTCTCCCGTGGGACCATTGAATGCAATCACTTCAAAGAGCACAACAGCGATTTCTTGTCCTCAGCGATCACTTGTGTCCTTGCTGGTGGCAACCTGCCTACCCAATCATAGTAGCTGCAACATCATCATTTGCATACGTCCAAGTGCAATTTGACTACCTAAGTGCTACTTAAGTAAGCCTGCTGTGTTGGGTGGCCAGGCACATTACAACACAATGGCTCACTGTGATGAGTTTGTGATGTCTGTAAGTGCTTCCTTGACCTTTTATATTATGGGTAGCTAGTGAACTGTGCTGAATGTTGTGATTGTCGCTTCTTCTTCCTTGACAAACAGCTTCTGAAGAACTTTGCCCATATCATGAGCATAAGAATGGATTGTCTGACCATTTTTCACATGTTACGATGACATGAAAACTTTAGGTTATCTGATAGATAGTATGGCTCTCACTGCAGGCTCTCATCTCACATGGCAAGATGGAGGTTCTCATGCATGAACTCCTTGTAGTGGAGGTTAGTTTTGCAAAAGCAAAGCAATTCTTTTTGAACTTCTCCCATTGATGGCTGTAGCAAGACATCAATCATGTGTGGTACACCCAACTGCCTGCCTACCCATTTTCTGCTCATGAGTGGAAAAGCAATCTGAACCACCATTTGCACTGAACTCATCTGCTCCAAATTGCCTCATGTAGCACACTGTATGTGTATGACCATCAATTTTTGCTTTCATTTTTCTCTCTTTGTTCTGGTTGGGTTTCACTCTTTTCATGATCACTGATATGTTGCTGTTATGATGTCAGATCTGAAATCTCTATGACCTTCTTAATGGGTCATCTCTCATAGTTTCTATTCAGGCTGACTAAGTAATAAATATCCTGAGTGTGGAGAAGTTGTCAGTACAAACTCATGAAGATAATCTGTTTTGCCTCTGCAGTTGTGGAAGGAGAAAGTGTTTCCACATATAATAAAGCAACTTGCAGCTGAGGCCTCCACAATTACTCTTCAGCTTATACTCTATCAGGAAACAACCATTGTCAACTTGCTTGAGGTTCTGTCCTGGTTGTGGAAAGCTCCTCAAATCAGATTCTCTTTCAATGTAGTTATTCTCCTTATGCATGGCAATGGGCTGTGAGAGGGGGGGAAACAAGTTTGTTAATTCTCAGACAATAATAATCCCATAAAAAACCTGTTAAAAAAATTCTTTTGTTCTTAGCCAGTTCAGGGAACTCTCCTTCTCAAAGAGATTCTGGTTGGTGTGGCAAAAATATTTTTTGCAGGTCATCCTGTTTCACCGTGAAGCGTGTGAGGCTATTGGTTCAGATTGTCTTCTTGAGGTAATGATATTTATGATTGTGGGCAACACACTCAGGTAGACTATAATCTTTGTCAGCCCACTATAATATTGTGGCAAGTCCTAATCCCGCAAGCAGTGAAATTGTTGTTGGTTTTTTGCGGGGGGGCAAATTGTTTTCAGCTTACAGATTACTGCTATCGAAAACTGGTGTACCTCAACACACAAGCCTCTGAGGATGCAGCTTACAAAGGTGGGTGTAATTGTTGATTGTAGCAACAAAATAAAATCAGGTTTGAACTTTGAACACAAAATTGTTTTGGCAGTTGAGAATCACAAGTTTCAAAGGAATGGGTATCCCTGAGTAAGATTGAGATAGTGATAGCAAGAAAAGGAAAGATTGGGTATTGAAATAGGATCATCACATGAGCAAATTATAGGTGAGTGCTATTGAGCCAGTGCTAGATAACTCACCAGACAACAGAAAAGCCCAGCTCTGAGTTGTAAGAGCAGCTAGAGGCAGGGACTAGTAGTTTCTTAATTTTTTTGCAATTGACTGTAAAATGCATGGAACAGAAAGAACGGCAGCTGAGCTCCTAGACATGAAGCCTGAAGAGGATCTCCATGAAAAGGTGGTACAGTTCTCATGAAGCTCCAAAGAAGAATGTGATCTAGGGATAACACAGGTGGTTGTGATGATGTGTGCACAGCTGAATCTATTTGACTCAACATAAAATAGACTGCTTGTGTGCTTTACATGTGCATGTCACAAGATGTGGTTCAACAGTTTTCTATTTCCAATTCAGTTTCTCTTTGTATTTAAATATATAAATGCAGGCAGCCAACATGCAGTTTGCTATTGCAATTTGCTCTCTCACAATTCTCAGGTACTACTTCACTACTGCACAGTACACCATCTACTTTGCTCTTTGCCACTCTCTCACTGCCTGTCTTTTGAAAGTTTGGTATACTTTGCCTAAGTACATGATGATGCTGCAGATACCTTACAGACTACATGAGTGACCTGCCTCTCTCAGTCATGGTATGTCCACATCGAACTCTACTCTAATTCCTTCATGTTCCTCACCTGTCTCACTACGTCCAGCTGCTGTTTTGCTCACAAAATTGATAAACATGACATGCAAGTTATGCGGCAGTTTCTGAGTCACAGTTGTGTATTCTGAAACCGTTTCTCCAGACAAAGAAGTACAGCATATGAAAACTTGGTATGGGCTGGGTTATGGGTTATGACCATGGGTGGTGCAGGCCAGAATGTTGGACAGTCATGATGTCATCATGGCACTGGTTCCTCTTGTGGAGGATCCTCCTTGGCAGAGGAAATGTATGCGCTCCAACAAGATTGTGGTAACAAGCAAGCTCTAGACTACTCCTGGACCTGCAAAAAAATTCCAAACTGTTTTTATGAAAAAAAAACCCCACAGTATGTAACTGTTTTACAATCTTCTTGATGTAGATGGAGACGTATGTGGAAGGTAAGTGGACACAAGTGCAACCACAAGATCGCTTCAAATTGAACAAGCCTGATGCTCAGGTACTTCACCCCCAGCTTCACTCTCAGACTGTTCTTTCAAACCATAGTGGTATATACAATTGCAATTTTTTAATGCTCTTGACAAAGCAACTGAAAGGACATAGTCATACACTAGCATGGAGGGAGATACTAACATTGCTCTTTCTTACATAATGTGGCACTGCACATTTTTGTCATGCAGCTCTGGTTGGCTCTTTATAACCTCATTGTGGACACACGATGCCGTACCAAATACACGTATGATAGCTTCCGACGGGACCAAGTTCTTAAGGTCCTGAACTCTGTCTCTTCTTCCCCTCCTTCAAATTGTTGGTGTAAGGGTCATTGAGCATGACAGTTGATTCCAATTTTGGGTCTCAACATTCTAGTTCCCTTTTAGCTGCATCTGCTTTTCTGAACTTACTGCAATATTTTTTTGAGTGGTGAACTCTTTGCTGAATACCTCGGCTCCATGGTACCAAGTGCAGCTGAGAAGGCACTTGAATGACGTCCTTCTTGATCAGCTGCACATTCTCAAAGATCTGAAGTGGGTAAGGCTTTCATCAGGCTTCCTCCTGGCCACCATCCTTCTCCAATTGGGTCCCATAAAACTCCCTGCACCTATCTTTATTGGTGCCAGTTTCAAGTCATGAAGGAATTCATCCATTTTGGGGAGGGAGGGGGGAGACAAGACGAGACTGTAGGTTCAGAAGCAGCAAGTTAAACTTTTAGCACAGAAGTTGATTGATGCACCTGGCAGGCAGTGGAGGAACTTGTTCTACAGGTTGCACCTTCAAATGCAGAAACAAAAGCAGGTCGTCTCATTATTGAGCAGGTCAGCCTAGGGTTTAGGCTCCCTCAATCCCTCCCTCTTTTTGGGCACACAGCTTTCCACTCTCTATTCCATTGCAGATTCAGAGCTTATCAACTTCGATTTTCCACTGCTGTGTGCTGTGTTTCTCTGGTTAAAGAAGCACAAAATATGGTTTTGGCAGGTTCCTGAGTTAAGGGAGAAGCTTGCAAGTCACAGGAATTGGAGTAGGAACAGCTAAACTCTTCACCTCAATTTGCTTTTCATCAGAACACATGGTAGATTCATGCACAAACTGTGAAAGGCATGTACAGAGTAAGGAATTTCTGTGAGTTCAATGGTACACTAGTAGTAGTGACAATTTTCCAAAGTGTGGGAGTGTTTAGTATTTTGTGATTGCAAAAACCCATTTATTGCATGCAGAAAACATTGCGCATATGCAGCTGGAGACAGTCTTTTCAAGAGAAATGGATCCAACAGCACAACAACAGCAAGCTCAAGAGTTGCTGCAGATGTTCCAATTTGGGGTTAGTCTTCAGCATCAGATCTGTGTTCCCACTTCATACAACAACATTAGAGATAAAAAATTATGAGGAAGACAAAATTATTTTTCTATTACATAGCCAACTTGACCACAATTCTGGTTTCACAGCTATCCATGAAAACAGCATTCGTACACAAAGAAGCAGCAACAAAGTTTGTTTGGCATCTAGGCACCAAAGATCCAAAGGTAGGTACATGAACAGAAAGAGTTAATGTGGGGACTGTTTCTTCCATTTGATTTAAATGCAGCTTAGAATGGTGCATGGTGGCAGGAAATGATGGAGCAACCTACTTGTGCCGTTTGTGGGAAAGTGGCAATGCAACGATGCTCACGCTGCAAGACTGAATGGTTTGGAATCCCCCTCCCTGCCTGGCCAATTTGTTGCAATAGATTATTCACCTTGGCTCAGACTTCTCAGGCCAGTCAGTTCCATCTTCCATTTCCCTGTTCCACCCCCCCCGCCTTTGCACCCTTGAACTGTGGTCTAAATGCACCACTTCTCCTCTTCCCACATAATCCTGCAAAAGACAGTAACAAGGTGTAACTTCATCATTCAATGTTACAACAAGACCCAAACAGTCAGATTGGCAATATATGCAACAGTATCAAAGATCGCCTAGGAATCAGATGCATAGGATCTTCTTCCTGAAATTGTATCTGTGCACAGTTAGTCGCCACATTGTTGTCAAACTGCTCCATTCATATAGAGAGCTTTTCTTATCTTTACAGGTACTGTGGACGAGACTGTCAAGTCTCTGTATGGAAGACACACAAAAAAGCATGTGACATTCTGACCGGCAATCTTGAGAAATGATGGTCTACACTTAGCATGTAGCTGAAGGATGATGCCTCTTAGAAACCATGCATTTCAGGTAAGGAGTCTTCTACGTGTGAGATGTTGCCCAACATAAGCTCCAGTGTACAAGCTTGTTGCCTAGAAGTGAGGAAACCTCCAGAAGTTAGGAAACCTCATGTTTAGAAGCCAAGAACCAAAGCTTTGAAGTAAATTTGACATTACGAAAAGACACACAACCATCTTACATTCTAAGAACTCCCATTTTCACACTTGGTACATTACTGGTTTCCTTCTCCTTTATTCTAGATTGTTTGCATTGTTTGAGAGCTTAGATATTGATTTTTGGTTGGCAACTTCAGTGGTGCAAGTCCCATCACTCATGGGTTTACATGTTAAGAACTAGGATTTCCATTGCTGTGAATTACCGTAAGTTGTCATGACTTACTCCCTTCTATTTATTTTTTTGGGCCATCTCCCAATCTGTTTATGGCCTCCACCCATCTTTTCCATTCAATCCAAACGAGGGTGATGGGTCATGGTTCCTTTGTTGTGCTATGAAATGGTTGCCTTCTTACTTACATCAGGCGTATTTGAGTTGGGAGATTGCTTTTGGGGCAATTGCTCTCTAGCTGAACACTACATTAGATTCCAACATTTTTGTTCAATCCCGAATCCATATCATTGAAATAAAAGCCTCCATCTTTTTATTGTTACAACAATAGAACCGTCAATATGAAGGTCCCCAAAGCCGTCATCTTTGGTTACTAATCAATCCATGACATCAATCTGAAAGTCCTATTAACCCAAACCAATTTCATCATAAATGAAAGACCTACTTTGCTATATTACATGTATGGGACAAACACAACTAGTTCAATCCCTAGCACTACTGGGGCAATTAGTGACAACCATTTTCAACCCAAAAATTGGGAATTTTTGCAAATTTTTTTAGTCGTGTAAGTTCAACTATTTTTTCTAATTTATTGGAAATTAAATATCCACAACAAAAACAAAAAAAAAACCCTATATTTGTACACATGGAGACAAGAAATGGCACAATGGGTATATAGCACACAATCCAGTGGTGGTATATAAGTGATGGATCATGGGAGTGATCTAAAATAGGAATTCTTTCAAAAGAATATCATGGACACACATGCATTTATATTCCAAAACTTGCACTCCATGGAATCCCATGTTGATGATAATCACCTAGTCAAAAAGCACTCCATCAAAAGATTAAGTAACTTAACTTTTATGGCCAATTCAAAAGCAAAGTTTGAAAAAGAGATTGATTGAATTAGTCCAAAATCAATCAAATTTTAACTTAACTTTAAAGATACTTGGTCAATTCCCATTTCATCAAAAGCATCTTTCCTAATCTAGAATTGAGCAACACATTGCTAATATGAGAAGAAGTACCTATTTGTCTCTTTACTTAGTATTGCAAAAATATTAAGCAAATCATAACCTTAAACCCTTTAAAATGGGATGTAATGCAAGTTACATCTTATTCTTTCTTCCCACATTTTTGCTTACCAAATGTTTGACATGATTATATACTTGGGCCACCTTCCAACTAGATACGTACTTAATATGCACCCCAATAAAATGGAACTACACAATAATATTTCCATACGCCAAGTTTAGGGTTTCACCCATATAAACTAGGTACTTCCATTTGTGTTCTATCTTTTAAACATAGACAATTGGATTTTGCTAGATAGTTGTAACCAAAGATTTGGTGAATTTGCTTACAACACGGAAGGCTACACACAATCACACATGTACTTACAATCTAACACAATCTACTAAGGATCCATGAATTCACTACCCAATTGGCTAAGAACACTAACAACCCATGGATTGAGCCTTGAACCCTTCATTTCTATTTTATTAATGTGTCATCAATTTTGGGATTAGGAAGCACCTTGAATTATTGTACCACTACATAGTCCAAGCATTGATGTCACCTAAATTTTATAATCTCAAAAATGAGACTTGAAATTTTTTTTTTTTGGGTTTTT
>Ga0116227_10014893_pt1 | contig 11683 bp, 10 predicted proteins | sample S1TSphgellanicum_FD_89693 | JGI IMG/M metagenome (GOLD analysis project Ga0116227, IMG submission 89693) | Host-associated microbial communities from peat moss isolated from Minnesota, USA - S1T2_Fb - Sphagnum magellanicum MG | ecosystem: Host-associated > Plants > Peat moss > Unclassified... | reverse complement strand
TCGCCGTCTATGGTCTTCTCATCTGCGACTTGTGTGGGTTAATAATTGCCGTTTAAACCTAAAACTTGTATCCCTTGTATAATCAGGGTTTCTGGCTCCGATTAATTTCATTCACGGGTATTGAGTTTAAGCGATTGGGACCCCACAACCTGGCGCTTTGGCAGATGAGACTTTGACAGTGGAAGACCCGAAAGTTGGTCAAGTAAAACTGATGCGTCTTCTGCGGATTTCATGGATTTCATTTTCTTGAATCTCCAAACCGAGACATGGAAATCATCCGTGTCGAAGTGATCAAACCAGCCGGACGTCATCGGAAATTCAAACCCTTATGGTTAGCTTGGCGCTTGTCAGACGATGCTCCCATTAGAGGATTTCTGGCATAAATAAGTAATCGGACAGAAATAATTACACATTAGGTTCTAGGCTGGATAAGGTTTTCAGGTCAAAGTTTGTGTAATTAATTTTGTCTTACTACTTACTTACGTCGCTTTGCCCGCTTTACATTGGGATCGCTTCGCAAAGCAAAGGTTACATTGGACACAGCCTCAATTAAGTTCGACTCAGGCGGCAGAGCGATGGAGTGAAAGAAGTGCCGCTGTTAACTTGGCAATTGTGGCGCTTCGCGGGAAGCTTGCATCGACTCCCCATTGCTTTCTCCCAAAGGGAGAGGCTAGCGCCAAGGCAATCAACTCAGGATAAACTGTCTCCGCGAGTGCACAAACGTTTCCCCTAATTTTAGCCGAATAAGGTACTCCTGCTCAATCACCAAAAACCCGTGGAAAATCCCCTGGTCGCGCTCCTGGACATCAACCACCCCCACGTCCTACTTATCCTACTGTCAAAAAACACGCATCTAAAAAAGCTAAATCCGTCTGACTCACTGCCATTAATTTCATCTTCATTCGTTTCATCGGCTCCATCTGTTATGTGATTAATCTTTTCATCCAACGACCTCCAAATCTTTCTGACTTTAGCCATCCCAGCTTCAGTCACATCAGGAACTGGACTGAAAACGAAGTTTGTTGATAGATTTTTTAAGACCTGAAGTGATTGTAGAAGCAAATCAATACCTTGTCTGTTTTGCTCGTTAGGAAATAGGAATAAAATCACTTCATCAGCGGATTGAAGCAATGGTTACTAATAGTTTACGAACTTTTTGATAGGTATAATTAACTAAATCTAAAACAGTATGAAATAAAAAATCTAATAAATTTAAAGACAATAATAACTCGCACAAATGATTTTCACCATGACCAAAGTTATGCTCTAAATTATCACCGTGATTTTTAAGATAGAATATTTTTAACCTCTAATTCCATTTGATTTGCGTTCTCTCATATCGCTTTTAGTCTAAACTCCAGTCAGTTACGATCAAACATGAAATTGCTCGGCAGTATTCGATAATTTCTTTGAGCGGTGGCCTCTCGACAAATTAGACCTAAGGATGCCACGTTTGAGGTATCGGTTAAGAGTTCCCTTTTAAACAAAACATCCAATTCACTTTCTTGTCCGTAGATCAGTCAGTATCAAGGGAGATAATTTCATGGACAAGTCTTTGTGGCGACGACGTCAATTACTCTTGTACTTTGGGTTAGGCGTTGTCGGAACTGTTGGAACATCTGCATGTGCGCATCCTAGCTTGAGTAAAACTTCTAGTTCAGCCCCTAGCAATATTCCTACCTCCTCCAAAGTTGTCGCCAGCGCACCAACTGGTCGGCCTTTACCGGAGTTTCAGGGTATTAGTCAGTGGCTTAATTCTGACCCACTCAAGGCAGCAGACCTAAAAGGTAGCGTTGTACTCGTGCAAATCTGGACCTTTGCTTGCATTAACTGTCAGCGAACCCTACCCTATATTACCCGTTGGCATCGGCAGTATGAGGCTAAAGGGTTGAAGGTCATTGGAGTGCACACTCCTGAGTTGCCCTTTGAACGGGAAGTCAACAATATTAAAAGAGCATTGAAGGAACACCAGATTACTTATCCAGTACCTATAGATAATGATTTTAAAACCTGGAACGCCTATCATAACTCATTCTGGCCACATCTGTTTTTAGCCGACCGTAACGGTATGTTACTTTACGACCACATTGGGGAAGGGGCTTATGACGAGACAGAACATAAAATTCAGCAGTTATTAGGTTAAGCTGATGACTGTTTCTACACTGTCAGCTGGTCTTGCTGTTTTGGGGGGGATATTAACAATTCTCTCTCCCTGTGTCTTGCCGATTCTGCCATTGATCATTGGGCGATCGCTACAGTCTCATCGTTATGGTCCTTTAGCCTTAGTGGCGGGGTTGATTAGTGGTTTTGCTGCCACGGGTAGTCTGTTAGGTGTGACAGCAAGTTGGTTTACAGGACTCGTAAATGCATTACGCAACGTGGCGATCGCTCTGTTGCTATTTGCAGGAATTCTAGCAATTTTTCCGACTTGGAGCTATAGACTGTTCAGCTACTTACGTTTAGCCAATTTGGTAAAAGAACCTGCACGGGTGGGATTAATGGGAGAATTCTGGCTGGGAAGCCAACTCGGCTTGCTCTGGACTCCCTGTGCTGGTCCAGTTCTTGGCAGTATCCTGATCATAGCTGCTGTCCAGCATAATGCCGTAAATGCCTTTATTCTACTACTCTTATATGGTTTAGGAGCAGGGCTACCGCTGCTTGCGATCGCCTATGGGGGTCGTTATCTCAGCAAGCGTATGTTGAGTCTGCGTTCCCAAGCTATGGTTTTGCAGAAAATTGGTGGAGTGATAGTGGTGGCAACGGCGATCGCAATTCTTTTAGGCTGGGATGTACAGATACAGCTTTGGCTGGCTCCCATTTTTCCAAGTGTGCCGTTATAAAAGAGGAAGCTTGAGGGTAGTCAAAGCTTCCTCAAAAATTTCTATAGCACGGCAAAGATTTATTGCATCGCTGCTTGAGTCTTAGGCCCAATGACTCCGTCGGCTTTTAGACCTTTAGACTTTTGGAATTTGATCACTGCTAGTTGCGTCTGACGACCAAACTTGCCATTAATCGGTCCAGCATACAAGTTTTGCTGCTTTAAAAAAGTCTGGACAGTTTTGACTGCTTCGCCCCTGCTACCAATTTTGAGTGTGCCAGTGGAATTTTTCGTCATTGCACCGCTGTGAGTTGTGGCATGGGGCTTTTTCATTGTGCCACTGTCGTTGGGCGTAGCGTCAGGCTTTGTCATCGTGCCACTGTCGTTGGGCGTAGCATCCGCGTTAGGCGTAGCATTTTGCGGCTCACTTTGAGCAATCAGGGCGGCACTATGCGTAGTCTGGTTGTTGCTAGTGGGGTTGGCATATACAGGCACAGATGCTGCTAGGGTCAGACCAGGGAGTAAACACAGTACTTTCCAATTCATCATTTTTCTTCCAACTACTGAGATGTTTTGATTTGAGGAGTCACGGAGCAATAACTACTGCTTCATAACAGTTCTTCCTATAATAGGGATTTGCCGCCGTTTTGGATGGCAAATATTGTGAAGTTTTTGGACTTTGATCCCACTTTGCCTAGAAAGTTAGGTTAGCAGATGAGATCAGAAACATCCAATTGGCTCTGTGGGTCGTATTTTAACAAAAGTCACTCTGTTCTTGTTGAAAACCCCTGGATCGCAATGAATGTCATCAATTTTGAGCTTGTCGCTTAAGCTTATTCTTGAAAACCTATGCCTCCTGACTCTGCCGACTCCAGACCAACTAACCCACTATCACAGACAGATGCAGAATTATTTCGCGCCTTGAAGGCAGGTCAACCTTCTGCTCTAGGAGTTGTCTACGATCGCTATGCTAGTTTAGTTTATAAATTAGCACTCCGAATCCTAGCTAACCCCCAAGAAGCAGAAGACCTGACACAAGAGATTTTTCTAACTCTCTGGCGCAGTGGTAAATACAACCCAGATCGTGGTTCTCTAGGCAGCTTTTTGACAACTCTCACTCGTTCACGGGCAATAGATAGACTTCGTTCCCGTAGCACAAGCTTGAAATTCCTCCAGAAATTTAGTCAAATGATGACGACTGAAACCTCAACCCCTACACCTTTTGAGTCAGCATCTTTAAGTCAGCGTTCCCAGTACGTTCGCGACGCTTTAGCACAACTGCCAGATAACAAGCGGCAGGTATTAGAAATGGCTTATTACGAAGGTCTAAGTCAATCAGAAATTGCTAAGCAATTAAATATACCTCTAGGAACGATTAAGACTTGGGCTCGCCAAGCTTTATTGAAACTGAGACAAAACCTAAAAGACTTGATTGAGTAGTTCCAATATTATGACTGCACCTGAGCTTCCTAAATCATTAGAAGAGTTGATCGCGGGATCTGTCCTTAACAACCTCAGCCATGAAGAAGCAGAGGAGTTGAGGCAGTTACTTAAAGAATATCCTGAATTCAGCACAGAGGTACATCAGTTGCAGGAAGTGCTGGAACTTATACCTTATGCCCTACCCGAAGTAACAACGCCACAACACCTCCGCGAGGCTATTCTTCAAGCTGCCAATGCTGAAGTTAAAAGCAGCCCAGCACCAAAGAGATCTGCTTTCATCGGTCGGAAAATTGCTGGAAGTATTGCCGCACTGCTAGTTCTGGTTCTAGGTTTAGATGATTACCAGACTAGGCAACACTTGAGTACTATGCAGGCTCAAGTAGCTCGGCAAAAGGATGTAATTGCAATGTTACAAAATCCTAACACTCACTTAGTTTCTCTCAAAGGCATGGACATGGCATCTGCAGCTTCTGGAAGTATCGTCATGACTCCAGGTGAACCAAAAGTTGTTTTAATCCTACAGAACCTCCCTGTTTTACCTCAAGGTCAAAGTTATCAACTTTGGTCAGTCGTTGGCGGTGAAAAGATCCCTTCAGGGCAGTTTAACGCAAGTCCGCAAGGAACCGTTTTTGTCAAACTTACCACTCCTCCAAGTGGTAAGGTAACAGCGTTAGTTGTGACTATAGAAACGTCACCCACACCTAACACTCCATATGGACCAATGGTAATGACAAGTTCTTTGTGAACTTCTTTTAAAGTGTTATCTTCTGCCTTGAGACAGTGCTGCCGCAAATTATCGTTGCTGAATTTGTTCTTCGTTAAAGCAGCAAAACCATCAACTGCCGTAAAATCCACACCGATCATGCGATCTAAATGGGTCGCGATCGCACCATTGTGAAGAGGTGATCCGTGACATAGGCATCAGGCGCCAAAAGCAGTTTTGCTATCGTTGAATCTACTTACGTATTCTCAGTATAGAAATTCAAATTCAGTCCTTAAATTTCACTGAACTTTTACACTAGCCTCAGCCCTTGCCACTAAGAGTTTTAAAGGAAGTTAAGTATGCTATTAGCATAGCAAAAATTCTTACTCCCTAAAGCAGATGCATACTCTGATTGTAAAACTAACTGGTGATCAAACTCTTAAGCAAGACAGTAAAGCGTCTTCTTCAGAGGTATTCCGAGGACATACATTTTATCATGTCCGGTTGAACACTTATAATAAGGCACGTAGTTGCGCTTTAGCGCTCTAGAACTGCTTTGATCGCTAAAGCGCAACTACGAACCTATTTTTTCTTTATAAGTAATTAAGCGGGCGTAATATTACTATTTTGATGCTAAGATGCTAATAATATGCTAATAACATGCTAAAAATTTTTCAAAACCTCTTGAATTCAGAATCCTTTATTCCTCACGGGCATTGTTACTTATGGAAGACTCAGCTTGTTTTACTTAACATCACCTCCGACTCACTAATTGCTATAGCATATTACTCAATTCCGTTCTTGCTGATTTACATTGTCCGCAAGCGCGGGGATCTGCCTTTTAACTCGATATTCTTCCTCTTCGGGAGCTTCATTGTCTTCTGCGGGACGGGTCATCTAATGGATGTGTGGACGCTTTGGCATCCCACTTACTGGCTCAGCGGGTCGTTCAAAGCAATAACAGCTGCCATTTCCCTAGTTACGGCTGTAGTGCTGGGACTATTAATTCCCCGAATTTTAGCTCTTCCGAGTAATGCCCAATTAGAGGAGGCCAATCGGAAACTAGAAAAAGAAATTATTGAGCGTCAGCAGGCTGAGAACAGACTACAAAATCTGACTCAAGCATTAGAAGAACGTGTTGAGCAACGAACATTTGAACTAACACAAACTCTGCAAGACCTTCAACAAGCACAAATCCGACTTTTGCAGAGTGAAAAAATGCTACGTCAAACTAATGAAGAGCTAGAAATCCGTGTTGAGCAACGGACTACTGATCTGAAAGAAGCCAAAATTGTCGCCGATGCTGCTAACGTAGCCAAAAGTGAATTTTTAGCAAACATGAGTCATGAACTCCGCACTCCTCTCAATGGAATTTTGGGCTATGCTCAGATCCTTCTGCGGGATAAACAAACCACGTCCAAGCAAAAAGACGGGATCAGCATTATCCATCAGTGCGGTATTCACTTGCTGACCTTGATTAACGATATTTTAGACCTCTCCAAAATTGAAGCCCACAAACTAGAACTACACCCTAAAGCCTTACATTTTCCCTCTTTTTTACAAGGAGTTATGGAAATCAGCCGCGTTCGAGCAGAACAAAAAGGTATTGACTTTATCTATCTCCATACTCCTGAATTCCCAGAAGGCATCGTGACCGATGAAAAACGGTTGCGACAAGTGTTACTTAATTTGCTTGGCAATGCGATTAAGTTTACTGACAAAGGTACAGTCACTTTTAAGGTAGAGGTCATTGCGAATAGTTCATTATTAATGGCTAATAGTCAAGAGCAATTAGCAACGAACAAAATAAAGTTTTCTATTGAAGACACAGGTGTCGGTATCAGCCCCAAGTCATTCGACAAAATCTTCATTCCCTTTGAACAAGTAGGAGAGCAAAAACGTCAGGCTGAAGGAACGGGACTGGGACTAGCAATTTGCAACCAGATTGTCAACTTAATGGGTAGTCATATCGAAGTGCAAAGTCAATTGAGGGTTGGTAGCGTCTTCTCTTTTGAAGTCGATTTTGCCTCAGATCCTGATTGGCAGCAGCAAACCACAATCACAGGACGGAAAATCATTAGCTACAAAGGTCAGCAACGAACTATGATCGTGATCGATGACCAATGGGAAAATCGCTCAGTGATTGTCAGGTTGCTAGAGCCAATAGGCTTTGCAATAGTGGAAGCAAGAACTGGTCACGAAGGTTTAGCACTAGCTACACAAATTCAACCAGATTTAATCATCACTGACTTAACTCTGCCAGTCATGGATGGGTATGAGGTGTTACAACAAATACGCAAGTCAGAAAACTTAAAAAATATGCGGGTCATTGTCTCATCGGCTTCAGTGTATGAGATTGATCGGCAAAAAAGTTTAGATGCTGGGGCTGATGATTTTCTTCCCAAACCTTTGCTGGCCGAAGAGCTATTTCAGTTGTTAGAAAAGCATTTGGGAATTGAATGGGAATACGAACAGACATCTTCGACCGTTGAAGCTACGACTAGTGTCGCCCAACAGCCAACAGAAATTTCTAGCTTAGAAATAGTAGTTCCCGGTGAAGAGGATTTAGCTATATTACTTGAGCTTACCCAACTGGGTCGCATGAAAAAACTAATAGAAACAGCGAAAAAAATAGAGCAATTAGATCGAAGATATACTCGGTTTATCCAAGAAATTTTAAAATTTGCTGAAATTTTTCAGGCTCATAAAATTGAGAATTTAATCAGTCAACACCTCAAAACATCATAAAAATTCATGCACATACAAGAAGAAAATTTAATTTTAGTAGTAGATGATACCTCTGCTAATCTGAAAGTCATCTCAGAGATATTAACTGAGGCTGGCTTTGAAGTCGCTACAGCTATTGATGGTGAGAGGGCGTTAAAACTGGTTCAATATAGTTTGCCAGCTTTGATTTTGTTAGATATAATGATGCCGGGAATAGACGGGTTTGAAACTTGTAGACGGTTGAAAGAAAATTCAGTAACTTGTGAGATCCCAGTCATTTTTATGACAGCTATTTCCGACACAGAAAACAAGGCAAAAGGTTTCAGTCTGGGGGCAGTCGATTATATTACTAAGCCCTTTCACGAAGAGGAAGTCTTAGCAAGAGTCAAAACTCATATTAAGCTATATTATTTAACGAAAAATTTAGAAAATCAGGTCAAAAAAAGAACAGCGCAACTCTCTAAAGCATTACAAGACTTACAAGAATCTGAAGTCAAGCTTATCCAGAGCGAAAAAATGTCTAGTCTGGGACAGGTCGTTGCTGGTGTTGCTCATGAAATTAATAACCCCATTAGCTTTATCCATGGCAATCTAATCCCTACATCTGAATATGTCCAAGATTTACTGAAATTAGTGCAACTTTATCAACAGGAATTTCCGAACACTTCACAAAAAATAAAGCAATTAACTGAAGCGATCGATCTAGATTTTATAACTCAAGATTTGACGAAAGTTCTCAATTCTATGATAAGGGGAACGGCGAGAATCACTCAAATTGTCCAGTCGCTAAGAAACTTCTCTCGTCTTGATGAATCTGAACAGAAAAAAGTTGATATTCATGAAGGTATCAACAGTGCTTTAATGATTCTAGAACAACGATTATTAACAACAGAAAATCATCCAGCAATCAGAGTTATTAAAGATTACGGTCAATTACCTTTAATCGATTGCTACCCAAGTCAACTCAACCAAGCGTTGATGAATATCATTAGTAATGCAATTGATGCTTTAGAGGAGGGAGTAGGTAACTCGGCATCTCCTCTGGAGATGAGGGAGAGCAGCCACGCAGTGAGACAGTCCGATCTTGGGGAGCCTGTACTGCCGGAGGGAAGCCCTCCACTCGGACAGATCTGGGCAACACCACAGTTTTTTTCAGAGGGAAACACTCGGACGTATTGCTCGCTGACTTCCCGCAGATCCGACTCCTCTGGACACAGCGCTGGCTTCCCTACTCCCCAAATTCTTCTTCGCACTGAGTTACTTGATGATAACTGGGTAGTCATAACCATCGCTGATAATGGTTCGGGAATGAATGAACAAGTGCGCTCAAAGTTATTTGACCCTTTTTTTACTACCAAACCTGTGGGCAAAGGTATTGGAATCGGGCTATCGGTCAGCTATCAGATTATCGTCGAAAAACATGGCGGACAGATTATCTGTATCTCTGCTCCAGAACAAGGGACAAAATTTGTAATTAAGATTCCTGTTAGCTCACTTTACTAAAGCTATAAATTAGAAATTAGCATTGTTGTGGGGTATTAAATAAAGCATTTTAAAACACATCTATTTTGAGAACCATCGTTTTTAAAAGTAGTGGGAGCATCTTGCTCCCTGCTGGTATTAGCGGGCTTTACAGCCCGCACTACTTCAGGTTCCAAAATGGACGAGGTTTAATGAGAAATCTGAGGTAGAGAAACCTTCCTTTAAGGTGATACAACCGTAAATTGTATGTAAAAATTGCAAGTTTATTCCGTGTCAGTTAGCTATTGTCAGCCCTATAAACTTCAGTTGAAACCCTATTTTGTTAGATCGACTTTATCCATTTTTTTCGCAACGCGATCGCCTAAGCTGAAACCTTTGTGGGACAGTAGTTTTACTTTTTGAACTTCATCGATCATCTGTGACGTGGAAAAAGTATCTGCCAAAAAGCCAGGGTTTTTGCTGCATAAAGAAAACCGAGTTCTTAATTTTGGATAAAGTCGAGCTTAGATCTATATGCAGTCTGGGAATACTAGTCATAGGATCAGATCGCCGTTTCTGGTTCTGGGCTATCTCCTATAACTGAGGTTTAAGGCACTCATGCAAAGTTTATCTAAATTAATTGTTGCGTTTTTTCTATCTGTAGTTTTTCTGTTAAATACTGCCGTTGCTTATGCAATACCACAAAATATTGATTCTATTTATGATTATGATGATGCCGCTGTGATGAGGGCAGTAATTCTCACGCACGAAACAGACCCCGATTCTTTGAAGATTATAATCGACCCAAGCTTAAAGGGTACAGTTGCATGTACTCAAACCGTTGTTTTGGCTCCTGGCGCACCTATTTGTGCTGCGGTAGGTGCGATTGTAGGCGGTGTTACTGGTTTTGTTTTCGGTTCTTCAGGTTAGGAACGGAGTTGGATATCAGCATAAAGATTCTTCTCACAGGAATAGACATTGAAAATCCCTATGTGTTTGTGGGGTAAAGGGGAGAGCCGCTTACACCCCATGCTGTTCATTTGGATGCAGGGATAAAAATGCTGGATATAGAGATGGTAGATGCACCCTAATTGCCGCCCTCATCCTTTCGCTGAGGGCTTTTTCCTTTTTTTAAACCTTCCGGATGTAAGGAGAAAAATGCTGGATATAGATATAGTAGATGCACCCTAATTGCCGCCCTCAGCCTTTGGCTGGGGGTTTTTTCATACTAATTTTAGAGCTATAAATCAATACAGTTCAGTTAAGCACGAATTCAGCAAACCGGGTTTGTGAAACTTCTAATTTTCACAAATCAACCAGGATTTCTATACATCCTGTTAAAATTTACTTTTTAACCGTGGTAGTGTTGTTATGAGATATATTAATATTTCACTTTTCTTAAACTTAATATATGGTTTGACTCGGTATTTTTTATATACAGTTTTATCGGGTTTATCTTTATTAGTTATCTGTGCGCTGATACCGAGAAAATGGAATTATTATCCACAACCTAACTGTGATGAAAAAATTTGTATTTCTAACACAGGCATTCATTCCAACATTATAATACCAATAAAAAATGATGTTTTTGATTGGCACAAATATTTATCTGTAGATGCAATAGGTATAGGTATTGCTAAAGATTACAATTATTTAAGTTTCGGGTGGGGAGAGCGCGACTTCTATATGTCAACTCCTTCTTTGACTGACTTGAAACTTTCTACTACTCTCAAGGCTATATTTTTAACTAATCCCTCTGTTTTATACGTTCAAGGTTATAAACTTATACCAAAGTATCTGGAAGTTAAATGTATAAAAGTTACAAAAAATGATTATCTGCAACTAATGACATTTATCCAAAATACTTTTCAATTTGATACAAAAGGTAGGATAATTCGCATAGGCAACGGTCACACCACTAACGCTGGTTTTTATGCGGCAGTAGGAAGTTACTCGATCTTAAAAAATTGTAATTCTTGGACAGCAGAAGGCTTGAAAAAAGCAGATGTAAATACTCCGCTTTGGGATGGACTTTCATCTACAATTATGTGGCATTTAAGAAGTGGTTGTGAATATTAGGAATTGTTAAATAGACATCTCCGGAAATGAATCTACGACCATTGTATAGCCTGGGCTAATACCCCATTCCTGGAGATTTCTCTCCCTGGTTAACGGTTTTTCCTATTCCTCAATTAGCTTTGGGTTTTTCTAAACTTCAATCTATTATTTATAGCCTCACTAGTTCAATTTTTATATCCCTGAGTCACCCTGATTTCTACTTTTCCTCTGCCTAGAGTGACAAAAGCGTCTGAGGAAAGCGATCGTAGCAGACTTATCTTTATCACCAGTGTTTAGACGCTCTTTGGCCCAGTATCTATGTTAGCGAAGCGGGGCGCTTAAGAGCGCACAGCGCTACAAGATAGTAGACCGCAGCGACAGAAATTGATGCAATTATACATCAAACAAATGCCCTTAGTTGGGCGTCCAATGCTAGCAGGTGATCATACGAGCTGGTCTCGCAAGTCATGCGA
>Ga0116227_10014892_pt1 | contig 11684 bp, 10 predicted proteins | sample S1TSphgellanicum_FD_89693 | JGI IMG/M metagenome (GOLD analysis project Ga0116227, IMG submission 89693) | Host-associated microbial communities from peat moss isolated from Minnesota, USA - S1T2_Fb - Sphagnum magellanicum MG | ecosystem: Host-associated > Plants > Peat moss > Unclassified... | reverse complement strand
TCAGCATCGGCGCCCCGGCAATTTTATGCGCCGCCTTCGGCAAAGCCGACTTCATCCGCGTGCCCAAACCGGCCGCCAAAATAACCGCAACACGCTCCATGCCCCCGGCTACCGCCCCAGCCCTGCGCCTGTCAAAGTTTCGGCGTTCAATTCCCGTTTCCTGGTGTTTCAGTCGGGTAGCACGTCGACCCCAAAACGAGCCGGAAAGACCATTCCTTGCGTGGTCACGGGTTTTTCCCAACGTTAACCTTTTGTTTACCTTGCGCTGCGTAGGCTGCCACCACAGGGCGCCCGCGTTTGCGCGCGGGTTATGTGCAAAAATCAGAAGTCCGGCCCCAGGGCCATGAGCGAGGCAGGGTTTGAGCGCAATGCCAGATAACGATGATGCAACTGGCCCTTGGGCCTTGCGGGCCGCTTGTATAATTGCCGCATGTATTATCGCCACTGTGCTGGGAATTCTGCCTTTCGCCACCACCAGCCTGCCGGTCGTCCCGCCGTTCCTGCCAATCTGCGCCACTACCGTATGTATCGTGGAAGGCCTCACCGCCTATTTCCTCGCCATCAAGTTCCGTGCTTCGGGAGAGGTTTTCCTGGGCGCCTTGGCCGGCGCCTATGGTTTCGTCGTGGTTACGGCATTCTTGCAATTGCTCATCTTTCCCGGCGTCTTCACGGCTGCCGGGCTGCTCGGCGCCGGCCCGCAATCAGCCGTCTGGATGTGGGTCATCTGGCATACAGGCTATCCGCTGCTTGCCTTGCTAGCACTGCTCACGCGCCAACTGCCCGCCTCGCCGCGCGGGCGCCGGGTCGGCATTGCCTTAATGCTCGGCGGCCCGGCCGCCGCCGCGTTCTTTACCTGTCTTGCCATCGCCGGCGGCGGCGTGCTGCCGCAGCTCCTCCAAAATATTTCTTACCACGGGGTGGGGCAAAGATCGGCCGGGGTATTGGTGCTGGTCACGAATATCACGGCCCTTGCCGCCTGCATCCGCCTCACGCGCCTGCGTGAACTGGTCAGCCTCTGGCTTGCCGTCGCTTTGCTCGCCAGCCTGGGCGACTCCGTGCTCGGCATCGCCGCGGATTCCCGCTACAGCGCCGGCTGGTATGTCGGCCGGTACATGGCGGTGGTGTCCTCATCCGTCGTGCTCTGCGCGATAATCTTCGAGTTTTCGCGGCTATACGGCAAGCTGGTTGACGCCAATCGCAACCTGGCCAGCCGCGCCCTGCATGACGGGCTGACCGGCGCCTTCAATCGCGGTTATCTCATCGAGCAATTTCCCCGCGAAGTTGGCCGCGCCGTACGGAGTAAATCCCCGCTTTGCCTGATGATGATCGATGTCGATCATTTCAAATCGTATAATGACATCCACGGCCACCAGGCCGGCGACGACTGTCTCATCGGCGTTGTCGGTGCGATCACCAGCAGTTTACGCCGACCCACGGATTTCGTGGCGCGCTATGGCGGCGAGGAATTTGCGGTGGTGCTGCCCGGCACCGGCCGCGAGGGCGCCATGCAGGTCATCGCGGCGATGCGGGGCGCCGTGCAGGGCCTGACGCTCCCGGCCACCGCGCGTGGCGGCCCCGTGACCGTCAGCGTTGGTTTGGCCTGCTTCGACCCGGCTGAGGATCTGTTCGCCCCAGAGGAGCTAATCCGCCGGGCTGACCTGGCCTTGTACCAGGCCAAACAAAATGGCCGCGACGCGGTCTTCGAATTCGCGGCCGCGCCCGTTGCGTTGTGAGTCACACCCCAAGCCTCACATCGTCATTCCCGGATAAGCAGGAATCTTCCTAATCGGCCAGGGTCAACGGCCGGGGCCAAACCAAAACAAGTGCGGCGCAACCAGCAGCCACGCAACAAAAGCCCAGGCCCTGCTCACGGAAACCCCAAGGATAAGTCCCAGAATACTGCCGGTACGCGCCTTGCCAAATTCCGGGCGCAGCAGGGGGATCGGCAGTCTTTCGCCCAGAGCCAGGTTGCTGAATGCCGCCCCCGCCATGAAGACCAGCAGCACTGGCAGCATTGCGGCGTCGCGGACCACAAAACCGAGACTCGGCAGCGCCATAACGGCCAGCGTGCCACACCCCGCCGCCACCCGCGCCGCGCGTCCCCCGAGCGCCGGCGCGACGGGCGCCGAGCGCAACAAATCCGGCGCCTGTTCGGACCCGATGATGACCGAAACAAAAAACAGCGAGACCTGCCCAGAGAGAAACACAAGCAGCGGCACCACAACACCGGGACCCACACCGATGGCGACGCGCCCCGTGAGAATCATCGCGACAGGAACCAGGGTGAGTGAGCGATAAACGGTTTGCGTCACCAGGCCAGGAAAGCGGCGGAGGAGCAAAAGATTTTTCGCAACCGCGGCGGGGAAGGGGGCAGGGCGGAAATTACCCGCGCGTGCTGGCACCCCGCCGCCATGCGCATATGCGGCGGCCGAGATCGCGCCAGAGGCAAAACTCTTGCCCAGCAGCGCCAGCACGGCGCCAAACACGGCGATTGCAGCGGCTGTAAAAACAAGCAGCGGCAACGCCTCCCCCAGCATCGCCCGCCCCGGCCACCACAGGAGCGAAGACGCGTTTTCAGCCCCCGGCATCAACCCATGCCACAGGCCCAGCATGTCCCGCGCCGGCACGTAGCGCGGCGCCTGGCCAAGCGCGAAAATGGCAACGCCAATCACCAGCGCCAGCGAATTCGCCAGCCCGCGCGCCCGCCGCGCCCCGGCTTTTGTAACCAGGATAACCGTGAGGCAAAAAGCCAGCCCGGTTGCCACCAGGGCGATTCCCGCAATCACCGGATACGCCGCCAGGGCCCGAAAATGCCCAAACACCGCCAGCCCATTCGCCATCACCCCGCCCAACAACACCCAAGGCGCCGCAACCGAGGCCGCCACGCCGATCATCCGCACCGCCAGCACGCGATGCGGCGGAATCGGCGAGACCAGCAAAAAATCCACATCCCCCCGGGAATACAGCACGTCAATCGCCGCATTCATGGCGCGGGACAGCATAAGAAAGAACAGAAAGATAATGTTCAGATTGGCGATAAGGATCAGAATTGGTTCCAAAAACGCGTGCCGCCCAGCTTCCCATGCAACGGCCAGCCCCACCGCCTGAAACACAACGCCCACCCCAATCACCGGCACCAGAACATGCCTTTGCGTGCGCACCAGGATCGACCCGCGCCAAAGGAGCAAAATTTCGTATGAGAAAAGCCACAAAAACCCGTTTCGCCCGCTTGCTCGCGTCCGCGAATTCATGGAAAGTAGGGGGAGTTGTTGCGAATAATTCTCATTTGCAATAAGGTCAGGTAAAGATGAGCCAAGCAGAGGATCAAGCGCGGATGTTTACACAAAATGCCGTACCCGGAAATGTTTTTCTCAATGATATCAGCGTTTTGCGCCAAAATGCCGAGAAGGTGATGAAATCCGCCTCGCGGCCAGCCGGCCGGCTTGATGAGATGACCTCCATCGCCCTGCTGCAAAGCGTTCTCTCGGCGGAAATCGTCTGCGTGCTGCGTTACACCATGATATCCGTTTCCCAGGACGGGCTGAAAAACCCTGCCATCGGCGCCGAATTCCAGGAACAGGCGAATGATGAGCGCCGCCACATGATGATGGCGGCCGAGCGCATCGAACAACTCGGCGGCACGCCCGATTTCTCCCCCCGCGTCTCCGCCGAGGCGGCGCTGCCAACGGATGCGGATTTCGCCCGGCGGGTGCGGGAAAACCTGTATGCCGAACAAAGCGTTATTTCCCATTACCACGAGCTGATCGGCTTTTTCGCCGATAAGGACCCGCAAACCTGCGCCATGCTGCGCGAAATTGTGCGCGATGAGGAAGACCATACGAGCGACATGGAAGACCTGCTTGCCTCACACTTTTCCTGAAGTGATTCGTAGGAAAACATCTTCCAGCGTCCCGCCCTGGTGCGCCGCCTGAAGGTCTTCAAACGTGCCTTCCGCGCGCAACGCGCCGCCCGCCAAAATCCCAATGCGCGTCGCCAATTGCTGCGCCGTATCCAAAATATGCGTGGTGAGGATGATGGCCGCCCCCGCCTGCGCCCGTTTTTGCAAAATCGTTTTCACCAGCCGCGCCGAAGCCGCGTCCAGCCCCGTAAGCGGCTCATCCAGAATAAACAGCTTTGGCTCATGAATGAGGGCGCCAGCAAGCACCACTTTTTGCTTCATGCCCCTGGAAAACCCCTCGCACCTTTCATGCCGGTGCGCCCAAAGCCCAAAAATTTCCAGCCATTCCTCCGCGCGCGCCTTCGCAAGGGCGGGGTCAACCCGCCATAGCCCCGCGACAAAACCAAGATATTCCAGCGGCGTCAGCCGATCATAAAGCAGCGGCTCATCCGGCAACCACGCCATCACCGCCTTCGCCCCTAGCGGATTCTTGGCTACATCAATCCCATCGACCGAAATTGTGCCGTCATCCGGCTTCAACAACCCCGCAATCATCCGCAGCGTCGTCGTCTTCCCAGCCCCATTCGGCCCTAGCAGCGCATAAAATTCGCCCGGAGCGACCGTGAGATCGAGACCAGAGATAACTGGGCGCCTGAAAATTTTGGTGAGGTTGCGGACGAGCAGTGTCATCACGCAAGGATGGCCTTCCCCACGCAGGACGTCCAGTTCAACCAGGGAACCTAAAAAGCCTTTGCCATCGACCTACAGGCCGTCATTGCGAGCCGGCGCGGCAATCCATCTTCTCCTTAATTTTCATGAAAATATGGATTGCCACCGCCGCTATCTGTTGACTCACCCCGATAGGGATTAGTAACAGGAAATGCAACAAAGTATTGCAGGGTGTAACGATGGTGCTGGGTCTGGTAACAAAATTGGTCCCAAAACCATCGCCACGCCTTGGCGTTTGGGCCAACAGGCTTTGCAAGCTCTGCTATCTTGCGGCGACGATGCGCAGCCACCGCGCGCTTAAAAAAGTCATCGAGTCGAGCCTTCCCGCCTCATTGCGAAGCCGGGCCGACAATACGCATGTCAAATATCTTCGCGCCTATCTCGCCCGTTATCTCACGACCGCGGAAAAATATGCATGTCTGCTGTCCCATCATCGCTACTGGCATGAGATCGGGGCCACTTATGCCGGCAATACCGTTCTCCTTCGCGCGCGGCCAATTTGGCAAACCAGCGGCGATGGGCACGTCATCGCCATGGAACTCCGCCAGGCGCGCCGCTCGGCGATTGAGGGCGAGCTGGCGCTTAATTTTCTGCTGGACGGACTCATCATCACGACGCTGACATTTTCCTTCGTGCCCGGCACGGTCTTTGGCCACGCGGCCGCGCGCGTGCTATTCGTCGGCGGTGTCCAAGGCTATCCAGGCTGCCGCGAGGCGATACGCCAGGCATCCAGGCTCAACTTTGAAATCGCGCCGGCCCGCGCCCTGTTAATCGCCACGCAAGCGCTCGCGGCGGTGTTGGACATATCAACAATCCTTTGCATTGCCGCTTCGCAACAAATTGCCGCCAACGCCATTGCTTATGTCGGTCAACGCGCTGAAACCTATGATGCGCTCTGGCGGTCAGAGGGGGCCGCTTGCCATGACGGCAAGGTTTACGCATTGCCCTCGGATTTATCCGCGGTCATTCACCCAGACCCCTCCGGCTCCCACCGCACCCGCGCCCGCCGCCGCCGCCTCCAGAAAGAGGCACTCTACACCGAGATAAAGACGGCCGCCACCACCCTCTTCCCAACAATCCCCGCCCCCTCCAAGCCCTTGGCACGCGAAAGCGCATCTCTGAACCTGGAACATCTCACTTCCGAAATGGCGTAGAATCGTACGGAGGGTGCTCTTCCGCACCCAACCATTTCAAAATAACAACGTCCTTAGGCAAGAGATGACGGGGCAGCCTTAAGCCGCCGCGCCGTCCAGCATCTCCTTGGCAACGTGGCCAATGCAAGCCTCCCAGGCGTCGCGCACCTCCGGCGTGAATTCATCGCCCAGACCTTTTTCCAGAGTCGCAATCAACGCCGCGCCGACCGTGTTGTAATCCGCCGGCGATACACCGTACCCTAAATGCCGCTTGCCCAGTGCTTTCACCGCCGCGGAGACCTGGCCCCAGTCGCCGACATGCGCGACCGCCGTTGCCAACATCGCAATCAGCTTTTTGCGCTGGTCCGTCATGTCTTCCTTGAAAAGCGCGCGCAGCTTGGGGTCGCGCTGAAACAAATCGTCATAAAACAGCGCCGCGGCGAGATCCGCCATGGGTACCACCTTGGCGAAACTCGTTTGCACGAGGGTTTGTTGGGCAGGTGTCATGAAAGCCTCCTTTGGTTTGACCGCGTTAAAACTGGCAAATTATATACCAGTTTTAACCTGCCGAAAAAAGGGGGGATGGTGTAATTGGTAATTATTCTACCGTTTAAGCCCAGTTTCACACCGAATGCTTGTTTATCGTTCAAACCCAAACGCGCCCGGCAAACATTTACCCTGAGCGTGCGCGGCGCTAGGCTTCCCCTGATGAAATGCGGCGCCGCGCCGCGCCAACGACCCGGGAGTTCGATCTGCGTCTGTCACTTTACACGGATTTTTCGCTGCGGCTGTTGATGTACCTCGCCGCCGCCGAGCCCGGCGCTTGGGTCACCACGCCGAATGTTGCCCAGGCCTTCGACATCTCCCTGAATCACCTGCAAAAATCCGTGCAGGGCCTGGTGCGGGCTGGCTATGTGGAAGCCCTGCAGGGCCGCGCCGGCGGTATCCGCCTTGCGCGTCCTGCGGCCGAGATTCGCATCGGCAGCGTGGTGGCGGCACTTGAAGGTGCCGGCTGTCTGGTTGATTGCGGACGCGGACCCTGCCCACTTTCCGGCAAATGCCTATTGAAGCAGGCGCTGGATGAAGCCGAACGGGGCTTTATCCGCGCCTTGGATGTTTATTCACTGGCCGATGTCGTCACCCATCAAACCGCCGCCACGCTACGCACCCTGATCGCCAAGCAAACGGCGAGGTGATCCGCATTTTTGGGAAGTTGGAAGGACCGTACGGGGGCGTGCCTTTCCGCCCCAAACCGTTCCGAAATTACAACGCCGTTTTAAGAACAATAAGGTGGGGTGCTCTTCCGCACCCCACCTTTCTGGTGTCACACTGGCACGAAAAAATACTGTGTTAGGCTGAATGCGGATGAAAGCGGTGGGGTGCCAAACAGCAACCCACCATCCCCAAATAACAACGTCCTTGGCAAATTGCCGCGTTACGCAAGAAATGATGGGGCGTTTGCGGCCTTAAGCGGCGGCGCCGTCGGGCCGGAGCCCGGCGCTCTCCGGCGGCCCTCCCGGTTCAGCCCGTCAACGCAATGCAGACACCTAACGTTACGAGCGACAAAATTGTGCTGAGCAGTATCGTCGCATCCGATTCCGCGATGTATGTATCGTATTGCACCGCGAACATCGCCGTCATCGATGCGGTCGGCAGCGCCCCCAGCAAGATCATCTCGCGCCGATAAATGCCAGTAACGCCGAGCAGCACCGCCAGCAGCAGCATCACCGCCGGCTGCGCCAACATCTTGAACCCCGTATTCACAAGGGCAGCCCAGCCGATCCGCAGTTTTTGGCCGCTCAGTACCAGGCCCAGCGCGAACAACGCCACGCCGGACGTTGCCGTACCGATCAGATCAAGCGACTTGATCGCCACTTCCGGCATCGGAAGCCGCAGGATCGCAATCGCGATCCCGGCCAGCGGCGCCCATACCAGCGGCTGCTTCACCGCGCCGAATATCGACTTCCCAACGACCGCCATGCCTGACGATCCGGCCGCCGCTTTCTTGCCTGCCTTGGCCGCCTTGCCGGCTTCCAAAAGCGTCAAAGTCAGCGGCAGCAATACGAAGCTGGAGACCAGATTGCCAATGACCACGGATAACACGGCGGATTTGCCAAGCACGGCAGTCAGCACCGGTACGCCCATGAAGGCCATGTTTGGAAAAGAGCTGTTCAGCGCCTGCAGCGAACTTGCGGCGGTGGAGCGCCCGAACAAGGTCAGCGACAGACCAATCGAGACGGCATAAATGACCAGCAGCCCGCACGCGATACCCAGAAAGAATTGCCAGTTTTCGAGTTGCTGCATGGTCATCACCGCCGTTGCGGCAAACAAAAGCGCGGGCAGACAAAAATCCAGCGCCAGCGACGCGAGAACGCTGCTCCTCTCGGCGCTGATCAGGCCGGTCCGGCCGGCCAGTACGCCAAGCAGGATAACAAAACCGACTGGCAAGAGTGCCAGCACGATGACGGAGAGCGATTGCATGATAAACCTTTGATGTTGCGGAGAGGAAGCAAAGAGAAGAGAAGCCAAATGGTTTTGAACGGCGCCGCGCGGTGCTGAATCGCGCGCGGCCCAAAATTATCGAAATTTTTTCAGCACTTTTTCAAAAAGCGCCGGCTGATTTCTCAATCAAGATATACCGGCCTATAAAGCTGCCCCTCAATCCAGGCCCGAATATCAGTCGGCCGGTCAACCTGCGCCAAGCCCGTATCGAACATGAATTCCACCACCCGCACCGCGGTCGTCACCTCGGTTTGCAGAACATTCGAAGGATCGGGGAATAGCTTGCCGGCGGCGCGCAGATCATCGCTCACCTGGTCAGCCATCGCCTGCGCGGCGAAAATAAAGCACTCATCGTTCAAAAGTTTCGGCCGCGCCACGTAAACCGCCAGCCCGATGGCGGGATAGATGTAAAAATTATTCGCCTGCCCCGGATGAAAGGTCTTGCCGTCAATGGTCACATCGGGAAACTGCACGCCCGCCGCATACAGCGCCTGCCCCTTCGACCATTTATACGCGGCCTCCGGCAGGCATTCGGTCTTCTCCGTCGGGTTAGACAGAGAGAAGATGATCGGCCGGCTATTCAGCTTCGCCATCGACTCGATAACCTCGCGCGTGAACAACCCCTGCACGGTGCTGACACCGATCAGGATTGTCGGCTTGAACTGCGTGATAGCGGCGATGATGTGCGGCGCTTCATCCGCGACGTTCGTGTGGTCGAACGCCTTGCTCGCGGTCATCTTATGCGCGAATTCCACCTTCTGGCTGGCCAGATCTTTGCGGCCAGTCACGACGATACCCTGCGTATCAAACATCATGATGCGTGCCAGCGATTCCGCCTTGCTCAGCCCCTTCGCCTGCATCGCGGACGAAATCAGGCCGGCGATGCCGATGGCAGCCGAGCCAGCGCCGAGAAACAGCACGCGTTGCGCGCTGATCGGCTCATTGACAATCTCCAGCGCTGTCGTCAGACCCGCCAGCGCGATCGCCCCGGTGCCCTGGATGTCATCATCATGGCAAAGGATTTTGTCCTTGTAGCGCGCCAGAATGCGGATCGCATCGCTGCCTTTCCAATCCTCGAAATGCAGCAGGCAGTTTGGAAATAATTTTTGCACGGCCTGCACGAATTCTTCCACAAGTTCGTCGAGTTCCGCCTCAGGCGGCGGCACATCGCGAATGCCGAGATAGAGCGGGTCGGCCCGCAGTGCTGCATTGGTGGTGCCGATGTCAAACATCACGGGCAGAAGCCCCTCCGGCGGCACGCCGGCGCAAGCGGTATAAAGCTGCAATTTACCGATGGGGATACCCATGCCATTCGTGCCGATATCGCCCAGACCCAGGATGCGGCCGCCGCTCGAAACACAGATGGCGCGCACATCCTTGACCGGCCAATTCCGCAGCACCTCCTCAAATCGCCCCTTCATATCCCGGGAAATATACATCCCGCGCGGCCGGCGATAGATATGTCCAAACTTTAAGCACGCCTCCGCAATTGTCGGATCATACAGAATGGGAATGAATTTTACCGGGTCCGCCATGACGATGTGGTAGAACAACGTCTCGTTGCGGTCCGCAAGTTCAACCAGATAAATATACCGGTCGAGATCGGTGAGCTTGCGCTCCAATTGCTGCGTGACACGTTCCGCCTGCCGCTCGATGGTTTCGACCGCGTAGGGCAGCAGACCTTCAAGTCCATGCGCGCGGCGCTGTTCGGTGGTGAATGCGGTGCCACGGGTCAGCACGGGGTTGGTAAGAAGCGTGGTGCCGTAATCTTGGGCACGCGGTTTTGCGGTCATTTGGTCCATGAAGAGATTCCATCTATGTTTAAAAAAGTGATTTGAAAGACTATGAACTTACGAACAGCGCCTGGTGTCACGCGCTGTTCGTGGGACGCGCGCTGATCGCGCGCGGCATCTCGGATGAGATTAAAGAAAAGAAATTTGGCTCTGATAACCGCGACGGGTGTGATCAGAGACGCGACCGGCGGAAGCCCTTGTTACTTACGGAGCCGGTTTCGAAAGAAAGTTATTATACGTGACGCTGACTTAGCGCTAACTCTCAAACATTACAAGCTCGAAAAGCTTCCTGCGCATTTTAATGCGCGGCATATTCCACGCAACCGCCAGCCCCTCCACGCCCGGGCGCAAGCAAACCCATGCCACCACGCCAAAAAATATCGAGCCTGCCCGCGCACAAAGCCAATAAATGAAATTCGGTTTAGAGCCGTTTGTCCTTTAAGGCCGTGCCTTATCGTTGCTTTCAGCAATGTTTTATTACATTATTTGTTGCGGATTACGTTACGATAAGTGAAGGTTCGAGAAAAGGCCACAATGGTCGGACCCGACAGTTTTTCCACGGAAAATCTGGTCATCTAAGGTGATGATAAAAAACAAAACATCATGTCAATTCATGTTTTATAGAATGATGACCGCGTTCCGTCTCCAACCCGCCCGCCACCAGAAGACCGAATTGGCCCTCATTCTTCTTTGACATGTTAAAAAACTGATATTGTGGTCTTTCTGGTCGCACTGTATCTCAGCGTCATAACTCTTGGAGAGTTGCGCAAAGGCGTTGCAATGAAACGGCGCATCGACCCGGCGGAGGCAGACAGGCTCGGCGCATGGGTGGATGGACTCGTAACCAACTTTGCTGGCCGATTCCTGCCTGTGGATGCCGTTATCAGCCAGAACTGGGCGAGTTATCGGCGCCCCGCGCGGCCCCGGCGCTCGTCCACAAGCTTACGATCGTGACCCGCAATATCCGCGACGTTTCGGTTGCCAATCTCGCGGTCTTTAACCCCTGGCAGGCATTGGCATAAATCGCCTCCCAACCTTGCCCACCCCAACCCCATCCGTTACGCTCCAAGGTCGCCCTCACCCAGCCCGCCCAAAAATTCACCGTCCATCCGGACATTGAAATATAATTACCGTTGATATTAAACGGTTTTTCAGCCTAAATTCTATGTAATGTCCGGCCGCCCAGTTAATTTTTTGTCTCAAAAACGAGAATTCTCCTTGCGCAACTGCCATTTCCGCATGGGTGACCGGGCGCAAAAGACTGGTCGGAATGGCGGGATTCGAACCCACGACCCCTTGTCCCCCAGACAAGTGCGCTACCAGGCTGCGCTACATTCCGTGCCGGGGTCAGTTATCAGTCGTCAGCCGCCAGAGCAAGGAGCCGCCCATCAGCCCCCGGCGGCAAGCCCGCCTTTCTGCCCCCCGGCGGCGGCTCGCTGAAAACCGTCCACTGCCCGGCGCGCAGAATTTCGCTCGGCCTAAACTTGGCCTTATAAGCCATTTTCCGGCTCTCCTCGACCCAGTAGCCCAGATAAACATGGGGCAAATCCATCTCCGCCGCGCGCGCAATCAGCCAAAGGATCGCCTGCGTCCCCAGCGAGCGCTCATCAGCCTCCGGCGAGAAAAAGC
>Ga0116227_10014890_pt1 | contig 11684 bp, 7 predicted proteins | sample S1TSphgellanicum_FD_89693 | JGI IMG/M metagenome (GOLD analysis project Ga0116227, IMG submission 89693) | Host-associated microbial communities from peat moss isolated from Minnesota, USA - S1T2_Fb - Sphagnum magellanicum MG | ecosystem: Host-associated > Plants > Peat moss > Unclassified... | reverse complement strand
CCCCCCCCCCCCCCCCCCCCCCCCCCCCCCCCCCCCCCCCCCCCCCCCCCCCCCTCCCCCCTCTATTCATCCAATATATATATGATATAACAAAAACTTGGGCTTTGTGTTGCTTTGCACTATAGTGACAATTAATTGATATAAAAGGTCAAAATATTAATATATTTAAATTTTACTTAAACAAATTGTTTAAAATGTAATTAAACTAGACATTGATAATCCATCATGACCATATAAATTGTCCAAGAAATCATTTTCACTTCCATTAATTCTAAAATATGAATTTATTTTTCAACTATTGAAACATTAACATCATGTGATGTTTTTTTTGGCACCCTTCAATTGCTTTTTTTAAAATCGTTTCAAGGTCTTTCCAACATCCCCCACATCCTTCCTACCATGTTTCTCAAAAGCCCTTAGTTTGAATAAAATATTAAATGTAAAATACTTTTTACCTTATTGCTTGCAATATCCCTTATGTTCTGCTTGTTGTGCTACAATATAATACCCATTGCCTTCAACTTTCAACATCTTGGTGCCACCCTATTATTCAAGAAGAAAGTTTTCATGTCCAACCTAGAGCCCATAATGTTTTCAATGTGCTTTTTGAACACCCTTCTATTGTTTATTGTCATTTTGTTGTTCTTTGGTACAATTTTGCTAACATGTACCAAAGCAATTAAAATCACTAATTAGTTTTGTCTATATGACATTTTAAAATAATAAAAAAGGTTAGACAACTAATTGTTTTTATACAATATTATTTTCAATATATTGATATACATATCTTGAACATTTGAAATCAATCTAATGAATAAAAAAATCCAAACCACTTTTTAACATAGTTATAACCAATGTTTTTATAATGTAAAAAGATTCGTACCTATCTATTTTGGCAAATTTTAACACCTACTTACCTACCTATTTTTGGAACTTTTGTTAGTATAAACCTTAATATAATAGTATTTTTAAAAATGAAATATTTTTGTGAAAAAGTGATGGTTTAAAGGGACATGTGTGACTCATGATTAATTGCTTACACATTCTTTGCTGACATCCTTGTTTTCTTGGTGTTTTCCATCTTTATCATCCTTGTTGATGTCTAGGTGTGTTTTTTGTATTGACCAAGTTTGGTCATTCCCGAACTAAGACATACCACCAATTAAATTTTTCCTAGGGATGTTTAGATTTGGAACATTTGTTAGGTTGACATCTCATCTTGGGATTTCATTTCAAGACCTTGGCCTCACAACAATTATAGTGGTTTAAAGGTTCAAGAAATTTTGAAAATGTTAGGTCAGTTGAATCTCCATTAATTCTAAAAGAAATCAAAGTTGAATGGGGAAATATATTTTGTTGATGCAAAAGGAGATCATAATTAGAAGGGATAAAAAAATGTTTACCCATTATAAAAAAAGGGTTGTTAAAAAGGTCAAAATAGAATGTTCACCCTTAGATCATGTGTGGAGGTGATATTCAAATATTGTTAAATGCCACTTCCCATTAATATTAATGAGTTTGATGTTTAGAATGAATTTATTCAATCTAATTAATTTCATAAACATAACATCAAAAAAAAAAAATGTAAGCATGTCAACTAAAATAAAATGTTCTAATGGATATTTCATTTTCAATGGTGATTCAAATATGTTTTCAATATTGATTAAAAGGTGTCCACTAAAATATTACAAGAACTTATTTGAAAAATATTCTATTATTTTTAATTTTGACTAAAATTTTCATTAAATTAAAAATACCGTAAAAAAAGTTATTAAAATTAATGTCAATAATTTAGTTTTAAAATTATAATTATAATCAAATTTCATATTGATTTATTTGTCATTTTTATTTTCAATACAAACCAAAATCTATTATTATGTTAAATTTAGTGTTACCAATGGAATTATGAACATTATGAAAATCAATTAATATCAAATCCATTAAAAAACATATCGTGGATAAAAAATGTGGTTTAATATTTTATTTAATACATGAAGACATGTTCCTTTCATATGAAACAAAATGTTTAAATTCAGGACATTTTAAGGCAATTTGCAATTATGACATGTATGTCAAAAACATAATTTAGAATTTGTCTTTCAAACCATAAAATATGTCTTAGTTAATAGGCCATCAAGCTTAAAAATGTAGTTAATGAATGAAAAGGTGAAAAGCAAATGCACTTGAATGTGAATCATGCACTTGTAAATAACAAATGCATGAAGAATCTTAAGATTTTCAAAACCTTAGTGTAACACATAGTGATAATAGGTTGAGAGACATGATTTAGAGTTAACATGCAATTGACTTAACCAAAGTACTAAATCTTTGAATAATGTAAAATTTGAAATCGAGAGCCCAACTTTGAACGTGTTTCAACTACATAAAAAATGGGAAATTTTACAATTAGAAACATTACTTGGAAGTCAAGTTGTGATAAACTTTTATGGTTTTAAAAATCATGCCCATCTCAATTTGCACCCAATTTGTAAGCATTGGTGTATTGCTCACAAACGAAATGAGTTTTTTTTCCTTCTTCCCTTTTTCTGTTGTCCTCTTTGTTTTCTTTTTCCCTCTTGTAAAGCTTCTATGGCAATAAGTCATTTAATAACACACATTCATAGAAAGTTATAACCCGTATAATATATTCATGGGATGTAGAAAGCACACATGATTTCATTGATACATAATATTTCCAAGATTGTTTAAAGACTTTTGATTAATGTAGTATAAAGGTGACTTCAACACATTTTTGTAGAATAATTAATGAAATTTGAAATTTTCATGTCAAGAATAAAATACTCTTGAATAATCCACAAGAATATGTATTTTCTTTCATAACAACGTTTTTTTGAAAAAAATAAAATTTTAAATTATAGCATTTTTACAAATAATATATTTGGTGTCAAAGGATCCGAAGGTAATATGGTAATAAATAAAATCTAAATCTAAAAATGACATCCATGTATGATAAATTGTGCAGTAAACAAGATGGATTGTTTTTTTCTAATAGGTCATATTTGCATAAGGGATAAGGATCACCAAATGGACTTCAAAAGACATAAAATCATTTAATCTCACAAAGTTGTGCTTGTTTTATATATGTTTTCATTTTCATTTTCTATAATCGTTTACAATTTTAATAACAATTTAAAAAGTTTGCATAAGTTACAAGGATATTTTTAAACTCATATATAATAGGAAATTACTAATTATATTATATTATAATTTTATTAAGATTATCATCAAGAAATGGAATTTGTAATTATGAGAACAATATTGATCATCAACCCATATAATTAATTATGTTGCAAATTGAAATTGAAATAATGAATCTCCAAAAACATTAACGAAAAAATCCTGAACTTATTCAATCACAAATACATAGAAAGATCATTTTTATTCAATAGAAGTTTCATGCAAAGGTTTATATATTTATATATTTATGATATGGCATGTTTGAATCATCAAACATGCCATTATCCCAATTAATTGTTAGTAACCATTGATTTTGTCACAAGATATACACAATGCTATTTTTATTTATTTATTCATATTATGTCCACAATCTAATAATAGTGATCAAATGTCATTTTGCATACGTAATGTGTTATAATCATTCATGTTCCCTTATTCAATTTTGTTGAAAATTGAATTTTAAAAGACAAAAAAATGTCAAATTTGTGGATTCCAAAGATAATATTATTCAAAAATATACCTCTTTGACCATTATGTGATCATTTTTCTTTTTCATTATTGCATCTTCAAATTGTTTTGTCTTTTTGTTTCATCTTGTTTACATAATTTGACAAAATTTAGGTAAGTTTTAAATGTTTAGGTTTTTTTTGTTTCTTTTGAAAAATGAACCCATGTCACTTAGAACATGCTTGTAAAGATATAAATGGGTTGATATTATATGGCTTGTGCTATATACTACTGATGTGATGCATAAAACTTAATCAAATGATGAAAACACATATCAAAATATTTCTTTTAGTTAAAAGGAAAAAAAATAGGAAGAACATTGACAAGAATTTTTCCCCTCTTTATCCTCTATTTCTTTTAATAACCTTTGTCATGTACAATGATATGAACATCACTTATCGTGTAATGCAAACCACAATGAAAGATAAATAAATATGTGTGTGCCTAAACAAAAAAAGATTCATGAAAAAATTGTTCCATCAAAAATCACAATGTATGTGATAAAAACACAATTTTAATATCTTTATTTCTATAGTCAACCTTCACTCTTGTTTTGTGTTTGAAACACATTCTCATTGGATCATCACTAAACTTATAATGTGCTTTCACATTTGCTCCCTCTTGCTTTTTGTGCATATATAACTCCCACATAATATTTACATAATTGCAAGAAATCACAAAAATTTATACAACTTATGATTTATATGAAACAAAAAAAGCCTATGTCTATTATGACTAAAACCCAATTGTAAATCAAGTCATTATTTTCCAAATTTATTTTAGTGTATTATGGTGGGTCCATGTTAAAATGAGCCTTAGGATGTGTAACCTTTGATTAATTTTACATGTTTTAAAAAGGTTTGAAATGAATATAATGAATATATAAAACACCTAAAAATTTAAAGCAATTTAAAATTAATGTAAACACTACTTTTGTTACTTAATGGACTCTTAAAATGACTTAAAATGATTTGAAGATGACATATTTATGGAGATTTTTTTAATTTATATTTACATAATAGTATAATGTTTCATCCTTTAGGGCTATAAAATTTTCAACTTCTAAATCATGATCCTTGAAATTTGAATAACTAATCAAATGTTCCTACATGATTTTGACTAGCTAACACACTACTCTACTTATAATATAACACAAAGCAATTGGCAATTACTCCTTTTAACATGGATTCACCCATTAGTCATTTGATATAATTTTCCATGAATATGGTATGTCTTTCATTGGGATCTAAATTATAGTATAACACAACATCTATTTGGTTCATAAAAGTTTTATGTTGATTAATCATGACTTTATGAATATTTTTCAAAAATAATCAATCCAATTTCACCACATCATATTGATTAGTTAACTCATTGTTTTTTAAAGTGACAAAAAGGATTTGGGAATGGATCATTTTAACATGGATATGCCCAAATATCTTTTTATGCATGAATATGAAAGATCTATACCACCATGAAAAGAACATACGGTGAGCAATGATCATAATTATAACTTGTATTTTCAGATGAAGAATATGTAATTTTACTTCTTGTAAATGATTTTCTTTTTACTATAGATATTGTTTAACAATATACCATCTTGAAGATAACAACTACTACAACAGTGTACATATGTTCACATGACCCATGCCCACTTTAAGTCCTTTGTTTTGAATTTGTAATCCAAAGTGATTCTTGATGGGCTAATGTAGCAAACTAAAATTGGTTGATTAGTCTTTTTCTACACTACTTTTGTTGTTTAATATGTGTTTGAAGACTTCGTATAGTCCTTAACAAGTGCTTTTAGGTACTCTAGCTATCTTCATTATGTAACCATTTGAAATTTATCATAATATTATAATTTGTCAAATCTCAAACCTTGTTAGAGAAACAAATCACACATTGTCAACAACCTAGTTTACCACTTCAAAACACTTTAAAAAGAATTGGTTACACTTGAGGGAAGGGGAGGGGAGGGGAGGGGGGGGGAGGGGTCATGTTATTGTGATTACAACCATAAACATTTGAAATGATTTTCCTTGATGTTGTTTTCTTTCCAAATCATGAAATCATATTGGGCCACTAAAAGTATGATCAAGCAACATTATTAGAATCTAGTGTGGTACATTGCAAGCCAAGGAAATTCTTCATTCATATTATTTTAAACTATTTTCTAATATGATTTCTTTTGTAATGGAACCAACATAACACCAAAGGATAATCAAATAAGTCATTTATCTCACATACCTCTAGCTAGCTATACATCCATTTAGAATTTATGAATGCACCATGACAAGTTCACTTGGATGCACAAAATATAATTTATGTTATGTTGGAATATGCAATTTGTTTATATTTGGCTATGCTGATATTGTATATTAGGCAAGAAATTGCAAGTTAACAAAGTCAATAACATGTTTTATTTTCGAGTTTAATATTTCAAAATATCATAAAATGACAAAAGTAAATCAATTATTGCCTTATCCCTAATGGAGTTAATATACTAACAATGGCAAAAAATTTCAAAAAAAAAACTATTTTGTTAAGTATTTGATGATTGAATTTAACCTCAAGAAGAGTGATGCCTTCATTACATTGTTATGTGATAACCAAATTATTATACAATTGACTAACAATCCAATGTTTTATAGTTGAACTAAACATATCAATTTGTAGTGTCATTTCATTTAAAAGATAATAATTTGGAAACATAGATTCATATTACATGCATATCAACAAGATAATTAATAAAAAAATTTAAAATCTTTAATTGGGTGAAATTTGAAGAAGTTGTAGAAGTTAATATATTAGTAAATTTTTTGATGACCTAATTCACACATAATTCCCCACTACTCATGTTAGAGATTAGCATGATAAATTAAAGAGAACCTCCCCATGACACTTAATATCCCAATTATGTCAATCTTTAAGGTACCATTACCATGTCAAAAGTTGCCATTTTTTCATAAATGCCACAATTTTGTAATCAATTTGACAATTAATTTCACCAACAAGGTGAAATAATACAAAGGACATTCATCACCTTTCATTAATTTTTTTCACACATTATTTATCATCAAATCATTGAAGAAAGGAGAAATAACGTTCTTGTTCCTTCAAGATTATAGGTTGAAAGCATGATGCACCAAACCAAAATGGATGTCACTGTAACCAAAAAGGAGGGTGCACACTCTAATCGAACACCCCGGCAAGATACAGATCCTCAAGGAGGTCAAATTCTAAGGTCCCGAAATTGAATCGCGACCCCTGATCTTCTTTCCTCTCAGATTTTGTTCAAGATTCAATCTGCATGCACACCTAGATCTTCAAATATACACAGTTTGCATTCTTGAAACATTTATTGCCCTAATCATGGAACTCAGAACTTGAATTTTATTCACAGAGTGTACAGACTCAGATTGCCTTCGATCTCTGCCGATCTGCCATCAATCGGACAACTCACAGGACTAGGGCCCTTTCAACCAGTGACTCTTGGCATGCACATGTTCAACAAGATCATAGACCTGTGTCCTCAACAGAATGCAACAGCAAGACTCTAACAGCACTCTTCTTGACCTGAAGCTCATGTACTGCAAACTTTGAAGATGGGAATATGTACAAAAACGTCAAAATGCACAAACAACTGAGGTACATCTTCCTAGCATTCCTCACAGATCCTAGCAGCTCGTGCAAAACAACTTCAATTTATCTCTGGTTTCTAGTCTCACTCCATTACTCCCTCAAACTATGCTTCCTGATGCCAATTGCAAGTACTTGGCTGGCTACTGGCGCAGCGGAAAAAGTCTGTAACAAGTCCAATCTTCCTCCAAAACAACCGATCTACTCCTCAATCTACACCTCTTTGTGAGCGTTTTTCACAATCTGCCTTCGTTCTCTCCAACAACATGGTCTCTCCAAAACCTTACTACCTCCTCTGCAGTTCTCCCCTCGCACACTACCATCTGCTACTCCACAACTCTTCTCCTAGCCTCTGAGTTGCTAGCTCCTCCGCCGCCATGCGTTCTCCACCGCCTCAAATCATAATTGCAGCACCTCCTCTAACCATAATTGTGTGCCGTCTTCCTTACGCGCGATGATCCTCTTTAATCCTTCAGAAGTAACTGCCATGCATTTGTGCAATAAATGAGAGTAATGCGCAGCCAAACTAGTGATGGTTGCAAAAAAAATCAGGATCAGAAACAATATAGCTCCATTGTGCGGTGACTCGTTGTTCGGTCACATCACAATCATTGTTTACAAGTGATGAAATGTGATTGAAAGTTATATGGTAATTGTATTGAATATTTTATGATTTGGACTCAAATATGGCTTGTAGTTTATGTATGTAATATAATGGATAAAGCATTTTTACAACTAAAAATGGTTACATAGTATTTTAGACTTTTAAATTACGGATTATTTAGACTCTCGAATCAATAGACCTATCCTATCCTATAATAAATCATGTGAACTTTATTTTCAAAGAAAAAAAAATGTAAACTTCAATTGATGAAACATATTTTATATGACATATTCAAAAATAAATACTTGAGAAATTTTTTTTGTCACATATGAGCTCATAATTTAAATATTTTAGAAAGTTCATAATGCACATAAAAATGAAAAATTAGAAAATAAAATAAAAATCTACGAACAATGTGTTTGTATTATCCATATAAGGAATGGTGTGAAGCCAATGATCTCATTCAATAAAATCGAATCACTATGAACATCTAACAATTTCCTTATCCATACATAATTACCATTGAAATAAATAAATAAATAAATGGGGTGAAAATAGAAGTTCACATTGATATTAACCATTCTAATAGCCTTAGATACAAAGAAAAAAAATAAGCTATACATCAAGGTGATTGAATCATTTTAGAAGTTATGTTGTTTGAAAAATGAATATAACGTTGGGCTTGGAATTGTGAGAAGTCCAACAAAGGATTGCAAAACTTGTGTATGGATACTGCATGTGCCAAAATTGGTCCATTGCACCATGCTTTACCCTATGCTAAAATATTTGACAACTCAAAGGTGTATTAAAACATTCCTCTTCATTGTAACAATTCTATCAAATTACAATGTGCACCATAGATGCAATCAAGTTACTATTAAATAGGAAAAAACCATAGGGAGGCCTCCATTATCCAACCTTTTCTAGCCAAGAAAAAGGATGATAGTGACAAGTTTTTTTAAGAGGATTCACTCCTATCAACACTTTTTCCTAACCACTTTGACATTCTTTCTTTCTTTGGCCCTATCTATAGGCACCATCAAGTTACTTTGTTATTATCATAGTCTATTTATCATGTCAACCATAACTTTTGGGATGATATGTGTTAGTTTAATATTTGTAGATCCTCTATGTCAAGAATCCCAAGTGGGGACAAAGGAATATTTCTTTTTGTTAATCAAAATACATGAAATACAATAAGGGAGGAGATACCTTGAGAAATGGTGCCCTTCCAACCCTATAGGCATCATTGTGACACCACTCACTAACAAAGTCCAACTCTAACCTAGCTTGCTTGCTAGGGTTTCTAGTAGGTCTTATGTCTTTCTTGATGGCCTTCATTGAATGTAAGGTTGAATAGACCAAAAAATGAAAAATAAATGAAGTCCCCATAAGTCCGTTTGGGTATCATTTCCCTTGTATTTTTTTGAACATTGGGATGATTAGGTAGTTGGGTAATAACAACCAATTGATTTTAAACAATGTTTTTTCATTTATGTTTAAACCACCCTACAAATCATTATTTTGTACATGTGTGCACAAATCTAGCATAATATTTTTTTTCAATATGATATGGGGTGAAAGTATGATTGGGGTGCCCACAAGGAATGTCATGCATTATTTTACTTGACCCATAGAAATTTAAGAAAATATAGGAAACATTTAAAGATGGTTTCTCATTAGAATTTCTTGATGAATACATTACCTAGGTTGTATGGAATTCAAATATTTAATGAGAAAACAAATATTTTGAATTTTGATGTTCTTAATCATTGCAATGATGAAAAGTTTCAAGAATTTAACAATGGCCACATTCCTTGAATTTTTTGGTTAAGAACATTTTTGAAACAAGTTTTGGGGTTTCTTTTCTCTGAATAATTTTCAAAAGTATTTTAAATGATTTTTTATTTTATTTTTTATTGGGTAATTAAATGAGTAGGTGTAATTTAGTTATGAATTTTCAAAGTTCAAAAACAAGAATCCAAAAAGGGCCATGACAATTAGGAAGACAAATTTATAGCAATTCACACATTTTTCTTATTCCAATAAAACCCTATATTTTGGCATGCAATGTATAAACATGAGAAAAAAAATCCTATAATTATAAAAAAAAAAATTTAAAGGACCCATGAATATTATTTGATGAATTAATATACCAGTTTTACCATTTTCTAAGGTCCTTGTAAGCTATGGGTCCACCCAACCACATTTTCACTAATGGACTTCATAAAAATCATTGTTTCAATAACATTAAAAAATCCATTTAAAAAATAACATATCTTTGACATGGTGTGAAAATCTTGAAATTTGTCTTCGTTGAGATATTATTTAACTAAATTTGAGTACTTACTAAGAATAATATCAATGATTGAAAATTCATGCATGTCTTTTATGGTTCTATATAGCCAAAAAGCTATATTAGAAGTTTAAAGTGCTAAAATTTAAAATTTAAAATATTTTCAATAGCCTTAATTTGACCAAAATTTGTGAAAAATTGCCAACTTTCTATACATGGTTAAGGTTTGTAGGCAAGAATATAGAAGGATGTTTAAATTTTTTTCCTTTATCTTGTGCAATTATTTGAAAACCTTTGAAAACCTTAGTTTTTAAAAACCCTACAAAAATAATCATAAAGGCTATGGCAACAAAATTTGAAGTTTTACAAGGTGTTCTTTATGTGATTGGAACAATAGATATAATAATCAAATTCCCATTTTTGCTCCTTCTATAAACCCAATTTGATACTATTGTCACAAAAGGTTTCATTTGACATTGTTACAATGTTGGGTTGCTAATACAAAAAGTAAATTTTGGGATTGTGACTTTAGATGGGTTGGTGATGGTCAAAATTGGGCTATTTTGTAAAGGAAAATTTTGAAAAAAAACAATGAGAGAAGCATTTCTACCAAACAAATTAATAGGAGAGGTTGCCTATCCAAAATGACCATGGTTCTATTTGCCTTTGTAAGGTGAAAAAGGAAGTATGATTTCACATAAAACATATTGGAATTCAATTCAATCCAACACTTGGATGGCTATTGAAAAGACATTTTGGAATTCCCAAAAGTAGGTGGAAAATCATCCTCAAAAAGGTTGACATTCCATTGCATCATTTACCAAACGTTTTTTACAACATGTATATGCTTACATACCCTAATAATCCATGGAGACAATTTTGACATGATTGATTGGGCAAAAGGCACACAAGAGGAAATGCAAAATGAAGCCAATGATATATTAAGTGATTTTCATAAGATGGACATGTTTTGAGTTGAGGAGCATGCAATCAAACAATTGAGGTGGTTGTGACATCCAACACAAGGGTCACAATTTGCTTGAATGTCACAAAAATCATAAAGCTATAGATATATTTTTGGTATTTTAAAATGCTAGAACATTTTTAAATATTTACATTAACCTTCCCATCTAAGCATTAATATTGCATAATTTTCTATGTGTTAAGATTTTCAAACATTCAAACCGTATGAAATGTGGCAAAACTATACCCATTTTGGGTTCAAATATACCAAAACAATTGGTATTTGGTGAAAAGAAATCATATTTTTTAGGTATTTTAAAAGTTCGGAACCCATTTATAAACCATATGACTACACATAGTTATGACATTCTTCATTTTGCACATTAAAATTCTTTAAAATTCTTCATTTAGCACCTTGTCATAACATTCTTTACCTGCGAATGTTTACCAAATTACACTGGTTGATCTATAAATTTT
>Ga0116227_10014889_pt1 | contig 11685 bp, 10 predicted proteins | sample S1TSphgellanicum_FD_89693 | JGI IMG/M metagenome (GOLD analysis project Ga0116227, IMG submission 89693) | Host-associated microbial communities from peat moss isolated from Minnesota, USA - S1T2_Fb - Sphagnum magellanicum MG | ecosystem: Host-associated > Plants > Peat moss > Unclassified... | reverse complement strand
GCGCCCGCTCTCGCGGCGTGTGCCGCGCCGGTGCAGGCTTTCACCGGAAAAATCCACCGACAACAGCGCCGTCGGTCCTTCGACGTGCAGATGCAGCAGCACATCGGGGCGCTCCGGCCGGATGTTCGGCCGTTCTCCGGTGGCATCCCGCAAATGGTCCACGACCGCGTCCTTGAGCAGCTGCGCACCGTAGAGCGTGTGGCGGATGGATTCGTTGCCGCCGCTGCAATCGCAGGCCAGGGTCGCGTGCGGCCCGATATGCGCCCGCCAATCGATGCGCTTCACCGCGTCATACACGCCCTTCGAACTGCCGGCCTCGATCGACCCCAAGCTCAAATAAACCCGCGTGGCGGTGCGCGACCACAGGCAGGTCCGATAGCCCACTTCGATCGTCCCCTGAAACTTCACGTCATGGTTGCGCTCGCGAATCTCGACGGCGCCGAATTGCACCAGTTCCTCGGCCAGCACCGACGCCGCACCCACCGGCGCGGTGGCAATCCAGTAGCGGACGTCGTCGTTCACGTCGCCGGTAGATGCCCTAGGGTTGGGAGGTTCCCTAGGGCAGGGTCTCGCAAATCGTGCCAGTCGAGCTTCGGGTGCTTCGAAAAGTGACGCACCAGGATTCTGTAGACGTCGGCATCGAAATCGGCCCGCTGCCGTGACTCTGCGAACGTCGCGAGTTCCGCCTCGGACCGGGCCGTGCCGAGATACGTCCAGTGATCCAGCACGTGAAATTCCGTCCCCGGCACACCGTCGAACGGTCCGTCCGGCGCGCCTCGCTCGCGAAGCGCGATGCGACCCGGAAACGGCCAGGCCTTCAATTTCAACGCCGACAGTGCGAGATTCAGCCGCAGGGTGTGCAGCGGCAGCGGTTCCTTGCCCACACAGGCGCCCTTGCACTTGCCTATCTGGTGGGCGAAGCAAGAACCGTCGCCTTGCTCCATCCCCAGACATTTAAGGCAGAGCTGATGCGCGCGGGCAATTTCGGTGAGCGCCTTGCGCGCATCCTTGCCGGAATGGAACACGCCGAAGCATTGCCCGAGCGCCGCCGGGTCCTGCCCGTCGATGGCGCTGATCGCTATGGGGCTGCGGTAGGTATCGGCGGCGGGTGGGTCCGTCGCCGCAATCCGCAAAGTGAACGCCGCGCCTTTATCTTTGAGCCGCCGATTGTGCAGCGGCTGCTGGGTCTTGATCCAGCGGGCCTCGAGCAGCGCGGCGCCGAGTTCCCCCGCGGTCGCCTGCCAATCGACGCGCCGCACTTGGCGCGCGAGACGCTGCTGTCGTCCGCCCGAGTGCTCGCCGGCGAGATGAGTGAGGACGCGCGTCTGCAACGAATTGCTCATGCCGATATACAGCACGGCGTCGTCTTCGCCGTACAACCGATACACGCCCGGGCCGTCCGGCAAATCGTCCGCGAAATCGGCGGGCAGGTGTGCCGGCAAGCGATGCGCGCCGAGCACGGTGTGCACCGCATGGGCGAGCGTCGCGTGCGGCAGGTCGCGCCGCAGACTGGACCATAAATCGTAGAGCACGCGCGCATCGCCCAATGCGCGATGCCGCGCGCTGCACACGAGACCGTGGCGCTCCATGACCGCGTCGAGATTGTGCCGGGGAAATTGCGGAAACAAGCGCCGCGACAATTTGACGGTACACAGCACCTTGGCGGAGAAGCGCACGCCGAGCCGCCTGAACTCGCTGCGCAGGAAGGAATAATCGAAGCGCGCGTTATGCGCCACGAACACATCGCCCCGCAGCTTGTCGCGCAGCAGCGCCGCGATGTCGGCAAAGCGCGGCGCATCACGCACCATCGCGTTGGTTATGCCCGTGAAGTCCTCGATGAACGAGGGTATCGGGCATTCCGGATTCACGAGCGAACTCCATTCCTCGGCGAGTTCACCGTCTTGCTGGCGCACGATGCCGACTTCGGTGATGCGGTGATACGCCGCGTTGCCACCGGTCGTCTCCAAGTCGACGAAAACCAGGTTGCGCGGCAGGACCTCAGCCGCGTCCATCGAGCGACAATAGCGGGTAGTACAAATCGGGCCGCCGATCGCGGAACACGCCCCAGGACTGCCGTTGGCGGCGCACCGCATCGAGATCGAAGCCCGCGGTCAGCACGCATTCGCTCACGCGGTCCGCCTCCGCCACCTTCTCGCCCGTCGGCGAGGCGATGAACGAGGAGCCGTAGAACGTCATGTCGTACTTATCGCCCTGCTCGATGCCGATGCGATTCGACGCCACCAGCGGCATGATGTTGGCGGCGGCATGGCCTTGCATCGTGCGTTGCCAATGGCCGCTGGAATCGATGCTCGCATCCTGCGGTTCTGAGCCTATCGCGGTCGGAAACAGCAGAATCTCGGCGCCCATCAGCGCCATGGAGCGCGCCGTTTCGGGAAACCACTGGTCCCAGCAGATGGCGACACCGAGCTTCGCATGGCGAGTGTCGAATACCTTGAAGCCGGTGTCCCCGGGTGAGAAATAGAACTTCTCGTGATAGCCGGGACCCTCCGGAATGTGCGACTTGCGGTAGCTGCCGAGCACCTCGCCCCCGGCGTCGACCACCACCACGGAGTTGTAGAAGGCGTTGTTGGCGCGTTCGAACACGCTGATGGGCAAGACCACGTCGAGTTCGCGCGCCACGGCGCGAAAATGTTCCACCGCGGGGTGGCCGTCGAGGGGTTTCGCGAGTTCCAGATGCTGCGCGGAGTGGTCCTTGCAGAAGTATGGCGTCTCGAACAATTCCTGCAGCAAGATCACCTGCGCGCCGCGGCCGGCCGCCTCGCGGATCAGCTTTTCCGCGCGCGCGATATTCGCGTCGCGATCCCAACCGCAGGCCATTTGCGTGGCCGCCACCGTGACGATGCTCATAGGCGGCGTATGCTACCTGAACACCGATGATGGGCGTACTGCGGTCAAAAGGTCGGCGGCGAACTGGCGCTGACGATCTCGCATTCCTCGCGGCCGGCGTTGCGAAATCGATGCGGCACGGAGCTCTTGAAATAGTAGGCATCGCCCGGCCCAAGCAGGCGCGATTCACCTCCGACGGTGAGCTCGATACTGCCCTTCACGACGACGCCGCCCTCCTCGCCGGCATGCGTGAGCATCTCCTCTCCGGTGTCGGCGTTGGGGGCGTAACGTTCATGCAAGATCGACATGCTGCGCTTCGCCAGACGGCCGCCGACCAGACGCAACTCGACGCTCGCGGTACCGATGTCCGGCAGTTCTTCACGCGGAAAAAACACCTGCGGCCGGCCGCCGAGATCGAGCGTGAAAAAATCCGCGAGCGCCATCGGAATGCCGTCCAAGACTTTCTTGAGCGAGCTGACGGAGGGACTCACCCGGTTCTGCTCGATCAAGGAAATCAAGCCGTTGGTCACGCCGGCCCGTTTTGCCAGTTCGCGCTGCGAAAGGCCGTGCATTTGGCGTACCGCCTTCAAATGAGAACCGACGTCCAAGCTCATAGGCGTCTATTATAATAGACGACCGTCGCCCGCATCGCGCTAAAATTGAGCTGCGTGTCGATTTTCCTTATCATCGAGGCGCCCGACGCTCCTAATCTGCAAGGATCCCCCGCATGAACGCGCAGCTGACTCCCGCTCTCTCGCACGACGAACTCGATGCATTCTGGATGCCTTTTACGGCCAATCGCCAGTTCAAGGCGAAACCTCGGCTGCTCGCGCGCGCGCAAGGCATGCACTACTGGACCGATGACGGACGCGAGGTGCTCGACGGGGTGGCCGGACTCTGGTGCGTCAACGCCGGCCATGCACGGCGCGAAATCACCGAGGCGGTGGCGAAGCAGCTCGGCACCATGGAATTCGCGCCCACCTTTCAAATGGGGCACCCGATCGCTTTTGAGCTCGCGAATCGACTCGCGGAAATCGCGCCGCCCGGCATGGAGAGAATTTTCTTCACCAACTCGGGCTCCGAGTCGGTCGACACCGCGCTGAAAATTGCCATCGGCTATCACCGGGCGCGCGGCGCGGGACAGCGCACGCGCTTGATCGGCCGCGAAAAGGGCTATCACGGCGTCGGCTTCGGCGGCATGTCCGTGGGGGGCATGGTGAACAACCGCAAGACCTTCGGCGCCTCGATGGTGCCCGGCGTGGATCATCTGCCGCATACCTTGGACATCGAACACAATGCGTTCTCGCGCGGTCTGCCGCAGTGGGGCGCGCACCTCGCCAACGAATTGGAACGCCTGATCGCCCTGCACGATGCCTCGACCATCGCCGCGGTCATCGTCGAACCGATTTCAGGGTCGGCGGGCGTGATCCTGCCGCCCGTCGGCTATCTGAAACGCCTGCGCGAGATCTGCGACAAGAACGAAATACTGTTGATTTTCGATGAAGTGATCACCGGCTTCGGCCGCATCGGCAAGCCTTTCGCATCGCAGGCATTCGACGTGACTCCGGACCTCATGACCACCGCCAAGGGCCTCACCAATGGGGCCGTGCCGATGGGCGCGGTGTTCGCCCAGCGCAAGATTTACGATGCCTTCATGCAGGGACCGGAGAACTCGATCGAGCTGTTTCACGGCTACACCTACTCAGCACACCCGGTCGCCTGCGCCGCCGCGCTCGCGACCCTGGATATCTACGCCAAAGAAGGCTTGCTGACGAGGGCCGCTTCGCTCGCGAGCGAATGGGAAAAGGCGGTCCATTCGATGCGCGGCCTACCGCATGTCATCGACGTGCGCAATTTCGGTCTGATCGGTGCCGTGGAACTCGAGCCGCGCGCCGGCAAACCCGGCGCACGCGCCTTCGAAGTGTTCCTCAAGTGCTTCGAACGCGGCGTCATGGTCCGCCAAACCGGCGACGTCATCGCCATGTCACCGCCGCTCATCATCGAATCCAAACAGATCGCCAAACTCGTCGAAACCCTGTCCGCCGTGATCCGCGACACTGCTTAACCCGCGCCGCCTACCCGAGGCGCCGACCTCAGGATGCTCGGCATACCGAGCACTCGACCCGCGAATCGGCCCTGATCTCAGGCGGGCGGGCAGACGTAGCCTGAAGACAACTGCTCTTATGATGTCTTCAGGCTACGTCTGCCCACGCGCGGGAGATCAGGTCAAATTGGCGTTGCGGCACTCTTCGCCTCGAATATCGCGTACCACTTCTTACAAGGCTCGGTGACCTCCCAAACGCCCTCGAACCCCGCCGGCACGACGAAGGCATCGCCCGCGCGAAACTCGTGCTTCTCACCGCTCGCCGACTCGATGCGCACGCGCCCTTCGATCAGCACGCAGAATTCGTGTTCGGTGTAACGCACGCGCCATTTGCCCGCGCTGCTGGTCCATATTCCGCAGAAATATTGCTGGGTCGGATCGACATATTGATTCGAAACGCGCGCTCGGGGAATGCCGGCGAGAATATTCTCGGGTTGGGGATTGGCCGACTCTCCGGTCTGCGAGCGGTCGAGAACGACGATCTTGGGGCGCTCACTCATGCACTATCCTAGGCTCCGAGCGCGGGTGGAAACAAGTGCGGCCCGGTGCCGAAGGCGCACCGAGCCGCGAGACCCCCGCCCGCACCTCGAGGGGTCACTCGCTATCGCCCACCTGGGCAACCGCTGCGCCGCCCGCCGCCTGCAAGGTCAGGCGAACCCGGCGCTCGAGCGCGTAGCCGTCGTAGTCGTTGGCGACGCTTTGACTCTTGCCGTAGGCGTTGACTTCGAGCGCCGCGTCGCTGATCCCGGCCGCCAGAAACAAGTCGCGCACCGCATCGGCGCGCGCCTGCGAGAGCTTCATGTTCGTGTCCACCGTGCCGCGCGGATCGGCGTAACCGTCGACTCGAACCTTCAGCATGGGCGACTTGGCCACCGCCTCGGCCAACACCTGAATTTGATGCGCGATCTCCGGCGTGATCTCCGCGCTGCCGGTGCGGAACAGCACGTCGGCCTGCATGCCGTCGAGTACGTCGCTGCCCTCTTGCCTGTCCGCCTGCGCGCTCTGCACCTTGTGCGACAGATCATCGAGCTTCGCCGTCAGATCCCGATTGGCCGCCGTGAGTTCGGTCTTCTCGCTGAGCAGCGCCGATTTCTCCGTCAGCAGTTCGGATTTGTCGGTCTGCAAGGCGGCGACTTTCGCCTCCGCCTTGCTCGCATCACCGGCCCGATGCACGCGATTACCGAGCCAGGTGCCGAGGCCTGCGCCGATGACGGCGCCCACCGGGCCGCCGGCGAACGCACCGATCACCGCGCCGGAGACGAATCCGATCGGCTCCTGTGGCGTGGCCGGTTTGGGAGCCACCGGTTGTGGGTCGCCCGCCAGGGCTGCCGCGCTGACCCCACCATCCCAATTGACCCAACCAGCCTGGAAAATGTGTTCATAAGAGCTCCTCACCTAGAGTTTCACCACTCGAGGCGACGACCGTCGCCTCGTGGGAGCCATTACAGTCTTCGATTCGGGCGCCGACCTGCGCCGCTCATGACGAATTGTGGCAATGCCGAGACTAATTCTTCAGGTCTCGGGGGAAACCTCAGGTCTCGGGCGAAACCTCAGGTCCCGGGGGAACGCTCAAGTCTCGAGGGAGATTTCAGGCCTCGGGGAAGATTTCAGGTCTTGAGGGAGAAGGGCGTGAAGTTGGTATGGGTATCGAAGTAATCCTCGCTTTCGGCTCGCTTCAGGAAGGCGACGATACGGTAGGTGAGCGGTGCGGCGACGAATTCCCAACCGCTCTTCAGCGCATACTGCGTGAACATGATGGCGACGAGATGCGACTCCGGCATGCGGCCGTAAAAGGCGACGAAATAGAAAATCACCGAGTCGACAAGTTCACCGCACAGGGTGGAACCGACGATGCGGGTCCACAAGTAGCGCCCTCGGGTCCAGATCTTCATCTTCGCGAGCACGAAGCTGTTGACGAAGGTCCCGCATAGAAACGCGAGACTCGACGCCACGACGATGCGCGGCGTGCTGCCGAAAATGGCCTCCACCGCCGGCTGATTGGCGCGTGAGCTCTCGGACGGCGGCAGATGCACCACCACGGCCGCCATCAGGGAGGCAAAGGCGAGCGCCGCGAATCCCGCCCAGACGACGCGCCGATCGCGGCCGTAACCATACACTTCGGTCAAAATATCGCCAAAGATGTAGGAGATCGGGAAGAACAACACACCGGCGAGAAACGTGACGGTGCCGATCAGCGGAACCTCGAACGAGGTTTCCTTCGCCGGGCCGATCAAATTCGAGCACAGCAGCACACAGACATAGGCCGCCATCACAAAATCGTAGTAGCGGTATTGACGGGATTGCGGATTGGTAGCCATGGGGTTCAAGTGTAGCCGCAAGCGGCCGATGTTTCAGATGATATGTAATACCGGGCGGCGACTGTCGCAGTTTGGGGAAAGGCATCACATCAAGTCAGGGTCCGGTACGGTAGATATACGGCCTCAAACCCAAAGCAGGATCCATGGAGCACGGCAACCCCTTGAGCGCGACGGATAATCCGCTCGTCGACTACGATGCCGTCTGCCAGAAAGTCCGCGCAGCCGTCGAACCTGCGCGCGCTCATGCGGTGTCCCTGCACGATGAGCGCGGCGATTTGCTGTGGCTCAGCGAAAGTTCCATGGGTCCCGATGAGCACAACGCGGTGCGCGAAGCCATCGACGCGTTCGCCACCCCTGGCGGGCCGCCCGTACTGGCTTACGATCTGGGCGACTCGCGCTCCGCCGTGCTGTTGCGCGCGGTGAATGCGCGGCGTGAGATGGTGGGTGCCGTGATGGTCGTCATGGACGCGCGCGGCGTCAAGCAAGACGCGCGCGGGGCGCACAAGATGATGACGCCCAAGCTGCAACGCGCCCTCGCCTACTTTGCAGCCATGCGCACGGAGACAGATCCGCCGCCGCAAGCGGTACCCGTCACGGCGATCGGCGCCGGGCCGCAGGAGTTCGCCGCGCCGGCCACACCAGTCGCTACGGCCACGCGCCCCGCTACAGCCGCGCGCGCCGCAACGACGCTGGCCGCACACCCTGCTCCGGCCGTAAGCTCGGCGGCAGCCACTCCCGCCGCATCGCCGCCGCGGCGCGCATCCGTGAACCAGCCAGCGGCCATGACGCGTAGCCCGCCCGCGACGCGCGCCGCTCAAGCCCCGCGACCGGTATTCGCCTCCCAGCGACCCCCGGCGCCCGCTCCGGCGCGCGCACCGCCGCCCGCATCCGCCCTCGCGTCACCACCAGCGCCCGCGACGGCGAGTGCCGTGGCCGAGCAGCGCGCGGCGGCCGCACCACCGATCGCGGCCATGCGCAAGCGCGTGCAGCCGGCGGTTACGCCAGAGGTCGATCGCCTGCACGCGGCGCTGCGCCGCAGTCCCATCGCTCTGCACGTGCAGCGGCTGGTGCCGCTCACCATGGGCAGCCAGCTCACGCGCTACGAGGTGCTGCTGCGCGGCGGCCCCGACACTTCACCGAATGCCGCCCCGCAGGCCATGCTCAAAGCCGCGGTGGAAGCCGGGCTCGGCTCGATGATCGACCGCCGCGTCGTGACCCAGCTGATCGGTTGGCTGATCCGTCATCCGGACGTGTGGAATTCGACCACCGTCATGTTCTCGGTCAATTTGACGAGCACCGCCGTGCATGACGAACATTTCATCAAATTCGTCGGACTGTGTTTGGCAAAAGCGTCGCTGCCGAAGGGCATGCTCGCCTTCGAGGTCGACACCGCGACCGCGGTCAAACTCGCCGACAAGATAGCCGAGGTCGCCATCGCGCTGCATCGCCTGGGCTGCCCGCTGGTACTCGATGATTTCGCGCTGCGTACCGAATGCTTCGCGCTGCTGCGCCTGCCCGGTGTGCGCTACGTCAAGCTGGCGTCGCAGATCACGTCGAAAATGCGCACCGACAAATTGTCGCAGGCGGCCATCACGGCGGTCGTGCAAATGGCGCGGGTGCTCGGCATGCACACCGTGGCGAAGCGGACCGAATCGGCCGCCGAACTCGAATGGCTGACGGCGCTCGGTGTCGACTTCGTACAGTCGAACTCGATGTCTCCGCCGGTCGCCATCGAATCCTTGGCGACATCGCCGAATCCTCCGCGACCCAAGACACTCAAACGAGAGCCTACGCGCACCGGCGTCTAAGTGCTCGGGGCGTAGGTGTTTGGGCCTGTGTGCTCGGGCCTGTGTGTTCGGCCTTGGTGTTCGAATTGTTCGGGGCCTCGGTCGTCGGGCGATGGGTGTCGCAAGGCGCATTACGAGATTCTTCGCGGATTGAGGTTTAGCGTGCGTTGAGGTTTTGCATGCGTCGAGGTCTTGCGCGCGCTCGAGGTTTTGCGTGCGTTGAATGATGCCGCGCCGCATCGTTGGGTGTGACGGAAGTCACGCCACTCGACGATCAATGGGAGCTTCCGACGGTCCTCGAGTGGACACCCCCTTGCAAATCAATGGAAACAAAGCAAACTACACGTGTCTGCAACGAGACACCGGGACCGAGCTAAGTGTTTTCGTTAGTCCCATGAGGTTCGGTTCCGGTTCCCGTTCCCGTTAGACTCCTGTTCATGACATTCACCGCATTGATCGTCGTCTTCGCGCTGGCGGGCATACTCTTCGTGTTCGCCGCCGTTCGCCGCTTGGCGCGGCGCCGCCTGCTGGGTGGCACACTGCACGGCGCGGGTGGACTCGTATTCCTGTCGCTCGCCGTCTGCACCGGCATGATTGCCGCCAATTTGAGCACCTACCAGCGATTGAGCTACGAGCAACCGGCCGCTGAACTGCAATTGACCCGCACCGGGGAACGCCAGTACAACGCGGTCTTGACCTATCCGAGCGGCGAGCGCGCGAATTTCGCGCTGCGTGGCGATGAGTGGCAGATCGATGCGCACGTGCTCAAGTGGCACGCCTTCGCCAACCTGATCGGCTTCGATACCGCTTATCGGCTGGAACGCATCAGCGGTCGATACACTCGCATCGAGGATGAAGTCGGGGAAGCCCGCACCGTTTATGCGCTGAACCCTCCCGAGCGCATCGACCCTTGGAGCCTGGTGCATCGCTATCGCGCCTGGATTCCGTGGGTGGATGCGGTCTACGGCAACGCCACGTATCTCCCCATGGCGGACGGCGCGCTGTACGAGATAAGAGTCTCCCAGAGCGGCTTGGTCTCCCGACCGCTCAATCAAGCCGCGCGCGACGCGGTCGGCGGCTGGCACTGATGACCCGCGGCACTGTGTCCACGCCGCGGCACTGTGTCCGCGCGCCACCTTGGATTAGAATGCGCGCCGGTGCCGGCTTAGCACAGTGGTAGTGCAACGGTTTTGTAAACCGTAGGTCGGGGGTTCGAATCCCTCAGCCGGCAGATCCCAGCCAATATTTTCGACACTGTCGTGCTTTGAACAGGCCGCATGGTCGAACCCCCGACAGAAAAAAAGCGGGTTCGACAACGTCGCGCAGCGCCCTTTGATTAGCCCCAGCGCATCTGCGAAAATGACGGATGAAAATTCCCAAGGGACTGCAGCCCCTCATCGACGACGGCATGGTCGATACCGTGGTGCGGCGCCTCAAGAGCGGCAAAGAGGCATCGGTATTCATCGTCGACTGCGGCGGTGAGCTCCGTTGCGCCAAGGTCTACAAGGAAGCCGAAAATCGCGGCTTTCACAAACTGGCCCAGTACCAAGAGGGCCGTAAGACCCGCAACAGCCGCGACGCGCGCGCCATGGGCAAGCGCGGTCGGCATGGCCGCCGGATGCAGGAAGCCGAGTGGAAAAATGCCGAGGTGGACGCACTCTTCCAGCTGGCCAATGCCGGCGTGCGCGTACCCAAGCCCTACCTGGTCCATGAGGGCGTACTGCTCATGGAACTGGTGCGCGACGCGCACGGCGACCCGGCACCGCGCGTCAACGATGTAGCCTTCACCGCCGACCAGGCGCGGGCGTGGCATTCATTCATGATCCAGCAGATCGTCCGCATGCTGTGCGCCGGGCTGATCCACGGCGACCTCTCCGAGTTCAACGTTCTGCTCGATGTCGAAGGCCCCGTCATCATCGACCTGCCGCAGGCCGTCAATGCCGCCGGCAACAACAACGCGTTCGCGATGCTGCAACGCGACGTCGATAACATGCGGTCGACCTTCGGCCGAGCCGCGCCCGAATTGCTGCAGACCGAATATGCGCGCGAGATTTGGGCGCTGTACGAAGCCGGCGAACTGACGCCGGGCAGCGTGCTTACCGGGCGCTTCGCGCGCGACACGTCGACGCCGGATGTGGCGGGTGTGCTCACGCATATCGAGGATGAGCGTCGCGAAGCCGCGGAGCGGCAGCGCCGACGCGACGAAATGGACGCCGCTTGAGCCGCGCGCCACCTGAGCCGGGCACGAGCTGACGACTGACCATGCTCGTCACCGCAAGATCCTTGGTCGCTGCGAGATCCCTGGTCGCCGCGAGATGCTCGTTAGTGTGACGCCCTCGTTACCGGGGCTTGCCGCGCTCATCGCAACGCTGGCCCTCGCCGTTTCGTCGGCGTCGGGGCAAACCGCTCAGCTGGCGGTCGGACAAATCGCACCACCAGCGTCCGGGTACACCTCATCGCCGGCGTCCGCACAAACCGCACCCGCGGCGGACGGCGACGCGGGCAAAGCTCGCGTCGATGCGCTGCTCGCCCGCATGACGCTCGCCGACGAGCTCATGCTGATTCACGACAGCCGCGAGGACCCGGGCACTTATCAAGGGCAGGCGGGCTACGTCGCCGGCATACCGCG
>Ga0116227_10014888_pt1 | contig 11686 bp, 11 predicted proteins | sample S1TSphgellanicum_FD_89693 | JGI IMG/M metagenome (GOLD analysis project Ga0116227, IMG submission 89693) | Host-associated microbial communities from peat moss isolated from Minnesota, USA - S1T2_Fb - Sphagnum magellanicum MG | ecosystem: Host-associated > Plants > Peat moss > Unclassified... | reverse complement strand
TGCTCATCAGCCACGACCTGCAGATGGTGGCGCGTCATGCCGACCGGGCGTTGGTGATGTACCGCGGTCGGATCGTCGACCAGGGGCCGGCCGCCGATCTGTCGCGTTTGCGGCACCCATACACCCGTGCACTATGGGCCTGCCGCCCGAGCGGCAGAACGCATGGGACCGTGTTGCCGGTATTCGATGCGGCCTCGATGCGCGACGACCTTCCGGCGTGAACGCCCTCCTCGTCCGTTCACTGACCGTGCCATTCCAGCATTTGCGCCGCGAGCGCAAGGTGATCGATGCGCTCGAACTCAGCATCGCCGAGGGCGAGATCTACGGTCTTACGGGTGCATCGGGAAGCGGCAAATCGACGCTGCTGAGGGTTCTGGCAGGCCTGAATCTCACCTGGCGCGGGGAGATGACGCTGCTCGGACAGCCGCTGCGGCCGGGACAGCCCTTCGCCCGGCCGCTCAGACGGGAGGTGCAGATGGTCTTCCAAGATCCCGCGGCCTCGCTGCACCCGCGCCACACGGTGGAGCGCATCCTCATCGAGCCGCTCATCGTCGAGGGCGTGAGGAAACCGCAAGCGTTGAGCCGTGTCTACGAGTCGCTGGCGGAAGTGGGCCTCGAAGCGGATCACGGGCGCCGCTATCCCCATCAACTCTCCGGGGGGCAGCGCCAGCGCGTGGCCATCGCCCGCGCCGTGCTGCGCCGACCGCGGTTCCTGCTGCTGGATGAACCCACGTCCGCGCTCGACGTCTCGGTGCAGGCTGGAATACTCAACCTGCTGAACCGTCTGCAGGCGGCCCATGCCATGACCATTGTCCTGGTTAGCCACGATGTCGGTGTAATCGCCCACATGTGCGATCGAGCCGCCCTCTTGGAGGGTGGACGCATCCTGCGCGAACTCGATCGCACACAACTCAAGCAAAAGGAAACATGAGCGCAATCTCGAAAGAATGGACCGTGACCATCATCTCCCCACCGGCCGGCGCATTGACGGTCTTGCGGGATGGATTGCCGCTGCCGACGGAAATCGGCCCGGGCCTCACGACTCCCGTGGAAATCCTATTGGTATCGATCGGCACGTGCTTCGCCCTCAGCTGCTGGGCGGCCTTCACCGCCCGAAAGCGGGATCGCTCCGGCCTCGAGGTGCGGGTGACCGGTCGCAAGGCGACGCAACCGCCGAGCCGGCTCGCGCACATCGATCTGCAGGTGACCTTCGATGAAAGCCTGCCGCGGGCGGAAGCGCTGGCGATCGCCGCATCGGCGGAAAAGCTCTGCACGGTCACGAACACCCTCGCCTCGCAGCCCTCCTGCGCGGTGAGCGTCGATATCGCGAAGCTCCTTTAGGACCGAGATACTGGCTGATCGCGCGGTTTCGAAGGGACCTGACGCGGGTACCGGCGCGACCTTCATTTGCTCAGCCACCCTCGCTCATGGAAGCCTCCCTCGCCTCCGGTCCGAAGGCCGCCAAAAGCACCAGAGCGATCGCGCCCGCGCCCGAAATACTGGTGGAGCCCCTTCGACTGGCAGATACAGCCCAGCCAGGAAGATCATGTGAAAGTGGATGTACAGGTTCAGCGCTGAACCGAAGCGCTGGATCAGCGTCACGGCACCGGGGTGGCCGGTGGCGCGCGTGCGTCCGGCCTTCTGCAACAGGAAGCCGGAGATGGCGCGGTAGACTGTGCGCAATACCAGCGTCAGTAAATCCGGGTCGGTCGCGAGCAGGAACAGCAGCGCGAATGGCAATGACAACACCCACTGCCGCAGCGGAAGTTCGGGCAGCACTTCATCGGCCAGCAGCGCCGCCGTCTCAGCCATGCGCCGCTCACCGCCGGAGGGACAAAACCCGCGCTTCTTGCGGCTGAATGCCACGAGCTTCTCGGCGTGGCAGCCCTCGCAGCGTACGCGCAAGAATCCTTCCTCAGCCGACCGCACTTCAGGTAGGCATCGAACTCTTCCTGCACATAGTCGGGCAGTGACCTGCCCTCCCTTGCTCTCAGTTCACGGAAATCCTGATAGTGCTGCTCGACGAGCTGATATAGCAGCGTGTTCCCGGGTCGATGCCGCGCAAAGCCCGAGGGGTCGATAAACGGCGGTGCGCGAGGCCGCTGCGCCCAGGCGGCGGCGTGCATGAGGCGCGTCCCGGAGGATGACAGGGACCACGCAGGCTACACCGACCGTCGGCAACTTCTGAAAGCTCAAAGGCGTGGGATTGTGCAGATATCCCCCGTTTGCGCCACATCCACCCGGAATTTCCTCCCTGTATCGGGCTGAGCACCGGCACACAAAGTAAAGCGCGGCGAGCCCCTCACTCCCACTCAATCGTCGCCGGCGGCTTGCCGGAAACGTCGTACACCACCCGCGATATCCCGGGTACTTCGGTGATGATGCGATGGACCACCCGGTCGAGGAATTCGTAGGGAAGGCGCGCCCAGCGAGCCGTCATGAAATCGATGGTCTCCACGGCGCGCAGCGCGATTACATGTTCGTAGCGGCGCCCGTCGCCCATGACGCCCACCGAACGGATCGGTAGAAACACGGCGAACGCCTGACTGACCGTATCGTAGAGCTCATGGCGGCGCAGCTCTTCGATGAATATCGCATCGGCGCGGCGGAGCACGTCCGCATAGGCCTTGTGAATCTCACCGAGGATACGCACGCCGAGCCCGGGTCCCGGAAACGGATGCCGTTGCACCATTTCGATCGGCAGGTCGAGCGCGAGCCCGAGCTTGCGCACTTCATCCTTGAACAGCTCGCGCAGCGGCTCGAGCAGCTTCAACGACAATTTTTCCGGCAGTCCCCCGACATTGTGGTGAGACTTGATGACATGGGCCTTGCCGGTCTTGGACCCGGCCGACTCGATCACGTCCGGATAGATGGTGCCCTGGGCCAGCCACTTCACGCCCTCGAGCCGCGTCGCTTCTGCGTCGAATACTTCGACGAACACCCGTCCGATGATCTTGCGCTTCTTTTCCGGATCAGCTTCACCGGCGAGCGCGGTCAGGAAACGCTGTTCGGCATCGACACGGATCACGCGCACACCCATGTGCTCGGCAAACGTCGTCATCACCTGATCGCCCTCGCCGAGACGCAGCAGACCGTGGTCGACGAACACACAGATCAGCTGGTCGCCGATGGCCCGATGCAGCAGCGCCGCGAGCACCGAGGAATCCACGCCGCCCGACAAACCCAGTAGGACCTTATCGGCACCCACTTGCGCGCGAATGCGTGCGACGCTGTCCTCGATGATGTTGCCCGTCGCCCAGGTGGCCGCGCACCCTGCGATCTCCCGCACGAACCGCCGCAGGATCTCGGCTCCCTTCAGGCTGTGCGTGACTTCGGGGTGAAACTGCAGCCCGTAGAATCTTCGCGACTCATCCGCCATGGCCGCGAGCGGCGCATTGTCGCTGGCGGCGATCACGGTGAATCCCGGTGGCACGGCCACGACGTGATCGCCGTGGCTCATCCACACATCGAGCACCCGGCCGCCTTTTGAGTCGCGATTGTCCTCGAGTCCGTCGAGCAGGCGCGATTGTGCAGTGGGGCGGATCTGGGCAGCGCCGAATTCACGATGCGTCGACTTCTCCACCTGGCCACCCAGCTGTGCGGCCATGATCTGCATGCCGTAGCAGATGCCGAGCACCGGCACGCCCATTTCGAACACCACGGGCGGCGCTTCGGGCCCCTTCACGTCGTATACGGACTCCGGCCCTCCGGACAGAATGATCGCGGTGGGCGCAAAGCGTTGGATGTCGGCTGCGGCGGCGTCGCACGCGTAGATCTCGGAGTACACGCCGAGTTCACGCACGCGCCGCGCGATCAGCTGAGTGTATTGGGCTCCAAAATCGAGAATCAAAATCCGCTGGGCATGAATGTCGGTCATCAACCGATCCGATAGTTGGGCGCTTCTTTGGTGATGGTCACGTCATGCACATGACTTTCGCGCACCCCGGCGCTCGTGATGCGCACGAACTGCGGCCGCGTGCGCATCTCTTCGATGTTGCCGCTGCCGGTGTAACCCATGGCAGCCCGCAAGCCGCCGGAGAGCTGATGCAATATGGCGACCAGACTGCCCTTGTACGCCACGCGACCCTCGATTCCCTCGGGCACCAGCTTCTCGAGTTCCGAGGTGGTGTCTTGAAAATAGCGGTCGCTCGAGCCATGCGCCTGTGCCATCGCGCCGAGGGATCCCATGCCGCGATACGCCTTGTAGGATCCGCCCTGATAGAGTTCGACTTCGCCGGGCGACTCTTCCGTGCCGGCGAACATGCCGCCGATCATGACGCAGTGTGCCCCAGCCGCCAGCGCCTTGGCGATATCGCCCGAATACCGAATGCCGCCATCGCCGATGACCGGCACGCCCGTGCCCTCGAGCGCCTTCGCCACGCGCGCAATTGCGCTTATCTGCGGCACGCCGACGCCCGCCACGACCCGCGTCGTACAGATCGAACCCGGCCCGATGCCGACCTTCACGCCGTCCGCGCCGTACTTGACCAGATCGAGCGCCGCTTCGGCGGTCACGATGTTGCCGCCGATCACCTGCAGATCGGGAAACGTCTTCTTGATCTTGGCGACGGTCTCGAGCACGCCACGCGAATGTCCATGCGACGTATCGACCACCACCACATCGACGCCCGCCTCGCGCAGCGCCGCGACCCGCTCCAGCGTATCCGGCGCCGTTCCCACCGCTGCCCCGACGCGAAGGCTGCCGACGTCGTCCTTGCAGGCATTCGGAAATTCGGTGGCCTTCTGAAAGTCCTTGACCGTGATCATGCCCTTGAGTTCGTGATCGCCGGCGACCACCAGGACCTTTTCGATCCGATGCTTGTGCAGCAGCGCGAGGACCTGGTCTTTGGGCGCATTCTCGCGCACCGTGATGAGCCGCTCCTTCGGTGTCATGACCGAAGATACCGGTGCATCGAGCTTGGTCTCGAACCGCAGGTCGCGGTGCGTGACGATCCCGACCACCTTGGTGCCGACGACCACGGGCACGCCGGAGATGTTCTTCGCCCGCGTCAGCTCGATCACTTCGCGGATCGTCATCTCAGGCTTCACCGTGATGGGATCGCTGATGACTCCGCTTTCGAACTTCTTGACCCGGTCGACCTGCCGCGCCTGATGGTCGATCGACATGTTCTTGTGGATGACGCCGATACCACCCTCTTGAGCGATGGTAATGGCCAGGCGGGCCTCGGTGACCGTGTCCATCGCGGCCGAGACCACGGGGAGGTTGACGCGAATTTCGCGTGTCAGCTGGCTGGCGAGGGACACGTCGCGCGGCAGGACTTCAGAATACGCCGGGACGAGCAACACATCATCGAAGGTAAGTGCCTCTTCAAGAATCCGCATAGGGTCGCGTTCACTGGTTCGTCTAAGAGGCGACGCATTGTACCCCGCGCCTACCCCCCGGGTAAACCGCGGTATGATTCGCCATGGACTTGACGACCAGTCTCGCATCTCCGGCCCGGTCCGACCGGGATGTGTATACGGTGTCGCGCTTGAATCGCGAAGTCCGGCTGCTGCTCGAGCGTGGATTCGGCATTCTGTGGCTGGAAGGCGAGATTTCCAATCTGGCCAGGCCCAGCTCCGGCCACTGGTATTTTTCCTTGAAGGACGCCGGTGCCCAGGTCCGCTGCGCCATGTTCCGCCAGCGCAACATGCTGTGTGCCGCCGCCCCGCGCGACGGGCAGAAGGTGCTCGTGCGTGCCCGTATCGGCCTCTACGAACCGCGCGGCGAATACCAACTCATCATCGATCATCTGGAAGACGCGGGCTTGGGCGCTCTGAAACGGCAATTCGAGGAATTGACCGCCCGGCTGGCTGCCGAAGGACTGTTTGCCGCGGACCGCAAACGTGCCTTGCCGAAATTGCCCAAACGCATCGGCATCATCACCTCGCCCACGGGAGCCGCCGTGCGCGATGTCCTGCACGTGCTGGCGCGCCGATTTCCAGCGATCCCGGTGTTGATTTACCCGGTACCGGTGCAAGGAGCGAAGGCGGCGGCCGACATCATTGCCGCGCTGACGCTGGCGGCCCGGCGCGCCGAATGCGATGTCCTCATCCTCGCGCGGGGTGGTGGCTCGCTCGAGGATCTGTGGGCATTCAATGACGAGGCCTTGGCTCGGGCCATCGTGGCCTCGCCGATTCCGATCATTACCGGCATCGGCCACGAAGTGGACTTCACGATCGCCGACTTCGCCGCCGACGTTCGCGCCCCCACACCATCGGCCGCCGCCGAACTGGTCGTGCCCGATGCCCAAGAATGGCAGGAAAGCGTCGCCCGCTTGAATGCTCGCCTACAGCGCGGCATGCGCCGCCGGATCGCCGAACATCGGCAGCGACTTCGCTGGTTGAGCGGACGCGCGGCCTTGGTCAGCCCGGGTGCACGCCTGCGCGAGCAAGCTCAGCGACTGGATGAACTGGAACAGAGCCTGACACGGGCGCTGCGCCGCCAACTCCTCGACCGCCGCGAGCGCTTGCGTTGGCTCAGCGGCCGCGCGGCCCTCGTAAGTCCAGCCGCCCGACTGGCGCAGCAAGCGCAGCGACTCGGCAGCCTGGAGCAACGCCTGGAACGTGCCTCCCAAGCAGCGCTGCGGCGCGCACGGGAACGCCTCAAGCCCCTGGTGCGGACGTTGAACGCGGTGAGCCCACTCGCCACTCTGGAACGCGGTTACGCCATCGTGAGCATCGGCGGCGTCATCCTGCGGGATGCCGCCACCGTCGAGCCGGGCACCCTCATCGAAGCCCGTTTGGCCACCGGTCGATTGCGCGCCCGGGTCGAAGGCATGCCTTGAACGGCCACTGGCGCGCCTGCGCGTTGGGGCTCGCGTTCTTGACCACCTCGGCCTGGAGTATCGACCTACCGCGTGAGAGCGCGGTGCCGGGCGGAGTGAAAGTCATCCGGCTCGAGAGCGTCGGCGTGCCCATACCCGATGTCACCATCGACGACCACCGGGCCCTCGTGGCCAAGGAGGGCAGCCAGTGGGTAGCGGTGGTCGGCATTTCGCTGAGTGCGCCGCTCGGTGTGCAGCGCGTCATGGTGCGGGACGCCGCGGGCCGGCATGAGGTCGACTTCGCCATCCGCGACAAGCGCTATGCCCGTCAATCGCTGAAGGTACCCGCGCGGCAAGTTGATCTCTCCGCGGCGGATCTCGCCCGGTTCACCGCGGAAAAAGTGAGAATTGAGCGGGCTCTAGCGCTGTATACCGAACCGCCACCCGAGTCGCTACGCCTGCCCCCACCGGTCCCCGGCCGGCGCTCGAGCTCATTCGGCACGCGGCGCGTGTTCAACGGCGAGGCCCGCAACCCGCATGGCGGCATGGACATCGCGGCGCCCACGGGCACGCCCGTCGTCGCCCCCATTGCGGGTAATGTCATCGATACGGGCGAGTATTTTTTCAATGGCAACACGGTCTTTCTCGACCATGGGCGCGGACTCATCAGCATGTATTGCCATCTCAGCGCCATCGACGTGACGCCCGGACAGCGCGTTTTGGCGGGTACGCGTCTCGGCGCAGTCGGTGCGACCGGCCGCGTGACCGGCCCGCATTTGCATTGGGGACTCGCTCTGAACCGCACCTGGGTGGACCCGGCGCTGTTCGTGCGAGACCCCGTCCGCTAACCCAAATTCTCGAGGGCCGCCGGAACCGTCGCCGCGATCGCGGCCGGACTTGGGTTAGGTGCGGACAATGCGGCATGACGCATCCGAGCGCTATGCTCTTGGACGGCGGCTCCGGAGGGTTGCATATCCACCTGACCTTGAAAGAACGCGCCTTCGGTAATGCCGACGCGCGGCGCGAATACGTTGCCCTTGACCTTGGCCGTGGAGCGGATATTCACCGATTCAGTGGCATACAGATCGCCCTCGACCTTGCCGTCGATCACGATCACGCGCGCACGGATGTCACCCTTCATCGATCCTTCGGTACCGATGGTCAGGCACTGCGTGTGCGTGATGGAGCCCTCGACGCTGCCCTGCACGATGAGATCTTCCTGAGCCGAGAGTTCGCCGCGAAAGCGCAAGGTCGCACCCAATACCGATGCGCGGTGCACGGGCTCCGCCGCACGCGGCTCGGCGGCTCTCACCTCGGGACGAGCTTCGGGTGCCTTGCTCTCAGGGGGTCGCGGCGCCGCAACGGGCGTGCGCGGTTCGGCCCGCGGTTCGCGAGGTTCGGGACGGCTCGAATTGGCGTTGAACATGGGATCCTCTCCGTCTTCGGGTTTTTTGAACCAAGCCATCGCTACGCTGCGGTGCTGGAAGGTTTGACCACACGCGGCGCGTCCGTTCTCAGGGGCAACTGCGCTGCTTTCTTGCCGTCCATGTCGATGTTGCCGCTGAAGCTCGCGCCTTCCAGAATGCTGACGACCGGCGCATAGATATTGCCGATGACCTTGGCCGTCTCCTTGACGAAGATGGCTTTTTCGGCCTGTAAATCGCCTTCGACGGTCCCCTCGACGATGATGAGCTGGGCACGAATGTTCGCCTTGACGGTGCCTTGCGTACCGACGGTCAAGCGCTGCGTGTGCGTGATGGAGCCTTCGACCCGGCCTTGAATCAGTAAATCTTCCTCGGCGGTCAAGTCGCCCTTGAAGAACAGAGTCGGACCGAGAATGGACGCGCGGTCGGCTGGGCCGTTGGGGGAATTACTCATCGCGATTTCTCCAGGAATTCGAGGGGTGGGACGGTTTCGAGAAGAGTACCTTGCATAATCCCCTCTTTAGTGCGAAGTCGATCACGAAACCATCACGCCACACACCAATCCTATTCGATACTTTCGCCGTGCTGCGAAATGTCCAAACCCTCGCGCTCCTGTTCCTCGGTCACCCGCAGCCCGATGGTCTTATCGATCAGCAACAGCAGAATGTAGCTCACGACGAACCCATACACCACCGTGACGGCGACGCCCTTGGCCTGGGTCAACACGGATCCATCGGCACCGCTGATCTCCTTGCTCGCGAAGACGCCGGTCAGCAAGGCGCCCACGATGCCGCCGATGCCGTGGACTCCGAAGGCATCGAGCGAATCGTCATAGTTGAAGAGGTGCTTGAGCGAGGTCGCCGCGAGGTAACACACGACCCCGGCGATGAGCCCGATGATCACCGCCGGCGTGGGGCCGACGAAACCCGAGGCCGGCGTGATCGCGACCAAGCCTGCGACGGCGCCCGATGCAATGCCCAGCACGCTCGGTTTTCCCTTGCTCACCCACTCGGCAAACATCCACGCCAATGCCGCCGCGCCGGTCGCCATCTGCGTCGCGAGCATGGCCATGCCGGCGCGCCCATCGGACGCCGTGGCCGACCCTGCATTGAAACCGAACCAACCCACCCACAGCAACGATGCTCCGATCAAGGTGTAGGTCAGGTTGAATGGTGGCATCGCCTCTTTCCCGTAGCCCAGGCGCTTGCCGATCACGAGACAGCTCGCGAGGCCGGCGACGCCGGCATTGATGTGCACGACCGTACCGCCGGCATAATCGAGCACGCCACCCGCGCTCAACCACCCGGTGGGCTCCCATACCATGTGCGCGATAGGCGCATACACGATGAGCGACCACAACGCCAGAAAGACCAGCATGGCCGAGAACTTCATGCGATCGGCGAACGCGCCGGCGATCAGCGCCGGGGTGATGATCGCGAACGTCATCTGAAACATCGCATAGACGGTTTCGGGAATCGTCAGCGCGAGATGTGAGACCGTCAATTGATTGCTCGTCTCGCCATGGATATAAGCCATACCGTTGAACAGCGCACGCGTGGAGCCGCCGATGAATCCGTTTCCAGGCGTGAATGCCCAGGAATAGCCGATCACCCACCAGAGCAGCGTCACCAAGCAACAGCACGCAAAACTCTGCATGAGCGTCGCCAGCACGTTCTTCTTGCGCACCATCCCACCGTAGAAAAGCGCAAGGCCGGGTATGCACATCATCAGCACGAGCGCGGTCGACGTGAGCATCCAAGCGGTGTCACCCGCACTGATCTTGTCCGCGTCGATGATGATGGGTGCCGTGGGCGCGGCCGCCGGGGTCGCGGCCGCAGCCGGCGCAGCCGCGGCTGCAGCTGCCGTATCGGCCACCGCCGCATTCGTCGGTGCGGCGCCGGGCGCATCGTCTGCCCATGCCGAGGCTACGGCTCCGGCCAGAACGCCGAACAAAACCAGTCTAGACAATCTACTCATCAGTGCGAATCCCCTGTTACTTTTTTAAATTGCGCTGGCATCCCGGTCGCCCGTGCGAATGCGTACGACTTGGGCCAGGTCGAATACGAAAACCTTTCCGTCGCCGATCTTCCCGGTCTGCGCCGCCTTGACGATCGCCTCGACGACCGCATCGACCGACGGATCATCCACCGCGATCTCTATCTTAACCTTGGGGATGAATTCCACCGCATATTCGGCGCCGCGATAGATCTCCGTATGACCCCGCTGCCGGCCGAAGCCGCGCACTTCGGTGACGGTGACGCCTTGCACGCCCGCTTCGCTGATGGCATTGCGAACGTCGTCCAGCTTGAAAGGCTTGATGATCGCCGTGATGAGTTTCATTGAACTTATCCTATAGCTCGCCGTCTGCAGACCCTGGGTGTGGCCGCGATGCAGCACCCAGCGTGCCATCGGCTCGGACTCTAGCGTGATCAGCGAGTTATCGGCTATGGCGACATCGATTAAGAAATCGTCTGCACCGTACGAGCGCGCTCAACTTCGCGCATGCATTGATTTGAGGCGCGAACGGCCGGTCATTTGAGCGATAGCTCCAATCGGACCGCACCATCGCTTGCAACCGCCTTGTCGTTGGCCACCAGAAAGACGCGTTCCGGAGCCACCTGCGGATCGGACAGCAACGCCTGCTGCAGAGCCATGGCGCGGCGTTGGCCGAGGGACTGGAGTTCGTCATCCCCGACGACGACGTGTTCGCGTAGCGCTATGCTCAGGAAGTCGCGCTTGGCCGCGATGATGTCCGGTTTGGATTTCAAGCGGGTCACGGTCTCGGGAAATCGAGGCTGAGCGCCGAAAGCGGTGGCATACAGTTTCGACAGCACCCCGACTTGCGTCTCGGGATCGAGTCGATCAAAGGTCGGCGCGGTTCCCGCCGGCGTCTGTGCGCCGCCGGCAGCCACAGCGGCGCGCAGCTGCGCATCGAACAGCACCGCGCGCAACGCCGGGCGATCCAACTCCGGCACCACGGCGATGGGCACGTCGATTTTCAGCTGCGGCCGCTCGATCAGCGCCCGAGCCACCGTCTTGGCCTTGTCCATGGCCGGCGCATCGAGCGTACCCATCCCAGGTTCGAAATCGATGAACTGCAGGTCCGGGCCGCCACCGAACAGCGATCCCAGCAACTCGAATGGCGCGGTGACGGCACGCTCCACAATGTCGATGAGGACTTTCCCGAACAGCGGTCCGAGCCGGAACTCGGGATCGTCCAGGGACCCGCTCACGGGAATGTTCAGGTCGATCACGCCATTGCGGTCTTTGAGCAGCGCGACCGCGAGCTTGACCGGCAGCGCGACGGCCTCCTTGCTCACGGTCTTTTCCCCGAATTCAAGTTGTTCCACCACGATGTGATGTTGCGCGTCGAGCCTGCGGCCATCGACCTTGTAGTGCAGTTCGGTGCTGAGCTTGCCCTTCGCGATGTCGTAGCCGGCGAACTTGCCCGAATAAGGATCCAAGACCGGCAGCGAGATGTTGCGAAAACTCATG